>Ga0070681_10000008_pt1 | contig 151355 bp, 117 predicted proteins | sample KBSC83BmetaG_FD_65650 | JGI IMG/M metagenome (GOLD analysis project Ga0070681, IMG submission 65650) | Corn rhizosphere microbial communities from Kellogg Biological Station, Michigan, USA - KBS C8-3B metaG | ecosystem: Host-associated > Plants > Roots > Rhizosphere | place: USA: Michigan...
TCGTCCACCGGCGCATACCACACCGCGTCTTCGGTTTCGTTGGGCGGCGGCGCCAGCGCCAGCGTGTGCTCCGACAACGCGCGGCCAACGGCCGGCAGGAGGTTCACGCGCTGACCGTCGACCTCGATGCCGATTTCGAAATCGAATGCATCGCCGCCCTTTTCCTCGGTCGCCACGCCGTACCACTTGGGCGGACCTTCAAGGACCTCGAACGGGAACGTCGAGGCGTAGTCCACGTTGAAGCCGTCGCTCTCGAGTTTTTCGCGCAACGACAACCACCGCGCGGGCGTGTTGACTTCCAGTGCACCCGCGTAGCCCTTGCCGGGGAACAGCCAGGCGTCTTCCGGCAACGCGTCCGCCATGTCCCATGGCAAGCCCTCGCAATCCACCGCGGGTGCCAGGCCGAATCCTTCCAGGCGTTCCATCGTCGCCAATTCGTCGGCGCGCTTGCGAGCGATCTCGACGAGTTTGCCGTCGCGCACGCGCCGCACCAGCGGTTCGCCGCCGCGCCCCGGCAATTTTTCGCCACCGTAGTCGAATGCCAGCCGCGCATAGGCAAGCGGCGGCGTTCCCGCGCCGATGCGTGCATGACGCGTCAGGGCGTGCAAGGTCAGAACCGGTTTCGGTGCAAGTTCCGCGCGTTCCACCGCTGCAAACGCGCGCGGCGCGGGAATGCGTTTTTCGTGGGGCGACGATTGGATCGCCTGTGCGAGCGCGTCGCCGTATTCCGGTGACAATGGCGGCGCGTCCAGCCAGACGACTTCGTCGAAGGAATGTTGGAACTGGCCGATCTCGGCGCGCTCCGGCGCGAGATACCACAGCCCGCCCACGCGCAGCAGCCGTTCGGAATCTGGCAGTTCGGGCAAAAGGCGCTGACGCCCATCCGGTTCCATCTGCCAGTGCCAACGCAGTTCCCGCGGCTCGCCGCAGGTCAGTCGCAAACCCGCCACGCCTCCGAGCAGGCAGGGAGCGCTGCCCAGGATTTCCGCCAGCAGCGCGTCACCGAATTCGCCCGAAAGATGGGCATAGGAGCGGCCCTTGCGTTGCGTCTGCGGCAAGCCCAGCACGCCCGCGGCCAAGCGCAACATCGGCCCGGGCAGGCCGGCCTGCGTCAGCTGTTTGGGATCGAGCGGCACCGCGCGGCCCAACCGCCCGCCGGGCACGGGCTCCAGCAGCACCGGCGCGACCTCGACACGCGCCACGGGCGGCGCGTCGTTCACCAACTCCAGCAGGAACCCGAGCACGGAACCGGAAGTCGTGCGCCGCATGGGTACCGGCTCGGCGAGCAGGCGACGCCACGCCGAGGGCAAGGTGCCAGCCTTTTCCTGCGCGCGCGTCGGCGCGTCGGGCGCTGTTTGCGTCGAGGCGTTGCGGCTTGGCATGCGCGCAGTCGGCCGAGCGTAAAAGAGCCGAGCATAGCTCGGCCGGGAGCCGGCCGCATCAAGTACGGAACAGATGCTCCGGGTATTCCGGCTTGCGTTCGCGCGCAAGCAGCGCGTGCAGGGCGTCGGTGGGCGTCATCTCCCCGCGCAGGACGAGTTGCACGTGCTTCGAAATCGGCAGGTCGAGTCCGTGGCGATCCGCCAGGCGCACCACCTCGTCGGCCGTCACCGCGCCTTCGACGACCTGTCCGATTTCCTGCAATGCCTGCTGCAGCGGCACGCCGCGTCCGAGCGCCACGCCGAAGCGGTGGTTGCGCGACAACTCGCCGGTGCAGGTCAGCACCAGGTCGCCAAGACCGGACAGGCCCATCAGCGTTTGCGCCTGTGCGCCCAGCGCCGCGCCCAGCCGCAGCATCTCGTTCATGCCGCGCGTGATCAGGCCCGCGCGCGCATTCAGACCCAGCCGCATGCCGTCCGCGACGCCTGTGGCGACAGCCAACACGTTCTTCATCGCGCCGCCCAGTTCCGCGCCGAGCATGTCGTTGCCGGTGTAGGCGCGGAAGTTGTTGGAATGCAGCAATTCGGCGACGCGATGCGCGAAGGCATCATCGTAGGAATGCACCGTCACCGCGGTCGGCAGACCCGCCGCGACTTCGCGTGCGAAGGAGGGGCCGGTGACGACGGCGTTCGCGGTTCCGGGCAGGCGCTCGGCAACCACTTCGTGCAGGAATCGTCCGGTACCGGGTTCGAATCCCTTGGTCGCCCACGCATAACCCGCGCCTTCGCTCAACAGTGGCGCGGCTTCCTCCAGCATTTCGTGGAAGGCATGGCTGGGAACCGCGACCAGCGCGAGATCCGCACCGGCCAGCGCTGAACGCAGATCCGGTTCGAACGCCAGCCCCGCCGGCAATTCCATGTCCGGCAGATAGCGCGCGTTGCGATGCGCGCCGGCGATGGCGGCAAGCGCGCGCGCGTCGCGTCCCCACAGCGTGGCGCGCGCGCCGTTGCGGCTCAGCAACGCCGCGAGCGCGGTTCCCCAGGAACCGGCGCCGAGGACGGCGACGGTCGCCCCCTGCGTCATCGGATCAGGCGTTCAACGCCGGCGCGTCGCCGCCTGCGTCGCGCTGCATCTGCTCGGCGTACAGCGCGTCGAAATTGATCGGCTGCAGCAGCAGCGGCGGGAACCCGCCGTTCTGCACCAAGTCGGAAACGATCTGCCGCGCGTACGGAAAAAGCACGTTCGGGCAGTAACTGCCCAGCACCGCATTGAGTTCGTCCTGCGAAAACCCGATCACCGCGAACAGGCCCGCCTGCTGCACCTCGGCCAGGTACGCGGTACGCTCGTTGAGCGTGCAGGTGACGGTGAGCGTGAGCATCACTTCGAAGTTGCCGTCGGCGACCGGGGTGGCCTTGTGGCTCAGGTTCAATTGCACCTGCGGCTGGCCTTCTTCGCGGAACACGGCCGGCGCGTTGGGCACCTCGAAGGAGGCGTCGCGCACGTAAATCTTCTGCAAGGCCAGTTGCCGCTGCTGCGGCGCGGCCGCGCCATTGCCTTCGGCCGAGGTCTGTTCTGCCATGGTCTTATGAACTCCGCGGGAATGTCGGGATACAGAAGCGGAATTGTGGCACGGATGCGGGCCGGCTGCATCCCGCATTGCCGTTCCTGCCGGGCCTCTGCTATTCTCTCCGGCTTGATTTTCGTCGACCCGGCATTCCGATCCGGGCATCCCGCCGACGCGAGGCGGGTCGCAAGCGGCGCCCTTCCGGCATTCGCGCAAATATACCCTGGCCGGGCCGACGTCTCGCGGGCTACGCGGGACCCTCGAGGAGAATGATCATGGCGCGAGTGTGCCAGGTGACAGGCAAGGGCGTGATGAGCGGCAACAACGTCTCTCACGCCAACAACAAGACCCGGCGGCGCTGGCTGCCCAATCTGCACGAGCGCAGGTTCTGGGTTCCCAGCGAAAAGCGCTGGGTGAAACTGCGCGTGTCCAGCAAGGCGCTGCGCACCATCGACAAGAACGGCATCGAATCCGTGCTGGCCGAGCTGCGCGCCCGCGGCGAAAAGATTTGAAAAGATTTAAGGAGTCCGAACATGGCAAGCAAACGCGACAAGATCCGCCTGACCTCCTCGGCCGGCACCGGCCACTTCTACACCACCGACAAGAACAAGAAGAACACCCCGGACAAGATGGAAGTGAAGAAATACGACCCCGTCGTCCGCAAGCACGTGATCTACAAGGAAGGTAAGATCAAATGAGCGCTTGAGGCGCTCACCGAAAAAAAACCCGCCATTCGGCGGGTTTTTTGTTGCTCAATTTGATTGATGAGCGGTCACGCCCTCGCCACCGCGTAGCGCTTCAATCTCGCGGCGTATTCGGCCAGCAGCCGGTTGCCGCTCATCTCCGCTTCGCGGATCCATTGCTGCAATGCGGCCAGCGCCGATTCCGGCTTGCGCTGCTCGATCAGCGCGGCCAGCCGCGCGCGGTAATCGACCACGGTACGCAGTCGCGGACGCTTTTCGATCGCGGCATCCAGTCGGCTGCGGGCCTCGGAGTCGAGCCACCGGCCGCCATCGGCGAGCGCGCGGCGCAGGCGGCGCGGCAATTTGTTGCGCAGGTTCGTGCCGGCGCTCATCGCTTCCTCGCGCAGCGTCGGCTTGATCACCAGCTTGTAGTAGTCGGTCATCGCCTGGAAACGGTGGGTCAGCAATGCCTTCAACGTCTCGGCATCCGGCAGGCTGACGTTCGGGCGGACGTCCAGCGATGGCGCGACGCGCAGAACCTTCGCGAGCCCGAGCTTCTGCAAGCCGCAGATCACCGCCCAGCCGATGTCGAATTCGAAGCGGCGCAGCGCGAAACGCGCCGAGCTGGGAAATGCATGATGATTGTTGTGCAGTTCCTCGCCACCCACCCAGAATCCCCAGGGGATGAGGTTGGTCGCGGTATCGGCGGTTTCGAAATTGCGATAACCCCACCAGTGCCCGATGCCGTTGACCACGCCCGCGGCCCAGACCGGAATCCACAGCGCAAGCACCGCCCAGACCGCCATGCCGCCGACGCCGAACAGCGTCACGCAGACGATCGCCATCAGGGTCGGACCCCAGGTGGAATGCTTCGCATAAAGGTGGCGCTCGAGCCAGTCGTCGGGTGTGCCGCGGCCATACTTTTCCAGGTCGGCCGCGTTGGCAGTCGCCTCGCGGTACAGTTCGACGCCCTCGAAAAACACCTTGCGGATGCCGTAAATCTGCGGGCTGTGCGGATCTTCCGCGGTTTCCGTGTGGGCGTGGTGCTTGCGGTGTACCGCGACCCACTCCTTGGTAACCATACCGGTGGTCAGCCAGCTCCAGAAGCGGAAGAAATGCGCCACCGCTGGATGGAAATCCACGCCGCGATGCGCCTGCGAACGGTGCAGGTACAAGGTCACCGCGAAAATGGTGAGTTGGGTAGTGACCAGCAGGAAAAGGACGATGCCGAGCCAGCCGGATCGGGAGAGGCCGTGACTGGCGAAGTTGAGCAAGGTGTCGATCATTGAATCCAGTACCGCGGACGGACGTCCGCTCAGGGGGTGCGAAGGATGTGCAGGAATGATGCCGGGGAACGGCCCCAGTTTAGGGGAACGCTCCGCCACCCGCCACCCGGTTGTGATGGGGATATGCGGCCCGCCACAATGCGTTGCAAGTTGTACCCGGGAACGCCGTCACATGCCTTCAGCTTCGCCTTTGCTCCAGCTCGAGCACGTCAGCCGGCGCCTGGCCGGCCGGCAGGTCGTCGACGACGTGACCTTCAGCGTCGCCCGCGGGGAGGTCCTGGGGCTGCTGGGCGTCAATGGCGCGGGCAAGTCCACGACGCTGGCGATGATCGCGGGCGTGCTGGCGCCCGATGAGGGCACCGTGAAGCTCGATGGCCGCGATCTGCACGATCGTTCCGTGCGCGCCCGCATCGGCTACCTGCCCGAAAACGTGCCGCTGTGGCCGGAATTGACGGTGCACGAATATCTGGATGCCTGCGGCCGCTTGCGCGGCATGGATCGCGCGGCGCGCAAACGATCGATCGATCGCGAACTGCTGCGGCTGGACCTGTCGGGCATGGCCGATCGCCTCGGCGGGCAGTTGTCGCTCGGCCAGAAGCGCCGGCTCGGCCTCGCTCAGGCGCTGTTGCACGATCCGGAATTGCTGGTGCTGGACGAACCCGGCAATGGCCTCGATCCGGTGCAGACTACGCAATTGCGCGAGCTGATACGCACCCTTTCCGAATCGCGCGCGACGATCATTTCCACGCACGTGCTGAGCGAAGTGGAGGCGATGTGCGACCGCGTGGTGATCCTGCACGAAGGCCAGGTGCGTTTCGACGCGCCGCTGGCGCAGGATCGCGGCGCGCTCGATCGCGCGTTCCTGGGCGTGGCGCGCGGCAAGGCAGGTACCGTTGCATGAGGGGAACTCCATAAGCATGTTTTCGATCGCGCGCCTCGACCTCAAGCGGCTGTGCGTGCGGCCGTTCGCCTGGACGCTGGGCGCGATCACGCTGGCCGTCGTGGCGTGGCTGTTCCTGCTCGGGCTCAACGCATTCCTCGCCGCGCAGCCGAAGCTCGCCGCGGAGCCGGGCGTCCTGGGCTACACCGACCTGGTGGCCGCGCCGCACCTCCTGACCTTCGTGCAGTTGTCGTTGCTGATCGCGCCGTTGATCACGATGCACGCGATCGCCGGCGAACGTCGCGCGCACACGCTGCCGCTGTTGTTCGCGGCGGGGCTCGCGCCGGCGCGGATCGTCCTCGGCAAGTTCTTCGCCGCAATTTCCTATTTGTGGCTGTTGCTGATCCTGATCGCGCTGCTGCCGCTGACGTTGGCGCATGCGACTTCGCCCGACTGGGGCCAGTTCGGCGCGGCGCTGCTGGGCTGCGCGCTGTGCGTGGCGGCGTTCGCTGCGATCGGCATCGCCTGTTCGGCCTTCGCCTCGCACCCCGCCGTCGCGGCGATGGCGGCTTTGCTGGTCGTACTGGTCCTGACGATGCTGGATGCCGGCGCGCGGATCAGCGGAGTGCAGGGCGGCTGGCTCGACTATCTCGCGCTGCCCACCCACCTCACGCCTTTCATGCACGGCCTGGTGCGCAGCATGGACGTGATCTACTTCCTGCTGATCATCGCGTTGTCGCTGGCCCTCGCGGCGCGGCGCCTCGCTGCCGAAAAGGTGCGCGGCTGATGCGACGCTTCAACGAACGCGCGGACGCCTGGCTGTACGCGGCGTTGTTGCTGGTCGGCGCGGCATGCATCGCACTGTTGTCGGCACGATTCGATTTCACCGCCGACTGGAGCAAGGGCGCGCGCGCCAGCATTTCGCCGCAGGCCCAAGCGATCCTGAAACAACTGCCGGGCGAGCTGGACGTCGTGAGCTACGCGCGCCCCGGCGCCGCACTGCGCGGACAGATCCGGACTTTCGTCGAACGCTGGCAGCGCTTCAAGCCCGACCTGATTGTGTCCTTCGTCGATCCGGATGCCGATCCCGCCGCGATGCGGGAAGCCGGCGTCAGCGTAGACGGCGAGATCGTGTTGAAGTGGCGCGGCCGCGAACAACACGTCGTGCAACTGGACGAGCGCGATTTCGGCGATGCGCTGGCGCGGCTGACGCGCGGGCGCGACCGCCTGGTGGCTTTCGTCAGCGGCGACGGCGAACGCGCCCCCGACGGCAAGGCCAACGCCGATGTCGGCGACTTTGCCGCGCAGCTGGCGCAGCGGGGCATCCGTGCGCTGTCGCTGAACCTGGCGCAGAGCGCGGTCGTGCCGCGCAATACCGATCTTGTCGTGCTGGCCAGTCCGCAGGCGGAACTCCCGTCGCAATCGGTGAAGGCGCTGACCGACTGGATCGCGCGCGGCGGCAATTTCCTGTGGCTGACCGAACCCGGCAACGACGATCTCGGCCTATCGCCGCTCGGCCAGGTGCTGGGCGTGCGTGTATTGCCCGGTCTGCTGGTGGACGGCGCAGGCACCAGGCTCGGCATCGGCGATCCGCGCATGGTGGTCGCCAACGACTACCCGGTGCAGGCGATCACGCGCGGTTTCCAGGTCAACACGCTGTTTCCGCAAGCGGCGGCGCTGGCCGCCGCCAGCGGCGCGCCGTGGTCGATCCATCCCATTCTCAGCAGCAGCGCGCAGAGCTGGAACCAGATCGCACCGATCGACCCGACGCAACCCTCGACGATCAAGTACGACGCGGGCGTCGGCGAATTGCGCGGCCCGCTGGATTTCGGTTTCGCGCTCTCGCGCCTGTCGCCCAGTCCCGACAAGAGCGAGCAACGCGCGGTGGTGATCGGCGACGGGGATTTCCTTTCCAACACGTATTTGAACAACGGCGGCAACCGCGCCTTCGGACAGCGCGTGTTCGACTGGTTGCTGGGCGATGACGCGCTGGTCCCGTTGCCGCCGCGCGGCGCCCCCGATCGCGTGATCCACTTGACGCAGGCCGATCTCGCGCTGGTGACCTGGGGTTGGCTGATCGCTGTTCCGGTTATCTTGCTCGTCATCGGCATCGTGATCGGCGTGCGGCGGCGCAGGCGTTGATGCGGCGCACGTTGCGCAACCGGTTGTCGTTGTTTTGCGTGGTGGTCGCGCTGGTTGCAGCCGTGCTGTGGTTGGGTTGGCGCGACCAGCAGCGCGCGCCGGTGGAACTCACCGACCTCGATGCGGATGGCATCACGCGCATCGAATTGACGATCGCGCAGGGCGCGCCGCAGGTGTTCGAGAAACGCGACGGCCACTGGTGGCGCCTAGCGCCCACGAAAATGCGCGGCAACGACGAACGGGTGCAGCGCCTGGCGAACCTGGCCGCCACGCCGGTGTCCCGCTGGGTGCCCGCCGGCGAGTTCGACCCGGCCAAAATCGGCCTGACCCAACCCGCGGCCACGCTGATGCTGGACGGCGTGACGCTGCGTTACGGCGCGCTGAGTGCGCTGGACGAACTGCGCTACGTGCAGGTCGGCGAGCGCGTCGCGCTGGTGCAGCGGCAATATTCGCCTGAAATCACGCTGGCGATGAAGTCGGTCGGCGACTGATGCCCGAACTACCCGAAGTCGAAACCACGCGCCGCGGCATCGCCCCGCACGTGGAAGGCCATGTGATCCGGCGCGTGATCCTGCGCCGCAACGACCTTCGCTGGCCGATCCCGCGCGCGATCCGCACGGAATTGCCCGGCCAGCGGATCGAGGGGGTCACGCGCCGCGCCAAATGGCTGCTGCTGCACACGCGAGCCGGCGCCGCATTGCTGCACCTGGGCATGTCGGGTTCGTTGCGCATCGTCGATGCACGCGCCAGACCGCGCACCCACGATCACTACGACCTGGTGCTGGATTCCGGCAAGGCGCTGCGTTTCAACGATCCGCGCCGGTTCGGTTCGCTGCTGTGGCAGAAGCCCGGCGCAACGCATCCGCTGCTGCGCGACCTCGGCCCGGAACCGTTGTCGGCAGAATTCGACGGCGGCTGGTTGTGGATGCGCTCGCGCGGCCGCCGGGCGGCGGTGAAAAGTTTCCTGATGGACCAGGCGAACGTCGTCGGCGTCGGCAACATCTACGCGTCAGAAGCGCTGTTCGCCGCGGGCATCCATCCCGGACGCGCGGCGGGTTCGGTGGCGCGCGCGCGTTACGAAAAGCTCGCCGATGAAATCCGGCGCGTCTTGCTGCATGCGATCACCCGTGGCGGCACGACGCTGCGCGACTTCCTCGCACCCGATGGCGCGCCCGGATACTTCGAGCAGGAATTGTTCGTCTATGGTCGCGCCGGCGAGCCGTGCAAGGTCTGCGGCACAAGGATCCGCAGCGCGGTCATCGGGCAGCGGATGACGTACTGGTGCCCCAAATGTCAGCGATAAACCCCGTCATCCCCGCCATGGACGGGCCGGGACCCGGTGCAAGGGATGGCAACCTGTAAAAAAAAAACCGGATGACGAGCCGGCGGATTCCGGCAGGGCCGAGATGACGAGCAAAAGCATCACGCATCCGGCCAAACGAACTCGACATGCCGATTGTTGAACCGTGGATCCTCCAGCGATCCGCCCAGATGCGCGATCAATCCTTGCGGCACGCCTTTGGCTTCCAGCGCCGTGCCGTCGACAAAACGCATGCCCTGCGCCTCCAGTTCCACGAGCCGCATCGCCAGCGCACCGGCATGTTCGACTTCGCCTTGCGGCACGCCGCGGATGCTGATGTCCGGCCGCGCGAACTTGCGCATGCCGCGGGTGCGCACCCAGGCGCCGTCCTTCTCGTCATTGCAGAGGATCAGCACGTGGTCGCGCGGCGCGGCGCCACCGTCCGCGTAACGCTCGCGCCATGAATCGGGCGGAAACAACGCCAGGATCTGCGGATCGACCACCACGCTGCCGCCGACATCCAGCAACGCCCCGACCACGCCGATCGTGTCGCGCAGGTAATCGAGCGATTCCGGATCGTCCAGTTCCCCGCGCAACATGATGCATTCGCTGGCCGCGCGCGCGGTCCTGAAAGTTTCCGGATCATCGGTTCTCAGCAGGTCTCCGAGCGCGCCGCGCAACGGATGGCCTTCCCAGTGCGCCAGCGTGTTCTTGTCGAAGCGATGCATCGTGACGCCCGCCGGCAAGCCGGCGCTGCCATGGCGGCCGCTGTCCAGCCTCAATTCCCGTGGAAACGCACCGAACACGAAATACAGCAGCATCGCGCGCGCTTCCGAGCGCCAGAAATACGGTCGCGTCCACGGCGCGGCGTCGGTCATGGCGCTTTCTCCTCGTCGCCAAGCGGCAGCGCGGATTGTCGCGTTTCGCTGTGGCCGTCATGCGCCATCACGCGCTTGAATTCGGCACGGCTGACCGAAACGTAGCGTTCGTTGCCGCCGATCTCGACCTGCGGGCCGGATTTCACCGCGCGGCCATGCTCGTCCACGCGCACCACCATCGTCGCCTTCTTGCCGGTGTGGCAGATGGTCTTGATCTCTTGCAGCTCGTCCGCCCAGGCCAGCAGCCATTGGCTGCCTTCGAACGGCTCGCCGCGGAAATCCGTGCGCAATCCATAGCTGAGCACGGGAACACGCAGCGCATCGACGACGTCGGTCAGTTGCCACACCTGAATCTTGGTGAGGAACTGGGCTTCGTCCACCAGCACGCAGTGCAGCGCACCGTGCGCTGCGATGTCGGCATCGACCAGCGCACGCAGGTCGTCGCCGCGGTGAAAGACCTTCGCCTGCGCCGCGAGTCCAATGCGCGAGGAAATCGTTGCGGTCGCCTCCCGCGTGTCCACCGATGGCTTGAGGATCAGCGTGCGCATCCCGCGCTCGCGGTAGTTGTACGCGCTCTGCAGGAGCGTGGTGGTCTTGCCGGCGTTCATCGCCGAGAAATAGAAGTAGAGCTTTGCCATAGACCGGCGATGGTAGCGGGTCAGGGAATTCGCGTCCGCTAGAATGAGACGCCATCGCCCGTCCCGTTCTCCCATGCTCAATCCGCAACAACGCGTCGCGGTCGAATACTGCGACGGCCCGCTGCTGGTGCTGGCCGGCGCCGGCTCCGGCAAGACCCGCGTGATCGCCGAAAAGATCGCGCACCTGATCGCGCGCGGGGTCGCGCCCGCGCACAAGATCGCCGCGATCACCTTCACCAACAAGGCCGCGCGCGAGATGCGCGAGCGCGTGGCGAAACGGATCAGGTCCGACGATGCCGACTCCTTGAGCGTGTGCACCTTCCACGCGCTGGGCCTGAAGTTCCTGCAGATCGAGCACGCGCGCGCCGGACTGCGGCGTGGATTCTCCGTGCTGGACGCCGACGACAGCGCGCAGCTCGTCAAGGAACTGGCCGGTGCGTCTGTCAAACCCGAACAACTGTTCCTGCTGCGCAACCTGCTTTCGCGTGCGAAGAACGAGGGACTGACGCCGAAACAGGCACTGGAGCGTGCGCATGCGCCGCGCGAACTGGAAGCTGCGCAGGTTTACGCCGCATACCAACGGCGCCTGGCCGCGTTCAACGCCGTGGATTTCGACGACCTGATCCGGCTGCCGCTCGCGGTGCTGGAGCGCGACGAGGAAACGCGCGAAGCCTGGCGCGAACGCATCCGCTACCTGCTGGTGGACGAATGCCAGGACACCAACGCCGCGCAATACGCGTTGCTGAAACTGCTGGCCGGCGAACGCGGAGCGTTCACCTGCGTGGGCGACGACGACCAGTCCATCTACGCCTGGCGCGGCGCCGATCCCGGCAACCTCGACAAGCTGGCGCAGGATTATCCGAACCTGCGCGTGATCAAGCTGGAACAGAACTACCGCTGCGGCCAGCGCATCCTGCGCGCGGCCAATGCGCTGATCGCCCACAATCCGCACGCGCACGCCAAGAAGCTCTGGAGCGCCCACGGCGAAGGCGATCGCATCCGCGTGTTCGAATGCCGCGACGGCGAGCACGAGGCCGACCGCGCCGCCGCCAACCTGATCCACCTGCGCGACAAGCATTCGCTCGCGTGGTCGGATTGCGCCGTGCTGTATCGCGGCAACCACCAATCGCGCATTTTGGAAAAAAGCTTTCGTTTGAACCGCATTCCCTATCACCTCACCGGCGCGTTGAGCTTCCTCGACCGCCACGAAGTCAAGGATGTCCTCGCGTACCTGCGCCTGCTCGCCAATCCGGACGACGACGCCGCGTTCCTGCGCGTGGTCAACGTGCCGCGCCGCGAGATCGGCGCGACCACACTGGAAAAACTCGGGACTCTGGCGCAATCGAAACACCTTTCGCTGCTGCGTGCCGCGCGCAGCGATTCGGTGCTGAAACAGTTGCCCGCGCGCGCGGCGAACTCGCTGCACGGCTTCGTGGCACTGCTGGATGGCCTGCGCGCGGAAGCCGCGCACACGCGCGCCGGCGACCTGGTCGAGGAGCTGCTGCGCCGCAGCGGCTACGCGCAGCACGTGGCCGGTTCATCCCGCGACGCCGCGCTCAACGAGCGGCGCATGGGCAACATCCGCGAACTGGTGGAATGGTTCCGCGCCATGGACAAGGGCCGCGCGCGCGCCGGCGATCTCGGCGCGCAACTCGCCCTGCTGACGCACGCCGACCGCGACGACGGCGGCGACGCGGTGCGGCTGATGACGCTGCACGCGGCCAAGGGCCTGGAGTTCCGCTGCGTGCATATCGTGGGGCTCGAGGACGGCACGCTGCCGCACGAGGGCGCGCTGGACGAAGGCCGCCTGGACGAGGAACGCCGCCTGCTCTACGTCGGCATCACCCGCGCGAAGGAATTGCTGGTGCTGAGCCACAGCGCGCAAGCGCGCCGCTACGGACAGGTGCTCGCACAAAAATCCAGCCGCTTCCTCGAAGAGTTGCCCGCAAGCGACCTGCACCGCGAAGGCCAGGATCCGGAAGCCGATGCGCAGGCGCGCCGCGAAGTCGCGGCCGCGCATCTGGAACGGCTGACCGCGATGCTGGGTTGATCTTTGCTCGTCATTCCGGCGAAGCGGTATCCAGCCCGTAGCCCGGGTGGAGCGCAGCGGAATCCGGGGCAATCTCGCGGAAACTCCCGGACTCCGGCGCTACGCGCCTGCATCCGGGCTACTGACTGGCTAAATCAGCTCCGCGGCCTCCAGCTCGTTCTTCAAGTACGCGTAGTAGATCGGCGCGGCGACCACGCCCGGCAGGCCGAACGCGGCTTCCATCACCAGCATCGCCAGCAGGATTTCCCAGGCGCGTGCGCGGATCTGTCCGCCCATGATGGTGGCATTCAAGAAATACTCGAACTTGTGGATCAACACCAGGAACACCAGCGCGCCCAGCGCCACCCACAACGAAACCGACAACGCGACGATCACTATCAGGGTGTTGGAAATCAGGTTTCCGACCACCGGCAGCAAGCCCACGACGAAGGTAATCGCAACCAGCGTCTTGGCCAGCGGCAGGTGCACGCCCAGCAAGGGCAGCACGACCAGCAGGAAGATCGCGGTGAAGATGGTGTTGAGCGCTGCGATCTTCACCTGCGCGAAAACGATGTTGCGGAAAGCCAGCGCCAGCCGCGCGCAACGCGCCGAGAGATCGCGCCGCAGCGGACCGTGGCGCGGCGAGGGCCGCTCGTGCGCCAGCGCGATCAGTGCGCCGAGGATCAGGCCGACCAGGATGCGGCCGAACACGTGCAGCGTTTCCTTGCCGACCAGCTGCAATTGCTGCGAGTGTTCGCGCGCGAGATTCGTTGCGCTGGCGCGGATGCCTTCGGTGCTTTCCGGCAGGTGAGAACTGATCCACAGCGGCAATTGCGCGCGCGCCTTGTCGATCAGCGGCATCATGCGATCGAACACGGTGCCGGGATCGCCGATCTCGCTGCGGAAGAACGCGATCGCACCGAAGATCAGCAGCGCCACCAGGCCGACGATCACCGCGGCCAGCGCGCCGACCAGGATCTGTCGCGCCAGCGCGCCGGAAAGCCGGCGTTCCATCAGGGGCACCAGCGCGTCCACCAGCACGTACACCAGCAGGCCCGCGATCAACGCCGGCAGCAGGTGCAGGAACATGACCAGCAGCAACGCGGCGGCCGCGGCGGCATAGCTGACGGCGGGCGTCCAGCAGGCGGTCTTGGCGTCCATGAGCGTTGGATATGTCGATCGGAAACGGAGTGTGGCAGCGCGATCGGGCCACGCCAAGTAAACTGTGCGGCCGGCCAACCGGGGATCCGCCATGCACAAGTCACTCGTCTTCGCCTGCGCCGTCGCGCTGTGGCTCGCCGGCTGCGCCGCGCAGATGCCCAAACCCGCGACGCCACCTGCGGCCGCGGCGATACCGCAGCCCGCGGCCGACGACAGCCTGTACTCCACGCTCTGGCAGCAAGGCGCGATCGAACACGATCTCGTTTACGCGGAGGTCTATCGCGCCGCGCAGGCGAAGCTGTTGCGCGCATTGCGCGATCCGCGCTGGGACGCGCTGCCCGGATCCGAGCGCGCCGCGGTGCATCACGGTTCGCTGCACGGGCTGAAACCGGCGGTGGTGCTGGACATCGACGAAACCGTGCTGGACAACTCGCCATTCCAGGCGCGGCAGATCCGGAGCGGCAAGCCGGAGTTCGACCGCGACGCGTTCGTCGCGTGGATCCGCGAAGCGGACGCCAAGCCGCTGCCCGGCGCGCTGGAATTCACGCACTACGCCGCCGCGCACGGCATACGCGTGATCTTCATCAGCAATCGCTCGCAGGATTTCATCGATGCCACGATCGAAAACCTGAAACGCGAGGGCTTTCCCGTCGCGGACAACGAGGCCGTGCTGAATTTCGGCGCGCCCACGCCCGGGTGCGAAGCCAAAAGCAGTGACAAGGGTTGCCGCCGCAAGCTGGTAGCCCGCAGGTATCGCGTGCTGATGGAGATCGGGGACAATCTTGCCGATTTCCTGGACATCGACGAGAACACGCCCCAGGGACGCGAACGCGCGATCGAACCCTATCGCCAGTGGATCGGCGAGCGCTGGTTCGCGTTGCCGAATCCGGTTTACGGCTCATGGCTGGACGCAGTGGATGGCGATGCGAAGACGCCGGCCGACAAGCGCGAGGCCGAACACGCCGCCTTGAGAACGCAATGACGGCCAAGCGCGAAAACATTCCCGAGCGCGAACGGCTGATCTTCGCGCTCGACGTGCCCGACTGCGCGCAGGCGGTGCAATGGATGGAACGTCTGGGCGAATCGGTGGCGTTCTACAAGATCGGCCTGGAGTTGCTCGCTGGTGGCGAATACTTCGACGTGCTGGGTGAACTGAAGGATCGCGGCAAGAGCGTCTTCACGGACCTGAAACTGCACGACATACCGGCGACGGTCGCAGGCGCGGTGCGCGGACTGGCGGATAAAGGCATCGATTTCTGCACCGTGCATTGCGACGCCGCCGCGATGCTCGACGCCGCGGCCGGGGCGAAAGGCGCGATGCGCCTGCTTGCGGTCACGGTCCTCACCAGCAACGACGAGCGCGATCTCGCCGCGCTCGGCGTGCGCGGCAGCGTGCCCGACACCGTGATCGCGCGCGCGAAGCTCGCGCAGGAATGCGGCATCGACGGCGTGGTGTGTTCGGGGGCCGACCTGCCCGCGTTGCGCAAGGCCGCGCCCGACCTGCTCACCGTTTGCCCGGGCATTCGCCCCGCGGGCCCGTCGAACGAAGACCAGAAGCGAGTGGTCGACGTGCGCACCGCATTCGCGAACGGCGCCGATTACATCGTGGTGGGAAGACCGATCAGGCACGCCGTCGATCCGCGCACGATGGCGAACGAAATCGTGACGCAGATCGAAGGCGCGCTCGGCTGAAGCTTGCCTCGCCGGCGCCCGCTCGCCACACTCGCGCAACCATCAAGGACGCGCCATGCACCGTCGATCGCTGCACATCGGATTGGTTTTCATCGCGCTGCTGGCGCTCGCTGCTTGCAATCGCAACAAGGAACCCGTCGCGCCGCCCTCGACCACGCCCGAAGGCGCGGTACGCGCCGCGCTTGTGCTGACCCGCAACGGCGATTTCGACGGCCTGCTCCACGACACGCTGCCCGACGCGGATTACAAGGCATGGCGCGCGGAATGGGAAAGCGCGCGTGCGAAACAGCCGCCACCCACTCTGCAGCAGCGCGCGCAATTCGCGCAAATGATGCAAAGGCTCACGGAAACCGGCGCGGAAGGGAAACTCTACGGGCAGCTGCAACCGCAGCTCGCCGACCTGCGCGCGCATCGCGCGCAGAACCTGCCGATGCTGATCGGAATCCTGCAGGCGGCGGGCAACAACGTGGTCGCCAACGCGGGTGGGTTATCGTCCGCGCAGAAGCAGCAAGCCGCCGAAGCGATCCAGGCGCTCGCCGACTGGGCGCAGCACGCCGATTTCAGCGACGAGGCCAAGGTGAAACAGGCGATCGCGGTGGTCTGCGACACGTCGCGCAAGCTCGATCTCAAGACGCTGGACCAGGCCCGCGCCCTGGATTACGAACAAACGATGGCGCGCTACCACACCGCCTGGGACGGGTTGAAGAAATTGCTGGAGATCTACGGACTCGATCTCGACGCCAGTTTCGACCAGGTCAAGCTGGAAACGCTGCGCAACGACGGCAAGCATGCGCGCGCGCGCGAAACCTTCACGCTGGCGGGCAGACCCATCGTCAGCGAGATCGATCTGGTGATGCAGGATGGCCATTGGTACGACGCAGACCGGCTGGCCGCCTGGCGCGCCAGGCACGAAGAAAGCGGTTCCGGCGCGGGCTCTGCCGTGCAGCCGGCCCCACCTGCCGCCTCTCCGGCGCGCGCGGGTTCCGCGGCGCATTGACCGGCCCGCCTGCCGCGGGGTTCTAGAATGCGTGCGATGGAATCGCCCCTGCCCGAAAATCCTGCCCCGCGCGCGCCGTGGACCCGCGTCCTCCTGGGCCGGCTGCTGGCGCCCTGGGTGAGGATCAAGCGCGATCCGGCCGAACCGATGAGCCTGCTGGCCGCCAATGCCGACGTGGTGTACGTGATCGAACGCGCCGGCCTGTCCGACAGCCTGATCCTGGAACGCGCCTGCCGGGAAGCGGGCATGCCCGATCCGCTCAAGCCGATGCCGGGCGGCGGCAAGCGGCGACGCTCGATGTTCAGCTTGAGCCGGCGCGACGGTTCTCTGTACGGCCGCAGCCGCCACAGCATCTCGCGCGAGGCGCTGCGCACGCTGTTGCTGGCGCAGGAAGTGGACACGCAATTCGAAATCCAGTTGATGCCGGTGGCGATCTACGTCGGCCGCGCGCCCAACCGGCAGTCGGGCTGGCTGCGCGCGCTGTTCTCGGAAAACTGGGTGGTGGTCGGGCGTTTCCGTCGCCTGCTGGCCCTGCTGCTCAACGGCCGCGAAACGATCGTGCACTTTTCCAAACCGGTGTCGCTGCGCGAAATGCTGGCCGAAAGCGCGGGGCAAAGGCCGGAGCGCGTGCAACGCAAGATCGCGCGCGTGCTGCGCGTGCACTTCCGGCGCGCGCGCACCGCGGTGATCGGGCCGGACCTGTCGCACCGCCGCACGGTCGTGGACGCCGTATTGAACGCCGAGAGCGTGCGCGCGGCGATCGAAGCCACCGCGTCGAAGGAAAACATTTCGATCGCCACCGCTTGGCGGCGCGCGCAGAAACTGGCGTACGAAATTTCCGCCGATTACTCGCCGCCGTTCGTGCGCGCGGTTTCGTTCATGTTGTCGAGCTTCTGGAACAAGCTCTACGACGGCATCGACATGCGCCATTTCGAGACCCTGCGTGCCGTCGCGCCGGGGCACGAAGTGGTGTACGTACCCTGCCACCGCAGCCACGCCGACTACGTGCTGCTCTCGTACCAGCTCTATGCCAGCGGCGTGGTGCCGCCGCACATCGCCGCCGGCGTGAACCTGAACCTGCCCGTGCTGGGGCGCTTCCTGCGAAGGGGCGGCGCGTTTTTCATGCGCCGCAGCTTCAAGGGCAATGCGCTGTATTCGGTGATCTTCAACGAATACATGGCGCAACTGGTGGACCGCGGCGTACCGGTGGAATATTTCATCGAAGGCGGCCGCTCGCGTACCGGGCGATTGCTGGAGCCGCGCGCGGGCATGCTGGCGATGACCGTGCGTGCCTTCCTGCGCGCGCCGCGCCGGCCGGTGCTGTTCCAGCCGATCTACATCGGTTACGAGAAGCTGATGGAAGGCCGCTCCTACAGCGGCGAACTTTCGGGACAGAAGAAAGAGAAAGAGTCCTGGTGGAACCTGCTGCGCGGCCTCCGCGTGCTGCGCCAGCATTACGGGCGCGTGGCGCTGAACTTCGGCGAGCAGGTCGCACTCACGCCATTGCTGGATGCCGCTGCGCCGAACTGGCGCGAGGATGCGTTGAAGCCCGACGAGCGCCCGGAGTGGCTGCCGCAGTTGATCGATACGCTGTCGCGCCGCATCCAGGTGGAAGTGAACCGCGCGGCCGACGTCAATCCGATCAATCTTCTCAGCGTAGCGTTGCTGGCAACTCCCAAGCATGCGATGGCCGAGTCCGACCTGCTGGCGCAGATCGACCTGATGAAGTCGCTGCTGGAAGCGCTGCCGTATTCTCCGCGCACGACTCTGACGCCGCTGTCCGCGGCCGAGATCATCGGCTACGGCGAGCAGATGGGCTGGATCCGGCGCGTGCGGCATCCACTGGGCGACGTGCTGGCTGCGGAAGGCGAACAGGCGATCCTGCTTTCGTATTTTCGCAACAACGTGCTGCACCTGTTCGCCGCATCCGCGTGGGTGGCGTGCTGCTTCGCCAACAATCGGCGCATCGCGCGCGGCTCGGTACTGCGACTGGCGCGGCTTATCCATCCTTTCATCCAGTCGGAGCTGTTCCTGCCATGGGACGAGGATGGGTTCGTGCAGCGAATCGACGAGACCGCTGATTTTCTGATAGCGCGCGGCCTGCTGGGCACGCGCGGCGACGGCCGCATCCTGCAGCGCGCGTCGGGCCAGGAGGACGACGGCTTCCAGTTGCGGCTGCTGGCACACAGCCTGTTGCAGGCTTTCGAGCGCTACTACATCGCGATCGCCGCGCTGGTGAAGAACGGGCCGGGCACGCTGAGCGCGGCGGAACTGGAAAACCTCTGCCACCTCACCGCGCAGCGGCTGTCGCTGCTGTACGAACCCAGTGCACCGGAGTTCTTCGACAAGAACCTGTTCCGCGGTTTCATCGCGCTGCTGCGCGAACGGCGCGTGATCCGCACCGACGACAACGGCAAGCTGGATTTCGACGCGGCGCTGGAGGAAGTCGCGCGCGACGCACGCGTAATTCTGGCGCGAGAAGTGCGCGATTCGATCCTGAAGATCACGCCGGAAGTGGTGGCCGCTTCATCGACCGTGGAAAAAGCCGCTGCGTAGCTCCTCCTCTCCCGCTGCGGGAGAGGAGGATTTCGGCAGATCAGAAGTGGAACGTGCCCGAAACACCCAGCAAGTTGCCGCTGTTGTCGAAGCTGCCGACCAGGTGGTCGCCGGTGACGCTCAGGTCGTCGACTTCGCCATCGTCCACGAACAGGTGCGCGTAACCGATGTTGAATTCCACCGCCGGGCTGGGCGTGTAACCCAGGCCGACCGCCAGCCAGCGGCGCCCTCCGTCGGGAATGCGCGGCGAGCGGGTTTCGTCGCGCGTGGGCGTCTGGTCGAACGCCACGCCCGCGCGCCAGGTCCATTGGTCGCTGATCTTGTAATCCATCCCCACCGAACCGAAGAACGTGTTGCGCCAGTCTTCGGCTTCCACCGTCGGCGGCTGCGCGGGATTGGCGAACTTGACCGCCAGTTCGTTGAACGAACTCCAGCCGGTCCATCCCAGCGACAGGCCCCAGCTGACCGGACCGCTGCCGACGTGCCAGTAACTCAGGTTGGCGATCGCAGGGGTGGCGAAATCGCCGCTGGCGGGCGTGTTCTGGAAAATCGGCAGCCCCGCGAAGGCGGCCTGCGCGATCGGCGGCACGTCGAAGGTCGCGTCGCCATCGATCGTGTGGTCGATCTTGCCGCGGTAGGAAATGCCGATGCGATCCTGTGCGGTCGGCTTGAACTCGGCGCCGATCTGCCAGCCGTAGCTCCAGTCGTCGCCGCGCACGCGCGCGGTACCGTCGGCCGATTGCGGAAGCACGCTCGGCGGCAAGCCTGCGGCGATCTGCTGGCTGGCGATGATCGCGCCGAAATCCACCGCGTTGCTGAGGTCCACCTTGGTCTGCTGAGCGATCACCGACAGGCCCAATGAAACCTGCGGATTGACCTGCCAGGCGAGCGAGCCGGTAAGGTCGAGCGAAGTCACTTTCGACTTCAGTGCCTGGTAGCGGCCCATCCAGCCGCTGTCGTATTCGGTCTGCAGGCCGAACGGCGCGTTGACCGCCAGACCGACGCGCCAGGCGTCGTTGATCGGCGCGGAGAAATACAGCGCCGGTACCGGCACCACGTCGCCGCCGTTGCCGCCGTCGCCACCGGACAGAGGCGCGCCGAAGGCATCCGTGCCGCTGCCGTGGAATTGCGTGTTGACGTCGATCGCGGTGACGTCGGCCTGGAATACCGAGCCGTCGAGGTCGAACATCGCCGCGGGATTGTTCACCACGACCGATGCGTCGTTGCCCGCTGTATCCACGCCGGCGAAGGCACGGCCCAGCGCCTTGGCGCTGTTTTCCTTGATCTGGAACCCGGACGCCGAGGCGTCGGTACTCGCCAGCACGGAGGCCACCGCCAGTGCGAGAACAGTAAGGACCAGCGCACCCCGGCGCGATCCGTGTTGAAGACGTGCAGTGGTGCCCGTCGGCGTATTGATGGTCGTGCTCATAAACCCGGTTCTCCCGTCGATGCCCTGCGGTTCGCTGGATTCATACGATTGTTTGAACCGCCCGGCGCAAACTTTGAAGGGAAAGGATGGCGGATGCAAGTATTCTTTAACATCCTGTTACCGCGCGACCGTGAGCTGCTTCCGTATACTGCCGCGGTTGCGCCGTTGTCGACAGTTTTCAGCCGATCCCTCATGCCCAACTCCAAGCTGCGCCGCCGGCCACCGCTGCTGCGCTCGTTGCCGTACTTCCTGCCGGCGTTTGCCGCGGTCGCGTTGGCCGCTTTCGGCGTTTCCTCCCTCGCATTGCTGCCGCTGCTGCTGGCCAGCACCTTGTGTATGGCGGCTGTCTGCCATGCGATCGGTTTCGATCCGGAGGCCTCGTTCCTGCGCACTTCGCTGCGTCGCGGCGCGATACACCTGATCCTGTTCGCGGTCTACGCCGCGATCGTGTTCGCGCTGGTCGCCTGGCCCTTGCTGGCGTTGTCCGCCGCGCCGTCGCTTGTCGCGACTCTCGGCCTGTGCGTGGCGCTGGTCGCCGCACTGGCAGTGTTGTGGCGGTTGTGGCCCATGTTCGGGCTGGTGTTCCTGTGGGACGACGCGTTCCCGAGCGAGCCGGAACATTCCTGGATCTCGACCGCCTTCGCGCGCAGCATCGCCTTCGCCTGGCACCTCACCGGCGCGCAGGAACATTTCTTCTCGCGCTTCCTGCCGGCGGGCCTCGCTTACCTGGCACTGGCCTTCGGCGCGCTGGCCCTCACCGGCGTAGGTTCTGTATTGCCGGAGGAATTGCGCACCGCTGCGCTGTTCCTCTACGCCGTGGTGCTGCTGCCGTTGTGCACGCTGGTTGCCGCCAATCGCACGCTGCGCGCGCTGCTGTGCGAAACCTGGCGGGAGCGCCGCACGAAACAAGGCGACGAAGTCCCGCCGGCGTCGAATTCGAACACGCAGGCCCTGCCGTCGGATGCACCGCTTCCGCAAACCGCCGGCCCTGTCGAAGGGTCGAGCGCGTCCGCCTTGTCTCCCGCGGCGCTCAACCAGTCGCTGCTGGACGCCGCGCGCGAGGGCCATGTCGAACGCGCGCTGGAACTGTTGCAGGCCGGTGCCGATCCCGATGCCCTGCCTGCGTCCGGTGCGCGCGACCAGCGCTGTGCATTGCTGCTGGCCGCGTTGCTGCCCGACACGCGCCTGCTGCGTGCCTTGATCTCGCGTGGCGCGCAGGTCAACCGCGCGCACTGTGACGTCACCGCGTTGCTCGCCGCCACGCGCGACAGCTATCACGGTCGTTCCGAGGCGGTGATGACCTTGCTCGCCAATGGCGCCGATCCGCGGCTTGCCGATCGCGACGGCAACACGCCCTTGCACTACGCCGCGCTGGCCGCGGAGCCCTCGATCGCCGCGATCCTGATCGACGCGCAGGCGCCGCTGGATGCCCTCAATCGCAACCGCCAGTCGCCCCTGGGTCTGGCCGCCGGTGCGGCCAACTGGGCGCTGGCGAAGGTCCTGCTCGACCGCGGGGCGAAATGCGAGCCCACCCAGGGCGTGCCGGCGCTGCTTTCCGCGGCTGCAATAGCCGATGACGATCTGCGCGGCGTGCAGTTGCTGTTGAAGCACAGGGCGCGCGTCGATGCAACGGACTCGCTGGGCCGTACCGCGCTGATGAATGCCGCACTGGAAGGTCACGCTGCGATAGCGCGCATGCTGCTGGGTGCCGGTGCCAACGCCGATCTCGCCGACCGACGCGGCGTCACCGCGCTGATGGAAGCCGCGCGCGCCGGCGCGCACGCGGTGCTGAGCGAATTGATCGACGCCAAGGCCAACGCGCGCGCGCGCGACGAACACGGACGGGACGCGCTGATCCTGGCTTGCCAGTCGCCGCGCGCCAACGCCCAGTGCGTGCGTGCGCTGCTGGCGCTCGGCCTCGATCCCAGGGCGAAGAGTCGGGATGGCCGCAGCGCTCTGGATCATGCCGCGCATGCGGGCCGCTGGGATCTTGTCGCGCTGCTCGACCCCTCCACGCCGTTGCCGTCTTCGCACGCGCTGGCCGCGCAACCCGAGCCCGGTGCGGACACGCCCGCGCATCTGCTGGATGCGCTGCGTTTCGGACATTGGGCCGTGGCCTCCGGCTTTGCCGGACGCGCGCGCGGATGGCCGGTGAGCGAACTGGCGGCGTTGTACCTGGATCTCGCGAACGGCGAACACGCGCAAGCGCGGTGCTGGCTGCTCGAACACGGCATGGGTGCGGAAGCGAAGCTGGACGATGGCACGCGGCTGTTCGATGCGCTGGTCGACCGCCTGCCGAAGTCCGTCGATGCGTTGCGGCAACTGCTGGATGCCGGCGCGACGCCCGCCGGTGCAGGCGTATTCGCGCGCGCGTTGTCGCGGCTGGCCGATTCGGGTGAAGCGTCATTCGCACTGTCGCTGCTGGAGCGCGGCGCGGACGCCTTCGGCGCGGATGTGCAAGGCCGCACGCCATTGCACCACGCCGCCTGCGGCACTCTCGCGCCGGTGCTGCATGCACTGCTCGCGCGCGGCGCCGATCCCGACGCACGCGACCGCGGCGGCGCCACGCCGCTGCACGTCGCGCTGGACGCGGGACGCGATGCGTTGCCGCTGGCGCGCGCGCTGATCGCCCGTGGCGCCGATCCGGAACGCGCCGCGGCCAACGGCGAAACGCCGCTGGGGCTTGCCCTGGCGCGCGGCGACACCGCACTGGAGCAATGGCTGCGGTGGCACGCCTGGCCGCTGCCGAGGCGTCCGTTGCGCGCCGAGGACCTGCCCTCTGCCGCCGCGACCGGCGACGCGGATGCGGTAAGCAAATTGCTGGCGCTCGGTTTCGACTTGAACACCCGCGACGAACGCGGCGCCAGCGCTTTGCTGCGGGCCTGCGGCGCGGGCCACACCGATGCGGCGCAGCGTTTGATCGATGCGGGGGCGGACATCGAGCTCGCCGCGGAATCAGGTGCAACGCCCTTGTCGGCCGCGATCAGCGCGCGTCGCGATGCTGTCGTGAACCTGTTGCTGGAACGCGGCGCAAGACCGAACCGCCTCCTGCCCAACGACGCGACCGCGCTGATGGTCGCCGCCGCGCTGGGATTCCCGGAAATCGTGGAGGCCCTGCTCTCGCACGGCGCGGACGCGAACCTGGCGGACGCTTCCGGTCACACCGCGCTGCACGCCGCCGCGCGCTTCTGTTTCGACAGTCGCGACAGCCTGCGTTGCAGCCGCCTGCTGGATGCATTGCTGAAATCGCCGAATCTGGACGTCGATGCCGCCGATCAGCACGGCGCCAGCGCACTGCTGCTGCTGATGGGCGCGCAATCCAAACCGGGCAACGAAGCCGACGGTACTCACTTGGGCGCCCTGCTGCCGGCATTGCTGGACGCGGGCGCCGATCCCGATCACGCCGACGCACGCGGCGTCACCGCATTGCACGCCTGCGCGATGCACGCGCTATTTCAACCTGCGCGCGTGCTGCTCTCGCGCGGCGCCAGCCGCAACAGCACCGATGCCTTCGGCCGCACGCCGGCGGACGTCGCGAGGTTGCTGGGACTGGTCGACATGGCGCTGGAAATCGCGCCGCGGATCCTTCCCGCGACTAATCAGGTATTGCGCCAGCCGGCGCCGTCGGCGGATTGATTTCCGCTTTCGCGGCGAGCGTGCGATCGGCCTCGAACAGCCGCTCCAACTCTTCGCGCGCTTCCTGCGCGCCCTGCACCAACGCAGATTCGTCGTCGTACACCAGGTGCTGCTCGCGCAACAGCCGCTCGTCGAACTTGCGGAAGGTTTCCACGGATGCCTGCGCCGCTTCCGGCGAGAACCCCAGCCCCTGCAGCGCCATCTTCGCCATCTTCAAACTCGAATAGAGCGTCTCGCGCACGACGTCGTCGGGCGAAGTGAGATCCATGAGCCGGAAAGCGTGTTGGCGGTTGCGCGCACGCGCCACGATCTTCAGGTGCGGGAACAGCCGTCGCACGATGCGCGCGGTGCGCACGTTGGCCTCCGGGTCGTCGGTTGCGAGCACGAACACTTCCGCCTTGTCGGCCTGCGCCGCGCGCAGCAGTTCCACGCGCGTGGGATCGCCGTAGAACACCTGGTTGCCGAAGCGGCGCATGAAGTCGACCTGTTCGATCGAACTCTCCAGCGCGGTGAACGGGATGTGGTGCGCGTAGAGCAGGCGCCCGACCACCTGGCCGACGCGGCCGAAGCCGGCGATGATCACGCGCGGCGCCTCGGTGTCGATCCGGTCGAACTCGCGCTTGGGTTTGCGCAGCTTCGGCAACCGCGAAACACCGAGCACCAGCAGCGGCACCGCCGCCATGCTGAGCGTGATCACCAGCACAAGCAGGCGATGGCTGTTCGCATCCAGGAGCCCGCGCTGGTCGGCCAGGTTGAACACCACGAAGGCGAACTCGCCGCCGCCCGCGAGGAGAACGGCCAGCCGCAGCGAACTGGAGGAATCCAGCCGCGCCACGCGTCCCAGCAATGCCAGCACCGGTGCCTTGCAGACCAGCAGCAACGCGACCAGCCCGCACACCAGCCACGGATGCGCGACCAGCAGTCGCAGGTCCACGCCCATGCCGACCGCGATGAAGAACAGGCCGAGCAACAAACCTTCGAACGGCGCGATGTTGGATTCCAGTTCGTGCCGGTATTCGGAATCGGCCAGCAGCACGCCGGCGAGGAACGTACCCAGCGCCATCGAAACGCCGGCGAGCTCCATCAGCCACGCAGTTCCCATCACCACCAGCAGCGCGGTCGCGGTGGAAACTTCTATCTGCTGCAACTTCGCCACGGTACGGAACAGCGGGCGCAGTGCATAACGGCCGCCGATCACCACGATCGCTATCACGCCGACCACGCGCAAGGCGGAAATCCACAGCGGCTGTCCCGCATGCGTGGGCAATGCGCCGCCGCCCAGCAGCGGAATCACCGCGATCAGGGGAATCGCGGCGAGATCCTGGAACAGCAGGATCGCGAACGCCAGACGGCCGTAGCCGGTCTGCAATTCCTTGCGCTCGGCCATCGTCTGCAGTCCGAACGCGGTCGACGACAACGCCAGGCCGAACCCGATGATGCAGGCACCCGCGAGCGGCGCGTGGAATCCGAAGTACGCGACCACGGCCAGCACCAGCGCGCAGCCGATCACCTGCGCCGTTCCCGCGCCGAACACCGCGCGACGCATCACCCACAGGCGTTGCGGCGAGAGCTCCAGTCCGATCACGAACAGCAACAGCGCTACGCCCAGCTCGGAGATGCCGGCGATCGCGTCGGGATTGCGCACCAGCTTCAGGCCATACGGACCGATCACCACGCCGGCGGCGAGATAGCCGAGCACGGAGCCCAGCTTCAGGCGCCGCGCCACCGGCACCGCGATAACCACCGCGACCAGGAAGATCAGGATCGATTGCAGGAAACCGTGGTCTTGCACGAAACACCATCCGCTGGTTTGGACGGCATTATGGCAGCTGATCGTCGCGACCGATCACGCCACGGTCCATGCGGTCCCGATCAGAATCCGTGGATACCCGCGCGATTGCTGAGCACCTGTGCGAGCACATCCGGCGCGTAGTCGAACGAATCGTAATACAGCCGGTCCTCGGGCAACCCGGCCTCCACGAACAGCCGCCGGCCCGCGTCGATCAGCGCCGGCGGCCCGCTCATGTAGACGTCGAACGCAGACAAATCGCCGTGATCTTCCAGCACCGCTTCGTGCACGAAACCCGCGCGCACGCCGGCTTCGCGCGCCGCTTCGGGCCCCGACAGCACCGGTTGCCAGGCGAAGTCGTGGGCCTCTTTCGTCCAGTCCTGCGGCAGTTCGCGCAAATACAAATCGTCCACGCCGCGCGCACCCCAGTACAAACGCATCCTGCGACGCGTGCCGAGGTGCAGGAAATGTTCGACCAGCGCCTTGATCGGCGCGAAGCCCGCTCCGCCCGCCACGAACAGCATCGGACGTTCGGAATCCTCGCGCGGCACGAAAGTGCCGAGTGGTCCCTCGATGCGCAGCGTGTCACCGGCCTCCAGGTCATCGAAGACGAAGGAGGTGAACCCGCCGCCGGGCACGTGGCGCACGTGCAGCTCCAGGTTGGCGCCGAGATGCGGCGCCAGAGCGATCGAGAACGCGCGGCGTTTGCCGTCTTCCAGCAGCACGTCGATGTATTGCCCGGGCAGCCACCGCAGTTTCGTTCCGATCGGCGCCAGCCTCAGGCGCACCATGTCGCGGGCCAGCGGATGCTTGTCGAGCACGCGCACCGAGAGTTCGCGCCGCGGCAGGTCCTCGACCGACGCGACCTCTCGCGCGGCGATCACCAGATCGGTCTCCGGCACCGCCTGGCAAAGCAACACCGCATCGCGCGCGCGCTCGGCCACGGACAACGCCGCGGGCGGATTGCGCGGATAGCCGCATGCGCCTTCGATCAGGGTCGCCTTGCAGCTGCCGCACACGCCCGCGAGGCACGAATACGACAGCGCCAAACCCGCGCGCTGCGCGGCTTCGAGCACGGTCTCGCCCTCGCGCACGTCGAAGGACTTGCCGCTGGCAGCCAGGGTGACGGTGTACTCCATGCGCGGCATTCTCGCCGATGCGGCACAATGCCGGGAGCTTTTCGGGAGTGCGGGCGTGGACGCCCGCCCTTGATCCTGCGGTCAGGGACGACCGGATCCATCCAGGGCTGCCATGTCCATCTGGAAACAGCAACACGGCCTCGACGCCATCGATCGCTGGAGCGAGAACACGATGATGCGTGCGATCGGCATCCGCATCACCGAAATCGGCGAGGATTTCCTGCGCGGCACGATGCCTGTGGACGCGCGCACGCACCAGCCCTACGGCATCCTGCATGGCGGCGCCTCGGTGGCGCTGGCGGAAACGCTGGGCTCCACCGGCGCAATGCTCTGTTGCGAGGATGGTTTCGCCGCGGTGGGGCTGGAGATCAACGCCAACCATCTGCGCGCGGTACGCGGTGGAACCGTCACCGGCACGGCGCGGCCGCTGCACATCGGCCGCAGCACGCAGGTGTGGGAAATCCGCATCGAGAACGAGTCCGGGCAGCCGACCTGCGTGTCGCGGCTGACGATGGCGGTGGTGCCGCAGCGCGCCGTCTCGGCGAAGTGAGCGCCCAAGCTCCGTACGCGACGCTTTCTCCGGATCGCGTGCTGGATGCGATCGCCGCGGCGGGATTGCGCCCCGATGGACGGCTGCTCGCACTCAACAGCTACGAAAACCGCGTCTACCAGGTCGGGCTGGAGGACGGCGCGTTCGTGGTCGCCAAGTTCTATCGGTCCGCGCGCTGGAGCGACGACGCGATCGTCGAGGAACACGCATTCGCGCGCGAACTGGCGGATGCCGAACTGCCCGTGATCGCGCCGCTGGCGTTCGACGGCCTCACTTTGCTGGAGCACCGCGGCTTCCGCCACGCGATCTATCCCCGCCGCGGGGGCCGTTCGCCGGAACTGGAATCGCGGGAACACCTGGAGTGGGTCGGGCGGCTGATCGCCCGGATGCACGGCGTCGGTGCCCTCGCGCCGTTCCGGCATCGCGGCGCGATCGATCCCGAAACCTTCATCGCCGCACCTTCGCGCGCGGTACTGGCTTCACCGCTTTTGCCGCAGCGTCTGCACGAGGATTATCGAAGGGCGGGCGGGCGTGTCCATGCCGCGGTGGCGGCACGTTTCGATGCAGTGGGTGCAGTCGCGCATCTCCGCCTGCATGGCGATTGCCATCCCGGAAATCTGCTGTGGACGGACACCGGCCCGCACTTCGTCGATCTGGACGACGCACGAACGGGGCCGGCGGTGCAGGATCTGTGGATGCTGGCCAACGACGACGACGCGCTGGACGCGCTGCTGGAAGGCTACGCGCAATTCCGCGATTTCGATCCGCGCGAACGCGCCTTGATTCCGGCGCTGCGCGCGATGCGGCAGGTGCATTGGGCCGGCTGGATCGCGCAGCGCTGGCACGACCCGGCGTTCCCGGCCGCGTTCGGCCACGTCGCCGAGCCGCGCTGGTGGGAACAACACATCGAGGACTTGAACGAGGCGGCCGACGAGCTCACCCGTTGAGACGCCGGCGCGTACACTTGCCTGCATGTCGGAGCTCTTCTCCCCGGGCACGTCCGTGTTGTTGATCGTCCTGCTGGTCGCCGTCGCGGTCGCGCTGGTGCCGCTGGGCATGCTTTTGCTGCGTCCGCGCGGCGACGCGACGCTGCTGGAGAAACTCGAAGCGCTGCGCGGCGACAGCGAACGCGTCGAACGTGTGTTGCGCGAGGAGCAACGTGCCGGACGCGTGGAGCTCGCGGGCACGCTCGACCGTCTCGGCGAACAGCTCCGGCAGACCCTCGGCGGCCTCACCGCGGACAACGAGAAGCGCTTGAACGAAGTACGCGCCACGCTGGATGCGCAATTGAAATCCCTGCAGGCCGACAACGCCCAGCAACTGGAGAAGATGCGCTCGACGGTCGACGAGAAGCTGCAGAGCACGCTCAACGCGCGACTGGGCGAATCCTTCGGCGTGATCGCCAAACAACTGGAAGCGGTGCAGCGCGGCCTGGGCGAGATGCAGTCGCTTGCGGTCGGCGTCGGCGACCTCAAGCGCGTGTTGAGCAACGTCAAGGCGCGCGGCACTTTCGGGGAGGTACAGCTCGGGGCGCTGCTGGAACAATTGCTCACGTCGGAGCAATACGCGACCAACGTCGCGGTGGTTCCCCAATCCGGCGAGCGCGTCGAGTACGCGATCCGCCTGCCGGGACAGGATCGCGACGCGCCGGTATGGCTTCCGATCGACTGCAAGTTTCCGATCGAGGACTACCAGCGCCTGCTGGACGCGCAGGAGCGTGCCGATCCCGAAGCCGCCTCGGCCGCCGCGTCGGCGCTGGAGCGACGCGTGCGCGAGGAAGCGAAAACCATCCACGCCAAGTACGTCGCGCCACCGCACACCACGGACTTTGCGATCCTGTTCCTGCCGGCGGAAGGCCTGTACGCCGAAGTGATCCGCCGGCCGGGATTGTTCGAGGTCCTGCAGCGCGAGCACCGCATCACCGTCGCAGGTCCGACAACACTGACGGCGATCCTCAACGCGCTGCAGATGGGCTTCCGCACGCTGGCGATCGAAAAACGCAGCAGCGAGGTGTGGCGCTTGCTGGGCGAGGTAAAGACCGAGTTCGGCAAGTTCGGCGTGGTGCTGGACAAGGTCCGGAAGAAACTCGCCGAGGCGGGCAACCAGCTCGATGCCACCGGCGTGCGCACGCGCGCGATCGAACGCAAACTGCGCGGCGTGGAAACGTTGCCCCCCGCAGAAGTGCGGTCGCTGTTGCACGATGCCGCGCTCCAGGACTGCGACGACGGCAGCACGCCCGAAGCGCTCGACGCCGATCCCGACGAGCATTGACCGCCCGGCGTTTCATTCGCAATCGGGCGCGAGGGAAAGAAATCACGCGCTAGAATGGTCCATTCGCCAAGGGCCAATGCACCACGCGGAGCGCGTCATGAGCGAGACCTCCAAGCCTTCCCTGTGCACCGCCACCCGGCCGACCTCTCCGGAAGTCACGCGCGAGCAGGCGATGGATGCGGTGCGCACGCTGCTGCGCTGGGCCGGCGACGAGCCGACGCGCGAGGGCCTGCGCGACACGCCCAAGCGCGTGGTGGATGCGTACGGCGAATGGTTTTCCGGGTACGCGGAAGACCCCGAGGAGTACCTGCGTCGCACGTTCGAGGAAGTCGCCGGCTACGACGAGATGATCGTGCTGCGCGACATCCAGTTCGAATCCTTCTGCGAGCACCACATGGCGCCGATCATCGGGCGCGCGCACGTTGGTTACCTGCCGGACGGGAAAGTCGTCGGCATCTCGAAACTCGCGCGCGTGGTGGATGCCTTCGCGCGCCGCTTCCAGGTGCAGGAGAAGATGACCGCGCAAGTCGCCACCTGCATCAACAACATCCTGGGTCCGCGCGGCGTCGGCGTGGTGATCGACGCCACGCACCAGTGCATGACCACGCGCGGCGTGCACAAGCGCGGCGTTTCGCTGATCACCAGCCAGATGCTCGGCACCTTCCGCGACGACGCGCGCACGCGCGCCGAATTTCTGCGCTTCATCGACATTGACGGCGGCCGTTGAATAAATGAGCGGTCCCCCGATCCCGGAGCATCCACGTCGCAACGCCGCGGTGATCTTCATCTTCGTCACCGTGGCGATCGACATGCTGGCGTTCGGGATCATCATCCCCGTCCTGCCGCACCTGATCGTCGAGCTGGTCGGAGGCAGCATCAGCACCGCGGCGAGCTGGTCCAGCGCCTTCGCCACGTTGTTCATGCTCATGCAGTTCGTGTGCTCGCCGATCCAGGGCGCGCTGTCGGACCGCTTCGGGCGGCGCACGGTGATCCTGATTTCGAGCCTCGGCCTGGGCTTGGACTTCATCGTGATGGCGCTCGCACCGACGCTGTGGCTGCTGTTCCTCGGCCGCGCGATCTCGGGCATCTGCGCGGCAAGCTTCTCGACCGCGAACGCGTACATCGCCGACATCACGCCGCGTGAAAAGCGGGCGGCGGCATTCGGCATGCTCGGGGCCGCGTTCGGAATCGGTTTCATCGTGGGGCCGGCGCTGGGCGGATTCCTCGGCCACTTCTGGATCCGGTTGCCGTTCTGGGTGGCCGCGAGCTTGTCGCTGGTGAATTTCTGCTACGGGGCATTCGTGTTGCCGGAATCGTTGCCGAAGGAACGCCGCAGCGCGCGCGTCGATTGGCGGCATGCCAACCCGCTCGGCTCATTGCTGTTGCTGCGCCGCTACCCGCAGGTGTTCGGGCTCGCCGCGGTGTTCTTCCTGATCGCGCTTGCGCAGTTCTCGCTCAATTCCACCTACGTGCTGTATACCGACTACCGCTATGGCTGGGGACCGCAAATCGTCGGCTACACCCTCGGTTTCGTCGGTCTGTGCAGCGGGCTGGTGCAGGCCGTGCTGGTGCGGCGGCTGGTGCCGCGCCTGGGCGAGCGCCGCATGATCCTTGTCGGCCTGGCCCTGCTGTCCGTCGGCTATGCGGTGTTCGGCTTCGCGCCGGACGCGTGGATCTTCCTCGCCGGCATTCCCTTCCTGTGTCTCGGCGGAATGGCGGGGCCGCCGGCGCAATCGATGATCACGCACCAGGTGGATCCGCGAGAGCAGGGCAGGCTGCAGGGCGCATTGACGAGCTTGCAGAGCTGCGCTGGCATCTTCGGCCCCGCATTGTTCGCCAATCTGTTCGCGCTATTCATCAGCGATCACGCGCCGGTGAAACACATGCCCGGCGTGGCTTTCGCACTGGCGGCGGTGCTGATCGCGATCGCACTCGGCGTGACCGCGCGCATCACGCGGCATTTGAATGCCGTGCCGGCGCCGGCCGAAACGGCCTGACCGTCCTGATTTTCGACCATCCAATCGGAGCAAGAACCATGTCAAGCATTTCGATGTACCAGGCTTCCGTTCCCGTTTTCGTGCGCGCGCTGAACAATCTCGTCCACGTACTTAAGAAAGGCGAAGCGCACGCGAAGGCGAAGAATGCCGATCCCGATTCCCTGCTGCAGCAGCGGCTGATCTTCGACATGCTGCCGCTGGTGAAGCAGGTGCAGATCGCCTGCGACATGGGTGCGCGCGGCGCGGCGCGCCTGGCGGGCGCGGAGCCGCAGAGCTTCGAGGACAACGAGAAGACCTTTGCGGAGGTGTATTCGCGCATCGAGCGCGCGTGCGCATACATCCAGTCGTTCAAGCCCGAACAGATCGACGGCAGCGAAGGCCGCCACGTCAGTTTCAAGACACGCAACGGCGAACAGAGTTTCACCGGCATCGAATACCTGCAGCAATTCACCCTGCCGAACCTGTTCTTCCACTGCACCACGGCCTACGACATCCTGCGCGTGGCCGGGGCGGAACTGGGCAAGGGCGATTTCATCAGCGGCGGAAACTGACCCCCGGCCGCGCCGCGGCGGCGACGATCGAGACGCACCGCGGGGAACGTTTGCGCCGCGTGCGCGTCAAAGCACCATCGACGCGCACGCGAGGAGAACCCGATGAGGCGAGGTTCGGTGGCGCAATGGATCGCGATCATCGTGCTGGTGGCGGTCATCGCGACCGCGGCCTGGTTTTTCTTCTTCCGGCAGCCCGCTGGCCGCGGGCCGATGCCTGCCGCGCCCAATCCGCAATCCCTCGCCGCGGCAAGCAGCGCGCCGCAACATCCGATCAGCCAGGCGAAGGTGCCGGCGTCGGCTTCGACCGCGCCGCTGCCGGCGCTGCAGGACAGCGACGGGGATGTGTTGGCGGCGCTGTCGTCGTTGCCCGGCGCGCAGGGCCTCGGCGACCTGCTGGTGAAACAGGCGATAATCCCCAATATCGTGGCCACGGTGGACGCGCTGCCGCGGCAATCGTTCGGCAGCACGCGCATCATGCCGCTGCGGACGCCGGCCGGTGCATTCGCGGTCGACCAAAATGGCGTTCGACAAACCATCAGCGCTCGGAACTACCAGCGCTACGACGCCTACATGCGCGTGCTGGAGTCGATCGACAGCAAAGCGCTGGTCGCGTGGTACGTGCACGACTATCCACTGTTCCAGCAGGCCTACCGCGAACTCGGTTATCCGAAGGCGTATTTCAACGATCGCCTGGTCGCGGCGATCGACAACTTGCTGGCCGCGCCGGAGCCTGCGCAGCCACCGATCGTGCAACGCCAGGGTGCGTTCTACGTCTACATCGATCCGACGCTGGAATCATCGAGCGCGGGGCAGAAAATGTTGATCCACGCCGGTCCGCGGAACGAGGCCAAGATCAAGGCGCGCCTGCGCGAGATCCGGGCGATGCTGCTCGGCCAGAACCTGCCGTCCGGCCGATCCTGACGGAACCCGGAAGACCTCCACCTCGGATACCGGCGCGGGCCGGCGCTGAAGTAATCTGCGCGGATGCCAACGTTCATCCGGCTCGTTTTGCCCGCGGTGCTGCTTTGCGCCTTCTGCGCCACGCCGGCACGCGCGCAGAGCGACGACGCGCAGCGGCAGACGCAGCGGGTCGAGACGCAGAAAAAGCTCGATGCGGTGCGAGCGCAGATAGAAGAGATCGCGCAACAGCAGCGAACAACGGCCGCGCAGCGCGACCAGGTCGATGCCGCGCTCGCCGGCCAGGCGGCGCAATTGAGCGACGCATCCAGGGCCCTGGACGAAACCGATGCCGCGATCGCGCAGGAATCTTCCGAGTTTGCGCAACTGCAGGACCGGCACGCGCAATTGCAAACGAAACTCGCAGGACAGCGCGAGGCGCTGGCGGACCTGCTGCGTGCGGCCTACGCGCTGAATCGGGACAGCGACCTCTCGCTGCTGCTGGGCGACGAAGACATTTCGCGCATCTCGCGGGCGTTGGCCTATTCGCGCTATTTCCAGCATGACCGCGTGCAACGCATCCGCTCATTGCTCGGCGATCTCGCGAAGCTGGATCGATTGCAGCGCGGAATAGAAGCCGACCAAAGCATGCTGCAACAGCAGCACAAGGAGCGCGCCACGCGCGCGCAAACCCTGCAACAGGCGCGCGACGAACAGCAGAAACTGCTGGCGCAAGCCGACGCGCAACTCGCGCAGCAGAAGGATCAGCTCGCGGCGCTGCGACGGCAGCAGCAGGACCTAGATCGACTGCTGGAGGAATTGAAGGATCTTTTCGCCGACATCCCCAGGCAACTCGGCGGCGAGCGCGCCTTCGCGCAACTGCGAGGGGAATTGCCGTGGCCGGCATCGGGCCGCGCGCACCCCGGCGGCGGTCCGCTGGCACACGGCCTGTTGATCGACGCGGCAGCCGGAACCCCGGTACACGCGGTGGCCTACGGCCGGGTGGCCTGGGCGGATTTCATGCGCGGCTACGGCATGCTGGTGATCATCGACCACGGCAACGGCTGGATGAGCCTGTACGGCAACAACGAAGCGGCGCAGGTGGAAGTCGGCGACTGGGTCAAGCCCGGCCAGGCGATCGCCAAGGTCGGTCGCGGGGAAGATCAGGCCGGGGCGTATTTCGAGCTGCGCAAGGACGGCAAGCCGGTGGATGCGAAGGCTTGGCTGAAACCACGCTGAGCTTCCCATGCCCTTCCTTTCCGGGCGGCGAAGAGAGAACCACTCAACATCTTTCTCACGCTTCTGGCGCATAATCTCCCCAACGCTCCGCGGCTTCCTTCCATGCCTTTCCCCCGCCTGATCCCCGCGCTGCTGCTGCTGTGCAGCGGTTTCGCCCTCGCTGCGCCGCCGTTGTCGAAAGCTCCGCCCGCGGCGACGCCCGCTTCGCAGCAAAAAGCGCAGCCGCAAGGATCGCCGGCCGACGCGCCCGGCTCGGCGTCCAGCGTCGCGGCGCCCAACGACGACGTGCCGGATCTTGCCGACATCCGCGCCTTCACCCGCGTGTACTCGATGGTGAAGCAGGCCTACGTCGACAAGGTCGACGACAGGACGCTCATGCGCAATGCGATCCGCGGCCTGTTGTCCGGGCTCGATCCGCACAGCGAATATCTCGACCAGAGCGAACTCAAGGATCTCACCGAGGACACCAGCGGCGCGTATTCGGGCCTGGGCATCGAGGTCGCGCAATTGAACGACCAGTTGCGCATCGTCGCCCCGATCGACGGCACGCCCGCCGCGCGCGCGGGAATCAAGTCCGGCGACGTGATCGTCTCGATCAACGGCAAGACGGTGCAACCGGATGCGCTGGACGCCGCGGTGAAACAGTTGCGCGGCGCACCCGGCAGCAAGATCACGCTCGGCATCCTGCACGCGGATGCGAAAGCGCCCGTGACGGTTCCGCTGACGCGCGAGCGCATCCGCATCGGCAGCGTCAGGACGCGCCTGCTGGAACCGGGTTACGCCTACATCCGCATCAGCCAGTTCCAGGAAGACACCGCGGGCGATCTCGACAAGCAACTCGAGGCACTTCAGAAAAAGAGCGGCCCGTTGCGCGGCGCGGTGCTGGACCTGCGTTCCAATCCCGGCGGCCTGCTGACTTCCGCAGTGGGCGTCAGCGATGCGTTCCTGGATTCGGGCACGATCGTCACCACGAAGGGCCGGTTGAAACAGGCCGACCTGGATTTCAGCGCCACGCCTGGCGACCTGCTGGATGGCGCGCCGATGGTGGTGCTGGTGGACAACGGCACCGCGTCCGCCGCCGAAATCGTGGCGGGCGCGCTGAAGGACGATCACCGCGCGCTGCTGATGGGCCAGCGCACCTTCGGCAAGGGCTCGGTGCAGACGGTCCTGCCGCTGTCCGACGAGACCGCGCTGAAACTCACCACCGCGCGCTACTACACGCCCGACGGAACGTCGATCCAGGCCGCCGGCATCACGCCCGACATCGCGCTCGGGAACTTGAGCGTCAATACCGACGCGACCGGGATCGACGACGACGAACACGAAAGCGACCTGCCCAACCACCTGGCCGGCAATTCGCCGGTCGACGACGATACCGCGGCGACGACCGACGCCGGCAAACTTGCGGTGGACGACTACGCGCTGTCGGAGGCGTTGCACGTGTTGAAGGGGCTGGCGCTGGTGCATCCGGCACGCGGCGTGAATACGGTCAAGCGCTGACGCCCCCGTCCGTCATTCCGGGGCCGCGCGCAGCGCGGAACCCGGAATCCAGCTTTCAACCCCATCAAAGAATTGGATTCCGGCTTTCGCCGGAATGACGATATCTCGCTTATAGTTTGCGGCGCACCGCAACAGTCCGGGCAGGCTCATGAAACTCATCACCGCGATCATCAAGCCGTTCAAGCTGGACGACGTGCGCGAAGCGTTGTCGGAAGTCGGCGTGGCCGGCATCACCGTCACCGAGGTCAAGGGCTTCGGCCGGCAGAAGGGCCATACCGAGCTGTACCGCGGCGCGGAATACGTGGTGGATTTCCTGCCCAAGGTGAAACTGGAAATCGCGCTGCCGGACGACCTGGTCGAACGCGCGATCGAGGCGATCATGCAGGCCGCGCGCACGGGGAAGATCGGCGACGGCAAGATCTTCGTGAGCGCACTGGATCAGGTGATCCGCATCCGCACCGGCGAACTGGATGCGGATGCGCTGTGATTACCCCTTCTCCGCTGCGGCGGAAGGAGCGTGAGCCGCCGGCTTTTTTGCACGCACTCGAATGGCCGAGAAGCGCCTACAGTTCGTTCTGGAACAAGGCAAGGACGATATTGTCGTAGTGGCCCAGAAGTTTTGGCATCGAGCCGAGCTGCTTGTCGCGGACGTGCTTGAACCCGCACGATTTATAGTACTCGACCAGGGGTTCATTGGCAGCCCACGTATCCATGCGGACGAATTTCCTGTGGCTGGCGATCCCGTAACCACGCGCCCAGCTCAGGACGTGAGCGGTGAAGCTCTTTCCCCTTTTTGCCGGATTGACGCACATTCGATGAATGTAGATCGCATCGCCCTTCTCGTGTTCGCCCCAGATTTCCGGATCCGAAGTTGCCAGTGAAAAGTATCCAATGCACTCGGAGTCGTAGTCGTAAGCCGTGAAGTGCAATTCCTGACTGATCTCCCAGGCAATCAAGTCAGCGGGGAATTCCCCCCAGCTTGGGAGGCCCCGCTCCATTTGGTATGAGCGCGCCGAGTCCCAGTACCGGCGCATCTCCGAGAGTTGCGCTTGCGCGGATCGGACGATTTTCATTGCCGGGATGCGTTCGACCTCGCCGTGTGTATCAAGCAGAGGCTCGCCCCTGCGCCGCCACTGCCGCCGCCTTCGCCGAAATTTCCGCTTCGTTGCCCAGATAACGCCGGCTCAGCGGTGCCAATGACTCGTCGAATTCGTAGACGATCGGCACGCCGGTGGGGATGTTCATCTCCACGATCGCGTCGTCGGAAATGTCGTCGAGGTACTTGATCAGCGCGCGCAGGGAGTTGCCGTGCGCGACGACCAGCACGCGCTGGCCGGCCCGGATCGCGGACGCGAGCGTTTCGTGCCAGTACGGCAGCACGCGCGCGACGGTGTCCTTCAGGCATTCGGTCAGCGGGATCTGTTCCGGCGAAAGTCCGGAGTAACGGGGATCGTCGGCGAAGAGGTTCTGCTGCGGCGTCCATGCCGGCGGCTGGATGTCGTAGCTGCGGCGCCAGATGTGCACCTGCTCGTCGCCGTACTTCGCCGCGGTTTCGGCCTTGTCCAGTCCGGTGAGCGCGCCATAGTGGCGTTCGTTCAAGCGCCAGTCGGTGCGCACAGGGAGCCACATCAGGTCCATCGCGTCCTGGATTTGCCACAGCGTGCGCACCGCGCGCTTCAGCACCGAGGTGTGCGCATGGTCGAAGGCGAAGCCTTCGCGCTTCAGCAGCTCCCCCGCTTCGCGCGCCTCCTGCCGGCCGAGTTCGGACAGGTCGACGTCTGCCCAGCCGGTGAAGCGGTTCTCCTTGTTCCATTGCGACTGGCCGTGGCGGATCAGGACGAGCGTGGGCATGGCGGCATCCGGGGCAAAGCGGCATTCTAATCCGCGGATGACTTCCGGAGATTGCTAAACCTTTGGCGGCGCGTCAGCATCCAAGCCGCATGTCCACCCCAAGAGGTGCTCCATGAAAAGCCGCCTGTTTCTCCTGCTGCCATTGCTCCTGCTCACCACGGCCTGCGTTGCAGGCGACGACAACGGCAGCGGCATGGACAAGGTCAACGGCTCGATCACCGTCGAGGCCGGCCAGCCCGCGGGCAACGCCAGCACCGTCAACGGTTCGATCCACGTCGAGTCGAACGCGAAGATCGAAGACGCATCCACCGTCAACGGTTCGATCTCGCTGGGCGCGCACGCCTCGGCGAAGTCCGCAGATACGGTGAACGGCTCGATCAAGCTGGACGAAGGCGCGCAGGTGGCCAAGGGCATCGAATCGGTGAACGGCGCGCTGACGCTGTCATCCGGCGCCGACGTTGCCGGGCGTGCCAGCAACGTCAACGGACACATTACGATCGACGGCGCACACGTCGGCGGCGGCCTCGAAACCGTGGCGGGCGACATCGACGTCACCGGCAACGCGCGCGTGGACGGCGGCATCCTGGTGCACAAGCCCGATTCGAGCGGCTGGTTCCATTTCGGCATCGAGCGCCCGCCGGTGGTGACGATCGGCCCGGGCGCGACCGTCAACGGCACGCTGAAGTTCGAGCGCGAAGTGAAGCTCTACGTCAGCGACAAGGCCCACGTGGGCCAGATCGTCGGTGCCAAGCCGATCGCGTTCACGGGCGAGCAGCCGGCGAACGAGTGATCCGGTTAGGAACGGAGTCCCACGCCGCGATGCAGGAGCGTCAGAGCCACCGCGCCCAGCACCGCGACGAAGCCGCACATCACGAGGTACGCGATCCACAGCGGCACGTCGCCGATTCCGAGCACGCCGTAGCGGAAGGCGTTGACCATGTACAGGATCGGATTCACCAGCGAAATGGCGTGCCACGGTTCGCCCAGCATGTTCACCGAGTAGAAGACGCCGCCCAGGTACGTCAGCGGCGTCAGCACGAAGGTCGGCACGATCGCGATGTCGTCGAACTTCCTGGCGAACATCGCGTTGATGAAACCGGCCAGCGAGAAGATCGTCGCGCCCAGCAGGACCGTGGTGACCGCGACCAGCGGATGCGCGATATGCAATGACGTGAAGAACAACGCGATTCCCAGCACGATCGCGCCGACCAGCAGTCCGCGCAGCACCGCGCCGGCGACGTAGCCGCTCAATACCACCCAGCTCGGCATCGGCGAAGCCAGCAATTCCTCGACGTAGCGACCGAACTTCGAACCGAAGAAGCTCGAGGTGATGTTGCCGTAGGAATTGGTGATCACGCTCATCATCACCAGTCCCGGCACGATGTACTGCATGTAGCTGAAGCCGTGTTCGACCACGCCGATTCTTCGGCCGATCAGGGTGCCGAAGATCACGAAGTACAGCGTCATCGTGATCGCCGGCGGGATCAGCGTCTGCGTCCAGATCCGCAGCATTCGCCGCACTTCGCGCCGCGTGATGGTGTAGAGCGCGACTGCATTGGCGCGTGCGACTGAAAATCCGCGCGCGTCGGCGTCGATCGCGGCTTCGCTGCGCAGGTCGTTCATGCCGCCGCCTTGTTCGGAGCGCCGTGCTCGACAAGCCGCACGAACAGTTCCTCCAGCCGGTTGGTCTTGTTGCGCATCGAAGTGACGGTGATGCCGCCGGCGCTCAGTGCGGCGAAGAGCGAGTTCAGGTCGTGCCGCTTGGACATCTCCGCTTCCAGCGTGTTGCCGTCGAGGCAGGTCAGCTTCACGCCGGGCACTTCCGGCAGCCGTTCGCAGGGACCGCCGACATCCAGGATGAAGGTTTCCACATCCAGCTTGGAAAGCAGCGCGCGCATCGAGGTGTTCTCGACGATGTTGCCGTGGTCGATGATCGCGATGTTGCGGCAGAGCTGCTCGGCTTCCTCGAGGTAGTGGGTGGTGAGGATCACGGTAGTGCCGGCGCGGTTGATGCCGGTGATGAACTGCCACATCGAACGGCGGATCTCGATGTCCACCCCGGCCGTCGGCTCGTCCAGGATCAGCAGGCGCGGCTCGTTCATCATCGCTCGCGCGATCATCAGCCGCCGCTTCATGCCGCCGGACATCATGCGGGTGGGCTGGAACGCCTTGTCCCAGATGCGCAGTTCCTTGAGGTATTTCTCCGCGCGCCGTTTGGCCGTTCCGCGCGGGATCCCGTAGAAGCCGGCGACATTGACGCAGATGTCGAACGGCGTCTCGAACATGTTGAAGTTCACTTCCTGCGGCACCAGGCCGATCTGGCGCATCACTGCGCCGCGGTCCTGGTGGATCGAAATGCCGAATACCCGCGCATCGCCGGACGTCGGATTCACCAGCGAGGAAAGGATGCCGATCAGCGTGGACTTGCCCGCGCCGTTGGGTCCGAGCAGCGCGAAGAAATCGCCGGGCTCGACACGCAGGGACACGCCCTTAAGCGCCTGCACGCCGTTGGCGTATGTCTTGCGGAGGTCTAGGGTTTCCAGCGCGGCCGGAGCGCGCGCCGCTGCGGGATCGGACATGGCCGGTTAGTATATCGGGCTTTGTGCGGATGCTCTAAGAGCCGTGATAGAACGTTTTCAAATCAGGCTTGAAGGCGGTTTCATGCTGGCCCCGACGGTGCGCCACATGGCCTTCGTGCGCGCCGACGGCGCGCCGTTCGCGTTCGTGCCGGGACAGTTCATCCAGGTCCACTTCAACTACGACGACGGCAAGCCGACCAAGCGCAGCTATTCGGTCGGCACGGTCGGCCGCGGCGAGGGAACGGTCGAGCGGCTGGAGATCGCGGTGAGTTACGTCGAAGGCGGCGCGGCGACCCGCCTGCTCGGCGGCCTGGAACCCGGCGGACAAGTCGAAGCCAGCGGGCCGTACGGTCGCTTCTGCCTCGACGAGAAGGACGGCAACCAGCGGTACCTGCTTATCGCCACCGGCACGGGCGTCACGCCCTATCGAGCGATGCTGCCGCGCCTGGAAAAGCTGATCGCCGAGCGCGGCTGCTCGGTCAAGTTGTTGTACGGCGCGCGCAGCGAACAGGAATTGTTGTACGGCGAGGAGTTCGAGGCTTTCGCGCGCGAGCATCCCGGCTTCGAATTCCATCCGTGCTTTTCGCGTGGTGCGCGCGCAGCGCCGCGCGCGCACGACAGGCTGGGTTACGTGCAGAGCGTGCTGGCCGAGTTCGAACCCGATCCGCACCGCGACATCGCCTACCTGTGCGGCAATCCCAACATGGTCGATGCCGCGTTCACGGCGCTCAAGGAAGCCGGGTTGCCCGTGCAGCACATACGCCGCGAGAAGTACGTTTCCTCGCGCTAGGAATGCTGGCAAGGCTGCTGCGCCCGCCAGCCTGAACGCCGGCGGTGCCCGGAATCCTCATGTACCGACTCGTACACGCCGGCTCCAAGCGCTCCGGCGTCGCGCCACCACGGAGGCTTTTCGCCATGGATGGCAGCGTCGCTCGCTGCGCTTTTCCAGCACTCCCTCTGCGGTGATGCCGATCTTGCATGCGTTTGTAGGACAATTCCTACACGCGTACGAGGCGTGCGCCGCTTTCACCCATCCCCGGCGCCACGTACGCTGATCGCCAGTTCCAGGAGCAGACCATGATCGACGTCCAGGGCATCGACCAGCTTGCGCAACGGCTCGCCGCGCTGGTACCGCCGGGCCTGAACGCGGCGCGGGAAGATCTCCAGTCGAACTTCCGCGACGTGCTGGCGCATGGATTGCGGCGCTTCGATCTGGTGACGCGCGAGGAGTTCGACGCGCAGCGCGCGGTGCTGTCCCGCACCCGCGAGCTGGTGGCGCAACTGGAAGCACGCGTGACAGAGCTGGAAGCGCAACGCTCGAAGTGATTTTCGGGTAACGGATTCGAGGTTCCCGTCCGCGGGAGCCTAGGCGGTGCATTGCCCGGAAAATCCGGCGCGTTGACGCAATTCGGTCGCGCGGCCGTTCAAGGCGAAGGTTCGTTTGCCGTCGTCCCGCGCAGGCAAGGTGCGGGAGCCAGAGCACGGAAGAACATTCTGGATTCCGGATGCCGAGAGGGGGTGGCATCCGGAATGACGGATGGGCGAGCCGGGATTTGACGCGAACTGCTACGGATAGCAGCTCGCGCCGGCGAGCGCACGTACAGGGATGTACGGGCGGGACAGCGTTCCACGGATGGCTGCTTGCGAATGCCTCTACTCGACACATGGAACTATGTCACTCGCCGTGGCCCTCACCCGTGCCCAGGAAGGTGTCGCCGCGCCGCTGGTGACCGTGGAAGTGCATTTGTCCGGCGGACTGCCGGGCACCTCGATCGTGGGTCTGCCGGAAGCCGCGGTGCGCGAAGCGCGCGATCGCGTGCGCGTGGCGATCCAGAACACGCAATTCGAATATCCCGCGCGCCGTATCACGGTCAACCTCGCCCCGGCGGAACTGCCCAAGGACGGCGGCCGCTTCGATCTGGCGATCGCGCTGGGCATCCTCGCGGCGGGCGGCCATGTGCCGCGCGAAGCCTTGCGGGGCTGCGAGTTCCTCGGCGAGCTGGCATTGTCGGGCGATCTGCGCCCGGTCACCGGCGTGTTGCCCGCCCTGCTGCGCGCGCGGCACGGCAAGCGCTGCGTGATCGTGCCGATGGAGAACGCGCGCGAAGCGTCTCTGCTGAGCGATGTCGAGGTGCGCGTCGCGCGCACGCTCGCGGAAGTCTGCGCGCACCTGCGTGGCGCGGAGCCGCTGCCGTCGCCCGAAAATACCGGTGCCTCATCGCCGCCGATGACAGACGAACCCGATCTCGCCGACGTGCGCGGCCAGTTGCAGGCGCGACGCGCATTGGAGATCGCCGCCGTCGGGGCGCATCATCTCCTGATGATCGGCCCGCCCGGCACGGGCAAATCCATGCTGGCGCAGCGCCTGCCCGGGATCCTGCCGCCGCTCGGCGAAGCCGAGGCGTTGCAGGCCTGCGCCGTGCGTTCGGTATGCGGTTTCCCGATCGAACCCGGCGACTGGAAGCGCAGGCCATTCCGCGCGCCGCACCACACCGCTTCGGGCGTGGCGCTGGTCGGCGGCGGATCGCATCCGCGGCCGGGCGAAATCTCGCTGGCGCACAACGGCGTGTTGTTCCTCGACGAGTTGCCGGAATTTGACCGGCACACGCTGGAAGTGTTGCGCGAACCGCTGGAATCGGGCCGCATCGTGATCTCGCGCGCCGCGCGGCAGGCCGAATTTCCAGCGCGCTTCCAACTGGTCGCGGCGATGAATCCGTGTCCCTGCGGCTACGCGGGCGATCCCAACGGCCGTTGCCGCTGCACGCCGGATGCGATCGCGCGCTACCGTGGGCGCATTTCCGGCCCGTTGCTGGATCGCATCGATCTCTGCGTGGATGTTCCGCGCTTGCCGCTTTCCGAACTGGACGGCGCGAGGCGCGCGCAAGACGAATGTTCCGCCGGTGTGCGTGCGCGCGTGATCGCGGCGCGAGAACGCGCGATCGCCCGCTCAGGCAAACCCAACTCCGCGCTCACCACGCGCGAAATCGAACGCGATTGCGTCCTGGGCGACCAGGAGCGCGGCCTGCTGCAACGCGCACTGGACAAACTCGGGCTGTCCGCGCGGGCCTACCATCGCGTGCTGCGCGTCGCCCGCAGCGTCGCCGACCTCGCCGGCAGCGAGCGTATCGGCCGCGAACACCTGGCCGAGGCCCTGCAATACCGCCGCGCCGAGACCGCAGCGAAGCGCGCCTGACCCGCGGCGCGCGCGGCGCTTTCGCCGGTCGGCGCAAATTGCTAGCCTAGTGCGGCAGTGCGCAGCACCGTTCGCGGTGTGTGTGGCCACGGACGAAATCCCGAACGCTGCCCGCGCCTCTCCAGGGCGTCAGCGGCGGCATCACACAAGGAGAACACCCGTGCTGAAGTGGGCCATCATCTTCGCCATCATCGCGCTGGTCGCGGGCGGCCTGGGTTTCACCCGCGTCTCCGGCGTCGCCGCCACCATCGCGAAAGTCCTGTTCGTGATCTTCCTGATCCTGTTCGTCCTCGCGATCCTGGTGCTGGTCGGGATTTTCCACATGGCGACGTAGCGGGGCCGTGCCTCTCCGGGCATGGCACACTAGCCTGCCATGCCCGGCCGCATCCCCGAACGTTTCATCGACGAGCTGCTGGCCCGCGTCGACATCGTCGACGTGGTGCAGCGGCACGTGCCGCTGAAGCGCGCGGGACGAGAGTGGACCGCGCGCTGCCCGTTCCACGACGAGCGCTCGCCCTCGTTCTACGTCAGTCCGACCAAGCAGTTCTTCCACTGCTTCGGTTGCGGCGTCCACGGCAGCGCGATCAAGTTCCTGATGGACTACGAGCATCTGGAATTCCCCGATGCGGTCGAGGAGCTGGCGCAGTCGGTCGGGCTGAAGGTGCCGCGCGAAGGCGGCGATGATCGTCCGCGCGAAGACAAGACCGATTTGTACGCCCTGCTGGATTCGGCGACGCGCTTCTACCAGGACGAGCTGGGCAAGAGCGCGCAGGCGAACGCCTATTGCGAACAGCGCGGCCTGGACGCAGCGACGATCGAACACTTCCGCATCGGCTGGGCACCGGGTGGCTGGGATGGGGTGAAGCGCGCGCTCGGCACGAACGACGCGCGCATGAAATTGCTGGAGCAGGCCGGCATGTTGTCCACGGCCGAGCGAGGCAACAAGTACGACCGTTTCCGCGAACGGTTGATGTTCCCGATCATGGATCGGCGCGGCCGCGTGATTGCATTCGGCGGGCGGGTACTTTCATCGGAACAATCGCCGAAATACCTCAATTCGCCCGAAACGCCTCTGTTCCACAAGGGCCGCGAGCTGTTCGCGCTCTGGCAGGTGCGCCAGGCCAATACGAAACTGGAACGCCTGATCGTGGTGGAAGGCTACATGGACGCGATCGCGCTCCACCAGGCCGGCATCACCCAGGCGGTCGCGACGTTGGGTACGGCCACCACGCACGAACATGCGGAGCTGCTGTTCCGCGCCGCACCTGACGTGGTGTTCTGCTTCGACGGCGATCGCGCGGGACGTTCCGCCGCGTGGCGCGCGCTGGAGTCGGTGCTGCCGCGCATGCGCGACGGCCGGCAGGCGTTCTTCCTGTTTCTTCCCGAGGGCGAAGATCCCGACACACTGGTGCGCGCGGAAGGCCGCGCCGGATTCGAGGCGCGGGTCGCGCAGGCGATGCCGCTCTCGGAATACTTTTATTCGGAACTCTCGCGCGACGTGAACGTGGCCACGCTCGACGGCCGCGCGCGCCTGGCCGAGCACGCCAAGCCGCTGCTGGCAAAGTTGCCCGATGGCGCTTTCCGCGACCTGATGTTCGCGGAGCTGGAGAAGCGCACCGGGCTCAACACGGGCACCACCGGACCCGCTCCGTCCGTTCGCACGCGGGCTCGGAATGCGGTTTCCGGAAACAACGCGCCGCGCCGCACGCTGGTGCGCAGCGCGATCGCGATGCTGCTGGCCGAACCTTCGCTCGCAAGCGAATCGCAAGCACCTTACGCATTCGCCGCGCTGGACAAACCCGGCGTGCCGCTGCTGATCGAATTGCTGGACGTGGCGCGTGCGCGGCCGGGCATCAATACCGCCGCGTTGCTGGAACATTTCACGCGGCGCGAGGAATCGGCCGCGCTGCAGAAACTGGCCATGGTCGAATTCCCGGGAGAGCCCGACGCGCTGCGCGCCGAATTCACCGATGCCCTGCGCAAGCTGGCGGATCAGACAGTGCAACAACGTCTCGACGCATTGATACGCAAGCAATCCGAAAGCGCGCTGGATGCAATCGAGAAAGACGAGCTGCGCGAACTGCTGTCGCGCAAGGCACAATCGACTTCGGCCGCCGAACCGTAGCCGGCTCCGCACACATTGTGACCACCGCCTCCCGCAAGATCGTGCATGTGGACATGGATGCGTTCTATGCGTCCGTCGAACAGCGCGACGACCCCTCCTTGCGCGGCAGGCCGGTCGTGGTGGCATGGAAGGGCGCGCGCTCGGTGGTGTGCGCGGCGAGCTACGAAGCGCGCAGGTTCGGCGTACGTTCCGCCATGCCCGCGCTGCGCGCCGAGCGGTTGTGCCCGCAGGCGGTGTTCGTGCCGCCGGATTTCACGCGCTACAAGGCGGTGTCCCGGCAGGTGCGCGGAATCTTCGCACGCCATACCGACCTGATCGAACCGCTGTCGCTGGACGAGGCCTATCTCGACGTCACCCAACCGAAGTCCGGCTTGCCCTCGGCAACCGCGGTCGCCGAGGCGATCCGCGGCGAGATTCGTGCGGAAACGCGGCTGACCGCGTCCGCCGGGGTCGCACCCAACAAGTTCCTCGCCAAGATCGCATCCGATTTCCGCAAGCCGGATGGGTTGTTCGTGGTGCGGCCTCGTGACGTGCTGGTCTTTCTTGAACCACTGCCAGTCGAACGCCTGCCGGGCGTGGGCAAGGTGATGCAACGCAAGCTCGCGGAGCTGGACATCGAAACGATCGCCGACCTGCGCGCATTCGACGCAGTGCAACTGGAGCGCAGTTTCGGCCGCTACGGGCGTCGCCTGCACGAATTGTCGCTGGGGATGGACGAACGCCCGGTGACGCCGCACCAGCCGACGCTGCAGATTTCCTGCGAGGACACGCTGCAGCGCGACCTCCCGTTGGACGAACTGGCGCCGCACATCGAACGGCTCGCGGAAAAAACCTGGGCCGCGCACGAGCGCGAGGAGCGCGAACGGCGCCGGGTCGCGCGCAGCATCGTGCTGAAACTCAAGACCGCCGAATTCCGCATCCTCACCCGCGCGCTGACGCCGCCCGAGCGACCGGCTTCCGCGCGGCAGCTAGCCGAAATCGCCTGCGCGCTGCGCGCGCGCATCGCGCTGCCGCAACGCACGCGCTACCGCCTCGTCGGCGTCGGTCTCTCCGGTTTCGTCGACGCCGACAGCCTCGATGCACAACCGGAGCTGTTCCGGGAACCCTCGGGCTGAGCCGCGCTAAAGCACTTCGCCCAGATCCTTGCCGATCTTCTCCGGGGCGTCGGTCGGCGCGTAGCGGCGCACGACCCTGCCCTCGCGATCTATCAGGAACTTGGTGAAGTTCCACTTGATCGCCTCCGAGCCGAGCACGCCAGGCGCCTCGTGCTTGAGATACTTGTACAGCGGATGCGCATTCGCGCCGTTGACTTCGATCTTCTCGAACAGCGGGAAACTCACGCCGTATTCGAGCGAGCAGAAATCGCGGATCTCTTCCGCGTTGCCCGGTTCCTGGTGGCCGAACTGGTCGCAGGGAAACCCCAGCACCACGAAACCGTGGTCCTTGTTCGCGCTGTACAGCTCTTCCAGACCCTCGTATTGCGGGGTGAAACCGCACTTGCTCGCGACGTTCACGATCAACATCGCGTCGCCCCGCCACGCATCGAGCTTGCGCGGTTCGCCTTCCAGCGTGTTCGCTTCGAAGTCGTAGATCGTGGTCATAACCAGGTCCCGTACCTGCGCATGTAAAACCGCTTCACCACCTGCGTCAACACCCAGTAGCACACCAAGGTGGCGGCCAGCCAGGCGAAATACGGCAACGGCGGCGCGCTCATCCCGAGTTTTTCGCCCAGCACCGTGAACGGGATCAGCACGCCCACGCCCATGATCGCCAGCGTCAGCGCCATCACCGGCGCGGAGGCGATGCTCTGCACGAACGGGATCTTGCGGGTGCGGATCAGATGCACGATCAGCGTCTGCGACAAAAGGCCCTCGACGAACCAGCCGGTCTGGAACAGCGACTGGTGGGAGGGCGAATTCGCCTTGAACACCCACCACATCAAGGCGAAGGTGGTCAGGTCGAAGATCGAGCTGACCGGCCCGATCCGCACCATGAAGCGGCCGATGTCGCCGGCATCCCACTTGCGCGGCTTGGCCAGGTATTCCTCGTCCATGCGATCGAACGGAATGGACAACTGCGAGATGTCGTAGAGCAGGTTCTGGACCAGGATCTGCAAAGGCAGCATCGGCAGGAACGGCAGGAACGCGCTCGCGATGAGGACGCTGAACACGTTGCCGAAGTTGGAACTGGCCGTCATCTTGATGTACTTCATGATGTTGCCGAAGGTGATGCGGCCCTCCAGCACGCCTTCCTCCAGCACCATCAGGTTTTTTTCCAGCAGGATGATGTCGGCCGATTCCTTGGCGATGTCGGTGGCGGTATCCACGGAGATGCCGACATCGGCTTCGCGCAACGCGGGCGCATCGTTGATGCCGTCGCCGAGGAAGCCTACCGTGTGGCCGCCGCGTTGCAGCGATTTCACAACGCGCGCCTTCTGCAGCGGCGACATCTTGGCGAAGATGGTGGTGCGCGCGACGAGTCCGTCCAGTTGCGCATCGTCCAGCGGCTCGATGTCGCGACCCTGCACCGAATGAGCGATGTCCAGGCCGACCTCACGCGCGATCTTGCGCGTGACCGCTTCGTTGTCGCCGGTCAGCACCTTCACCTCGATGCCGTGCTGGTTCAGCGCGCGGATGGCGGTGGCGGCCGAATCCTTGGGCGGATCCAGGAAGGCGAGGCAGCCAACCGCGGTCAGTTCGCTTTCGTCCCTGATGCCATAAGTGTGTGTGTGTGCAGGTTGGGTGCGGATGGCGACGATCAGCACGCGCAGGCCGTCCTCGTTGAGATCGCGCGTCATCGCGCGGATTTCGCGGCGGCGCTCGTCCGTGAGCGGCGTGACGTCGTCGCCGTTCTGCGCATATGCGCAGATCGCAAGCATTTCCTCGACGGCGCCCTTGCAGATCAGCACGTGCTCGCGCTCGCCACGCGTCACGATCACGGACATGCGACGGCGCTGGAAGTCGAACGGGATTTCGTCCACCAGCCGCCAGCGCGCCAGCGTGGTTTCCAGGTCGCGGTGCGACAGCACCGCCTTGTCCATCAGGTTCTTCAGCCCCGTCTGGAAATGGCTGTTGAGATAACCGTATTCCAGCGCGTCCTCGGATTCTTCGCCGTCGAGATCCAGGTGGCGCTCCAGCACTATCCTGTCCAGCGTCAGCGTGCCGGTCTTGTCGGTGCACAACACGTCCATGGCGCCGAAGTTCTGGATCGCGTTGAGACGCTTCACCACGACCTTTCGACGCGACATCGCCAACGCGCCCTTGCCGAGGTTGGCGGTGACGATCAGCGGCAACATCTCCGGCGTGAGTCCCACCGCGACCGACAGCGCGAACAGGAATGCCTCCAGCCAGTCGCCCTTGTCGAGCCCGTTGATCAGGAAAACGATCGGCACCATCACCGCCATGAAACGGATCAGCAGCCACGACACGCTGTTGACGCCGCGATCGAAACTCGTCCGCACGCGCTGGCCGACGATGGTGCGCGAAAGCGAGCCGAGATAGCTGCGCGCTCCGGTCGCCGCGACCACCGCGGTCGCGCTGCCGCTGATCACGTTGGTGCCCATGTAGCACACGCCGGGAAAATCGAGCGGGCCGACATTCGACGAGGAGTCCTTTCCCCTGGGTGCGCTTTTCTCCACCGGCAGCGATTCGCCGGTGAGGATCGCCTGGCTGACGAACAGGTCCTTCGCGGAAAGCAGGCGCAGGTCCGCGGGCACCATGTCGCCCGCGGCGAGATGCACGATGTCGCCCGAGACCAGTTCGCCGACCGGAACTTCGATGCGTTCGCTGTGGCCGTCGGAGGCGCGCCGCGTGACGGTGGCGGTATTGCGCACCATCGCCTTCAACTTCTCGGCGGCCTTGGAAGAACGGTACTCCTGCGTGAAGCTCAAGCCGGCGCTGATCAGCACCATCACCGCGATGATCAGCGGGCCGGTGAGGTCGTCCGAGGTGAGCAACTGCACCACGGCCAGCACGACCAGCACGATGATGAAAGGGTTCCAGAACGCACGCAGCAATTGCCGCGACCAGTGCGGCGGCTTCTCATGGCTGACTTCGTTCGGGCCGTCGCGATCCAGCCGCGACTCGATCTCCTCCTCGGCGAGCCCGGCGTGGCCGGTTTCGAGCTCACGCAGCAGCTCATCGTTGCCGCGCCAGGCGAATGCCGCAACGGACGGCGACGCTCCGCCGTTCCGGGTGGCGGCCTGTCGCGACTCGTTGGGCGGGGTTTGCAGCATGGCTCGCTTCCGTGGTCATGGTTTCATCACCACGAAGCGAGCACTTCGTGGTCAGTGCGGCAAGGATCGGCGATCGGCCCGATACGGTCGGGATCGCGAGTGCGAATATCGTTTTCGCGGACTTCGGTGCATCAGGCTTGCGAATGCGCGCGCGGGGCTGGCACGGTTACGTGCCACTCGCGGCGACGGCCGCCACGGCGGAAATGCGGCGCATGGCGGGGCGCCAGGCGCAAGCGGAACAGATCACGAAGGAGTTTCATGGCCCATCTCCTCGATAACGGCGCTCACGGCGCCGCGGAGAGGGCCGGCGTTCCTAGTCGAGGAAGGCGTCGGCTCTGCCTGCGCGGTGACCGCGGGCGAACGACTGATTGTTGGTCGCCGTGATCCGATGCGAGCGGACTACGGCGGTGCGACTAGGGTGTACGTCCATAACCTTTGCTTGGGTTGAACGGGCGCCGCGGACGCGAACGCCTGCGACACGGGCATTTTCGCGGGCGGGCGGCACTTTCGTCAACCCTCGAGAGCCGGTTTGGCGATGTCGACGCGGTATCATTGACGTTTCGTTCAAGCTTCTTTCATGGCTCTCTTCCGGATCCGGCTTTTTTTGTTGCCCGCGTTGTGCTTCGCGTTGCTGGCCGCCTGCCAGCACGCGCCGCCGCCATGGCAATTGAACGACGTGCGCGGGCACTTGCCGGATTTGCAGTTCGATCTCACGTCCGATGCGGGCACGCCCGCAGCCGCGACGGATTTCCGCGGCAAGTACGTGCTGATGTATTTCGGCTATACCCATTGCCCGGACGTCTGCCCGCTGACGCTGGTGCATCTCCACCTGGTGATGCAGAAGCTCGGGAAAGACGCCGACAAGGTGCGCATCCTGTTCGTCAGCGTGGATCCGGCGCGCGACACGCCACCAGTGCTGCACCAGTACGTCACCGCCTTCGACCCGCGAATCGTCGGGCTGACAGGCACCCCCGCGCAGATTGCCGCGATGGCGAAGCGCTACCGCTCCGCGTTCAACATCGATGCGAAGCAAGTCAACGGCGATTACACGGTGAGCCATGGCTCGATCATTTACGTGTTCGACAGACGCGGTCGCGCGCGGCTGATCGGGAATTCCACCGACACGCCGGATGCGATCGCACACGATCTGGAATTGCTGATGCGCCAGGATTGAGGTGCCGGGATGGTTCGTCTCGTGTTGAAACTCGCGGCAGTCGCTACGTTCGCCATCTGCGCCGCCGCGGCGGCGGCTCCGGTTTCGTCACTGAAGGCCGAACAGGGCTGGGTGCGTTGGCTGCCCGCGAATCTTCCCGCCGCCGGCTACGTCGCGATCCGCAACAACGGCGACAAGCCGGTGAAACTTGCCGGTGCGGAGAGCGCGGACTACGGCATGGCGATGCTGCATCGCTCGATGCAGAAGAACGGCAGCGACAGCATGGAGATGGTCGATGCGATCGCCATCCCCGCGCATGGCGGGGTGGCGCTGGCGCCGGGCGGATATCACCTGATGCTGATGGACGCGAAGCACCCGATCAAGCCGGGCGACACAGTGCGCATATCGCTCCACTTCGACGACGGCGAGACCCTTCAGCTTGCATTGCCGGTGCGGCCGGCCAATTCTTCGGGCGATTGAACGACGCGGCCTTGTTGCAACCTGCGCTGCTCCTTCCACCGCCGCTGGATCGCCAGCCGTCCGCGCGCCGAGAGGTGCAGCCAGTTCCGGAACGCCAGCAGCGCGCCGAACGCGCTCATCATCGACGTGGGAATCCACACGATCAGCCCGCCCATGTACTGGTCGGCCGACTGGCTGATGCCGGTGAAGGCGCGTCCGCACAGGTCGAACACCGGGTAGAGGTCGCGGTGCGCGAAGGTGATGTAGGCGCCAGCCAGGATCTGCGGCACCATCACCGCCATTTCCACCAGCACGCGCACGCCCGGCCCGAGCCGCGCCGGTGGCCTCGGCCGCGTGTCCAGGATCAGCCACCAGTACAACAAGCCGTCCAGCACCATGCTCCAGTTCATCAGGCGGTAAAGGCGCCAATCCAGCATCGCGGCGAAATTCACCGGCGGCCACAGCCAGAACAGCATCAGCCCGACGAACAGCAGCGACGCGACCCAGGGATTGAACAGGATGCCGAACAGCCAGCGCAGCGGGCCGCGCGAGAGCAACGGACGCAGCACGCGCGTGCGCCAGCGTAGCGGCAGCGCGCGGCGGAACGCCGCGCCCGGATACGACAACGCGATCAGGAACGGGCCGAGGTGCTGCAAACCGAACTGCTGCAAACGGCTGATAAAGAACTCGTGCTCGGCGTAATAGTCCAGTTGCGTGTGCAGGCAGAGGTACGTGAGCGCGAGGCCCGACCAGAACAGCGTCTGCCGCACCCAAGAAACCGTCATCGGCGAACGTCGCGCACCGCGCGCGTACAGGAACGCAGCCGCGACGCAGCAGACCACCACCGTGATCGACGGCTCCCAGGGCACGAACCAGTGCAGCATGTCCACTTCAGCCGACCCGGTCTAGCAGGTAGCCCGCGTGCGGCGCGATCGACGCCAGCAGCCAATGATCCACCAGCAGGAACGCGAACAGCGCCATCAGGTAGACGATGGAATAGCCGAATGCGCGCATCGCGAACAACTCGTCGGGCGGATTCATCAGCCGCAGCGCGTACCAGAGATACGCAAGGCCGAGCACCAGCGCGCCGCCCAGGTAGAACAACCCGCTCATGCCGGCCAGATACGGCAGCACGCTGACCAGCACCAGCAACACGGTGTAGAACAGCACGTGCCAGCGCGTGTATTGCACGTCGTACGCCACGGGAAGCATCGGGATGCAGGCGCGGCGGTAGTCCTCGCGGCGGAAGATCGCCAGCGACCAGAAGTGCGGTGGCGTCCACGCGAAGATGATCAGCACCAGCAACAGCGCATAGGCCCAGTCCGTCCGCCCGTGCATGCCGGTGACCGCGGCCCAGCCCAGCAACGGCGGGATCGCGCCGGCCACGCCGCCGATCACGATGTTCTGCGGCGTCGCGCGTTTCAGGAACGCGGTGTAGACCACCGCGTAGCCGATGAGTCCCGCGAAGGTCAGCAGCGCGGTGAGCGGATTGACCAGGAAGAACAGCACCGCCATCGACACCGCGCCGATGGCCACCGCGAATCCGAACACCTGCTTCGGCGTCAGTGCGCCTGTGGCGAGCGGCCGTTGCGACGTGCGCGCCATCAGCTTGTCGATGCGCTGGTCGATCAGTTGGTTGAATGCCGCCGCCGAGGACGAAGCCAGCCAGATCCCCAGCGTGCCGAACACCAGCGGACGCCAATCGGGCACTCCGGGTGTCGCCAGGAACATGCCGATCACGGCGGTGAACACCAGCAGCGCGACAACGCGCGGCTTGGTGAGTTCGAAGTATTGGGCGGCAATGGATGGCATCGAAAAAGCCTTCGAATTAACGGTGAACCGTCACCCGTGAGCCGTCAACCGAAGACGCCGCAGGCTGCCCGACCCCGTTCACGGCTGACGCTTCATGGCCCGCTGCTGTCCTCGCAACCAGCGCGACCATCACGAACAGCAGCAGCGCTGCGCCGCCGTTGTGCGCGACCGCGACCGCGAGCGGCAAGCCGAATTTCACGTTGCCGATGCCGAGCGCGACCTGCGCGACCAGCAGCGCGCCGAGCGCGATGCCGAGACGGCGCAATCCCGCGCGCCCGACCTTGTGCGCCAGCCACGCCAGATAGACGAACACGACCAGCGCGCCGAAGCGATGCGCGATCTGGATCGCGCTGCGCGCCGCGGCATCCAGGATTCCGCCTTCGAAATTCACGCCGATGCCGCGCCACAGGATGAAACCCTGGTGGAAGTCGACCGGCGGCCACCAGTATCCCAGACACTTCGGGAAATCCGTGCCGCACGCCAGCGCCGCGTAGTTGCTCGAGGTCCAGCCGCCGAGAAAAATCTGGCAGGCGAGCAGGATCAGGCCGATCAGTACCGCCGCAAACAGCGAGCGCTCGCGCGCGTTGCGCGCGCCCGCGCCCGACAGCACCCACGCGATCCACGCCAGCAGCGCGAAGGTGGTCATGCCCCCCAGCAGATGCGCGGATACCACCACGGGTTTGAGCAGCCAGGTCACCGTCCACATGCCGAGCAACGCCTGGAAACACACGACCGCCAGCGCCAGTACCGCGATGCGTTTCCAGCCGCTGCCACGCCAGAAAGCCGCACACGCCAGCAGCAATGCCTCCCCGAGCGATGCGCACACCGCGGACGCGACGTAGCTTTTCGCGATGTAGAACGGAATGCCGAGCGCGATCAGCGCGATGCCGGCGACCACGATTCCGGTGCGCAATTGATTGCGCCGCGTCGCCGAGAGTGCGAGCACCAGCACCAGCACCCCCAGTGTGCCGGCGAGGAACCGGTGCGTCTGCTCGCGCCAGGCCTTGGCTGTTTCGTACGGGCGATCCGGAAACGCGGCATCGGCCTGTGCGATCGCGTGCGGACGCTGCGGCCAGGTGACGTGGCCGTAGCAGGTCGGCCAGTCGGGGCACGACAATCCGGCATTCGAGAGCCGCACGAACGCGCCGAACACGATCACGCAAAACGCGAACGCGCAGGCGATCCAGGCTAGCGCGCGCAACCCATTCGGCACCCGCGCGCTCATCGCACCACCTTCTGCAGGTCCTTCTTCAGGCCTTCGGGATCGAAGCCGGGCGGATAGTGCGTCAGCGCCACGCCGTCGGGCATCACCAGCACCGCGGCCAGCGAATCGCGCGCACGCGGGCGCAGGTCGTCAAGCTCCGCCGCCTTCGATGCGCCTATCTGCCACGTCCGCATCAGGTCGCGCGCCTGCGGCGATTCCGGCGGCTTGCCAAGATAGAGCAGCCGCACCTTGTCCGCGTTCTGGTTCAAAGTGATGCGCGCGCGCCGGATCATGTCCAGCGCGTGCGTGCAGCGCATGGCGCAAGCCGGTCCCGGCAGCGCGACCAGTGTCCAATGGAAATCGCGGTCGCGCCATTCGAAGCGTGCACTGCCATCCAGTTGCACGGATGCATCGGCGAGATTCCGCTGCGGCAGGATGGGCAATCCGTAACTCTTCGTACCCGGCATCCATCCGGCCAGCACCAGCGCGATGCCGACCAGGATCGGCGCGGCGAACAGCGAGGCGACCCCGAGCAGTTGCAAGCGCCGACGGTTGCGTGGGTCCATCATTCCGCCTCCGGGTCCTTCTTCCGGTGCATCACGAAAAAAATCACCAGCGCGGCGAGCGCGAAGGTGAACCACTGGAATGCATACGCGCGGTGCCGCGCCGGCGGCATCACGTCCGGCGTCCACTGGCGCACGTATGGACTGGCCGGATCGGCATCCAGCAGCAACACGCGCGGATACACCTGCCGGTGCAGGTCCGCGGCGATCGCATCCATGTCGATGTACGTCAGCATCTTCGGCCAGCTCGCCTCATGGTTCAGCGGATTGCCGCCGAGCTTCAGTCCCGGCGCCGGCGGCGGCGCGTACAGGCCGCTCAGCGCGACTTCCTGTTGCGGCAGCGGCGGCAAGTCCGGCAGCGACTCCCGCACGCCCTGCCGCGGCAGGAATCCCAGATCCACCAGCAGCACGCGATCGCGGTTGCCCGGCGTGAACGGCACGAAGACGTCCACGCCCAGTTGTCCCGCGTTCATGCGGTTGTCCAGCAGGTACGCGCGATGCACCGCGAGGGTGCCGCGCAGCCGCACGTGCGGATACACATCCGCCGGCGGCATGCTTTCGACCACGGCGAACGGCTGCACCGGCGCGGACGCCGCGTGCGCGAAGCGCGCCAGCAGGATCTCCTTCTCCTGCGCACGGCGAAGCTGCCACACGCCCAACGCGATGAAAGCCGCCACGCCGCACAACGTCAGCAGCACCGCGAACCACGATGGACGACGCAGGTGGATCACGCGCATCGGTCATCGCGTCGACGCGCGGCTATACTGCGCGCGTTTCCTGCGACAGCCACCGCCATGACGCCCACCTTGTTCAAGATCATCCTCGTCGTGGTGTTCCTGGTGGTGCTCTGGAATCTCGGTCAGGCGCTGTACTTCATGATGACCGACAAGGGCCAGAGCGGACGCACGGCCTGGGCGCTGACCCGCCGCATCGGACTCTCGCTGCTGCTGATCGCGCTGATCCTGCTGGGCATCTGGGCGGGGTGGCTGCATCCCCATGGCGTGGGCGGCTGAGCTGCGCTCTGGACCTGATACCTCCGAATCGCTCAAAGAAACCTCAACCGCCGACCGCGCGGGCGAAGCGCCGGCCAGGCGTAGCCCGCGAGCAAAGCGGAGTTGGCTGTAACTCAATGAGCATTTGCGAGCGGGCGTGCAACAACGCCAGCGCGAGCCTCCGCGCAGTCAGAGGACGTAGACGAAGAGAAAGAGGCACAGCCACACCACGTCCACGAAGTGCCAGTACCACGCCACCGCCTCGAAGCCGAAATGGTGGTCGCGGTTGAAATGGCCGCGCGCGCAGCGCAGCCAGATGATCGTCAGCATGATGGTGCCTAGCGTCACGTGCAGGCCGTGGAACCCGGTCAGCATGAAGAACGTCGAGCCGTAGATGCCGGTGTGCAACGTGAGGTTGAGGTTGGTGTAGGCCTCGTAGTATTCGTGCGCCTGCATGTAGAGGAAGCTCGCGCCCAGCAGCACCGTCAGTGCCAGGAATACCAGCAGCCGCGCGCGATGTCCGGCGCGCAGCGCGTGGTGCGCGATGGTGACCGTCACGCTGGACGACAGCAGCAGCAGGGTGTTGACCAGCGGAATGCCCCAGGGCGGCATGGTGCTGAAGGCGCCACCGACGTGTTCCGGACCGTTGCTGGGCCAGGCCGGCGCGAAGCCGCTCCACAGGAACTGGTTGGTCAGCGCGCCGCTGCCCTCGCCGCCGAGCATCGGGATGCTGATCATGCGCGTGTAGAACAGAGCGCCGAAGAACGCGCCGAAGAACATCACTTCCGAGAAGATGAACCACATCATCCCCATGCGGAAGGAGACGTCCACCTGGCTGTTGAAGGTGCCGCGCAGCGACTCATGGATCACCGAACCGAACCAGCCCAGCATCATGCCGATGATCGTGAGCGCGCCGATGCCGATTATGACGTGGCCTGCGGTGTCGTTGCCGTTGAGCCAGTTGGCCGCACCGATCATGAAGAGGAACAGCCCGATCGCGGCGATGATCGGCCAGCGGCTGCCGTGCGGGATGTAGTAAGCGCCTGGTTGTGCCATGTCGGTTCCCAGCTTTTCTTGAAAGTGCGGCCACGGGCGGCCGCTTTCGGTATTCGTCAGGACGAGGATTTGCGATCCAGCGATGGTCTTCCAACTGAGCGGCCAAGGATGGCCGCACAACTGCAACTAATGATGCGAGTGAACCAGCACGACCTGCTGGACGATGCTCAACACGAAAAACGTCGCCGCGACAATCGCGAGAATGACCGCGGTGCGCCTGGCCGATTGCTGCTGCCGCGTTTGGTTTTCCATCTCAGTGCAACACATCCCCGTGCGCCAGCACGGAATCATCGATCACCGGCGGCGTCACGAAACTGTGGTGCGGCGGCGGCGAGGGCAGCGTCCATTCCAGTCCGCGCGCGCCTTCCCACACTTTTGCCGGCGCGCGCTTCTTCGAGAAGAACGCGCAGTGGATCACCACTCCGACGAAGATCAATTGTGAGGCACCGAACAGGAAGCCGCCGATCGAGGAGATCATGTTGAAGTCCGCGAACGCGACGTTGTAATCGGGGATTCGGCGCGGCATGCCGGCGAGCCCCAGGAAGTGCTGCGGGAAGAACAGCACGTTCACCCAGATCGCACTGTTCCAGAAGTGCACCTTGCCCCAGAACTCCGAATACATGTTGCCGGTCCATTTCGGCAGCCAGTAGTACACGCCGGCAATGATGGCGAACGCCGCGCCGGTGACCAGCACGTAGTGGAAGTGCGCGACGATGAAATAGGTCTGGTTGTACTGGAAGTCGGCGGGTACCAGCGCCATCATCACGCCGGAGAAGCCGCCGATGGTAAACAGGATCACGAAGGCGATCGACCACAGCATCGGCGTCTCGAAGGTCAGGGAGCCGCGCCACATCGTGGTGACCCAGTTGAACACCTTGACGCCGGTCGGTACCGCGATCAGCATGGTCGCGTACATGAAGAACAGCTCGCTGCCGATCGGCAGACCGACCGTGAACATGTGGTGCGACCACACGATGAAGGACAGAAACGCGATGCAGGCGATCGCGTACACCATCGCCTTGTAACCGAAGATCGGCTTGCGCGAGAACGTCGGGATGATCTCCGAGATGATCCCGAACGCGGGCAGGATCATGATGTAGACCTCGGGATGCCCGAAGAACCAGAACACGTGCTGGTACAGCACCGGGTCGCCGCCGCCGCCGGCGTTGAAGAAGCTGGTGCCGAAGAACTTGTCGGTCAGCAGCATCGTCACCGCGCCGGCCAGCACCGGCATCACCGCCAGCAGCAGGAACGCGGTGATCAGCCAGGCCCAGCAGAACAGCGGCATCTTCAGCAGATCCATTCCCGGCGCGCGCATGTTGAGGATCGTCGCGATGATGTTGATCGCGCCCATGATCGAGCTGATGCCCATCAGGTGGATCGAGAACACCATGAACGCGATCGCGTCGCCGCCCTGCAACACCAGCGGCGGATACATCGTCCAGCCCGCGGCCGGCGCGCCGCCCGGCATGAAGAAGGTCGACAGCAGCAGGCAGAAAGCGAACGGCAGGATCCAGAAGGACAGATTGTTCATGCGCGGCAGCGCCATGTCCGGTGCGCCGACCATCATCGGCACCATCCAGTTCGCCAAGCCGACGAAGGCCGGCATGATCGCGCCGAAGATCATCACCAGCGCGTGCATCGTCGTCAGCTCGTTGAAGAAGTACGGCTGCATCAACTGCATGCCCGGCTCGAACAGTTCGGCGCGGATGCCCATCGCGAACGCGCCACCGACGAAGAACATCGTCAGCGAGAAGATCAGGTACAGCGTGCCGATGTCCTTGTGGTTGGTGGACATCACCCAGCGATGGATGAAGCCCTCCTTGTGTTCGGCGTGATGATCGTCGTGAAGGGCCGCGTCGTGTGCCATTTGGATTGCCTCGAAAAATTAGTGCTGAGCCAGCGTGTTCGTTGCCGACGCGCCGACCTGCGCGGTACGCGCGGCCTTGTCCGCGTTCGCCTGCGCTTCCTGCGCGGCCAGCCAGGATTCGAATTGCGACTTCGGCACCACGTTCACCACGATCGGCATGAAGCCGTGGTCTTGTCCGCACAGCACGTGACACTGGCCGCGATAGATGCCGGGCTGGTCGACCTTGACCCATACGTCGTTGATGATGCCGGGGATCGCGTCCTTCTTGATGCCGAACGGCGGGATCCAGAAACCGTGGATCACGTCGCCGCCGGTCACCACGAAACGTACCCTCACGCCGGCCGGGATCACCAGCGGCCGGTCGACATCCAGCAGGTAATCCTTGAAGCCGTGATCGGAAACGCTTTCCGGATCGAGCCCCGAGCCGGTCTGCCTGATGCGGTTGCTTTCCGCGGCGAGCTTGGACATGTAACCGACCTTGCTGACCGCCTTGCCGAAGTAATCCACGTAGTCGTAGCGCCACTTCCACTGGTAACCGGTGACCTTGATGGTCATGTCGGAGCCGGTGGTGTCGTATTCGTTCATCAGGATCCGCGTGGCGGGGGTAGCCAGTCCGATCAGGATCAGCACCGGCACCAGCGTCCACAGGAATTCCAGCTTGGTGTTGTGGCTCCAGTTGGCCGGCACCGCGCCGCGCGATTTGCGGAAGCGGAACATCGCGATGATCATCGCGCCGAACACCACCACGCCGATGCCCACGCATACCCAGAACGCCGCCATGTGCAGCGCGTAGATTTCCCGCGATTCGGAGGTGACTCCCGGGGTGAGGTTCAACTGCCACGGCACCGGATTGGCCAGCACCGACGCCGACGCCGTCAGCGCGAGGACAGCGGCGCTCGCCTGCCGCAGGAACTTGGAAACGCTCATTTATTACCCCGTCGGTTCTTTTTGCGATCATCCGTGATCGCGATGATCAAAAGCGATCATCCATCATCGCACTTGCATGTTTTTGCGATCTCCATGATCGCGAAGATCAAACTGCAGACGTTCATGCCTGCACTTCTCGATTTCTTCCTTCCTTCACTCCGGCCAATGCCGACTGCAATTCTTCCGACAATTCCATGCGCTCCTCGTCGCCGAGGAAGGCGCCGACCTCGCGCTCGCGCCCGCAAGCCGCGAGCAGCACATGCCGATGCCCGCCCCAGTCGCGCAGGTGCACGTGCACCCATGCGCTGGGAAAAGCCACCGCCGCCGCGAGCGGGGGCATCGATTCAACCCGCACGCTGCGCACATCCAGCGTGATCAGCTCGCCGCGGGCGCCCGCGCGCCACGCCATCACGAACGCCACCGCCACGCAAGGCACTTCCATTAGCGCGAACAGCGGGGCGAACACATTGCCCTGCCACGCGGCCAGCAATGCCGTCAGCATGGCCGCCGCCGCCAGTGCACCGACGACCTTGCGCAGCCCAACGCGGCTGAGCGCCCGGTTCGGGGCGAGCAGCAGCGTGACCTGCCCGGCATCGGCAACAACCGGCACGCGCCTGATCATGGATCGGAGTTCCGTTCCGCAGCGCCTTCAAACCGCACAATGATAAGGCCGCGCCACCAGTGCGGGCAAGGAAGCCTTTCGCCGAGCCCGTATGGCTTGGCCGCGCCGGGCGCGCACTCTACAATTGCGGCTTTGTTTCGTGCAGCGTAGGGGTCTGTCGATGGCACGCCAAACGACCGCGCCGTCGGCCCTTTGTCTGCAGGGCAAGGAAGAGCGAGGAATGATGTATGTCGATACATCGACGAGCGATGACGCAGCCATGCGGACAAAGGACCACGGCCCTTCGGGTTGCTCCGCAGCGGCAGCCATACTGCGTTGCGCGGCTTGACCATAGAAGTGCTATGGCGCTGCGCCGCGCGCCTTGTCTGGCTGCCGCTGCGGAAGCAACGCGGCTCGCTTGGCGTGACATCAGCAGACCCTAATGGCCGAAATCCTCATCCCGGAATTGCCGCTCGCGGCCGATCCGCTGCGCGCGGGCATCACGGCTGCGTGGAGCAGCGACGAGACGAAGTCGGTCGAATCGCTGTTGGCGCAAGCCGAATTACCGGCCGCACGGCGCGAAGGGGTTCTGTCGCAGGCCGCGGAACTGGTGGCGCGCGCGCGCGCCAAAACTTCGGACCAGAGCGCGGTGGAATCCTTCATGCGGCAGTACGACCTTTCTTCCGAGGAAGGAGTGCTGCTGATGTGCGTGGCCGAGGCGCTGTTGCGCATCCCCGATCGCCTGACCACCGACAAGCTGATCCGCGACAAGCTGGGCGAGGCTGACTGGAAGAAGCACCTGGGCGCCAGCGACTCGCTGTTCGTCAACGCCTCGACCTGGGGACTGATGCTGACCGGGCATCTGGTGAATCTCGCCGAGAGCACGCGACGCGACGCGACCGGCGCCTTCAAGCGGCTGGTCGCGCGCGCGGGCGAGCCGGTGATCCGCCTGGCCGTGCGGCGAGCGATGCGCATCATGGGCCATCAGTTCGTGATGGGCCGCACGATCGACGAAGCGCTGGACCGCTCCGCCAAGGGCGGCAACGCGCTTTACCGCTATTCCTACGACATGCTCGGCGAGGCGGCGCTGACCGCGCCGGACGCCAGCCGCTACTTCAAGGCCTACGCCGATGCGATCGTCGCGCTCGGCAAACGCGGCCCGTGGAGCGATGTGCGCGATGCGCCATCGATTTCGGTGAAACTCTCGGCGCTGCACCCGCGCTATGAAGTCGCCAAGCGCGAACGCGTGCACCTCGAACTGACGCCGCTCGTTTTGCAGCTCGCGCAATTGGCGAAGGAAAGCGGCATCGGCATGACCATCGACGCCGAGGAAGCCGACCGCCTGGAACTCTCGCTGGACGTGATCGGCGCGGTGTTCGCGGCGAATTCGCTGGAAGGCTGGAACGGCTTCGGCCTCGCGGTGCAGGCTTACCAGAAGCGCGCGCCGTTCGTGATCGACTGGCTCGGCGTCGCGGCGAAGCGGGCCAACCGCCGCTGGTGCGTACGGCTGGTGAAGGGCGCGTACTGGGATTCCGAAATCAAGCGCGCGCAGGAGCTGGGCCTTTCCGGCTATCCGGTCTTCACGCGAAAGCCCAACACCGATGTTTCGTATCTGGCCTGCGCGAAGAAGTTGCTGGATGCCGGCGGGGAATGGATCTATCCGCAGTTCGCCACCCACAACGCGCACACCATCGCATCGATCCACCACATGGCGGACGGGCGGGCGTTCGAGTTCCAGCGCCTGCATGGCATGGGCACCGACCTGTATTCCGAAGTGGTCGGCGCGGACAAGTGGGACGTGCCCTGCCGCGTGTACGCACCTGTGGGCAGCCACGAGGATTTGTTGCCTTACCTCGTGCGACGCCTGCTGGAGAACGGCGCCAACTCTTCCTTCGTCAATCGCATCAGCGACGAGAGGATTCCGATACGCGACCTGATCGCCGATCCGGTCGAATCCGTGCGCGACTTCGGCGCCGCGCACGGCGGGCGCTACGAGCACCCGCGCATCCCCTTGCCGATCGATCTCTACGGTGCATTGCGGAAGAATTCCATGGGCGCCAACCTTGCCAACGAAGACGAACTGAAAGCGCTCGCGGAAAGCATCAACGCGCCGCACGCGCCGTGGACCGCGGCCCCGCTGGTGCCGGGTGCGAACACCTCGGAACCCGAGCGCGACGTCACCAACCCCGCCGACCGGCGCGTGGTAGTCGGCAGGAGCTGCAACGCCGATGCCGCTACGATCGAGCGCGCGCTCGCCAACGCTGTCGCCGCGCGGGAAGGCTGGGATACGCTGCCCGCCGCCAGCCGCGCGGTGATCCTGGAACGCGCGGCGGACCTGCTGGAGCAGCGCCGCGGCGAATTCATCGCGCTGTGCGTGCGCGAAGCCGGCAAGACCATCCCGGCCGCGATTTCCGAAGTGCGCGAGGCCGCCGACATGTGCCGCTACTACGCGGCGATGGCGCGCAAGCTGTTCGGCCAGCCGGAAGAACTGCCGGGTCCAACCGGTGAAAGCAACCAGTTGTTCCTGCGCGGACGTGGCGTGTTCGTCTGCATCTCGCCCTGGAACTTCCCTCTGGCGATTTTCACGGGCCAGGTGGCCGCCGGCCTCGCCGCCGGCAATTCGGTGATCGCGAAACCCGCCGACCAGACCACGCTGGTCGGCTGCGCGATGGTGAAGCTGCTGCACGAAGCGGGCGTGCCCGAGATGGTCCTGCAATTCTTGCCGTGCAAGGGTTCGACGCTCGGCAAGACGTTGCTGACGCGCCCGGAAGTCGCCGGCGTGTGCTTCACCGGCTCCACGGAAACAGCTTGGACGATCAACCGCACGCTGGCCGCGCGAAACGCGCCGATCGCGGCCTTGATCGCCGAAACCGGCGGGCAGAACGCGTTGATCGCCGACTCTTCCGCGTTGCCGGAGCAACTGGTGAAAGACGTGATGGCGAGCGCGTTCGATTCCGCAGGCCAGCGTTGCTCCGCGGCGCGCGTGCTGTTCGTGCAGGAGGACATCGCCGACAAGGTGATCGAAATGCTGAAGGGCGCGATGGACGAGCTGAGCGTCGGCGATCCCGCCCTGCTTTCGACCGATGTCGGCCCCGTGATCGACGTGCCTTCCTGCAACACGCTCGACGAACACGCCGAGCGAATGGGCCGCGAGGCGAAATTGATCAACCAGGCGAAACTCTCCCCTGGCAGCGAGCACGGCACCTTCTTCGTCCCCCGCGCCTACGAAATTCCGTCGATCAAATTGCTGACACAGGAAGTGTTCGGCCCGGCGCTGCACGTGGTGCGCTGGAAGGCCAGCGAACTGGACCAGGTGATCGATTCGATCAACGCGACGGGATTCGGCCTGACGCTAGGCATCCATAGCCGCATCGACGAGACCATCGACCACATCACCCGCCGCGCGCGGGTAGGCAATACCTACGTCAACCGCAACCAGATCGGCGCGGTGGTAGGCGTGCAGCCATTCGGGGGCGAGAATCTCTCCGGGACCGGTCCCAAGGCGGGCGGACCGCACTATCTCTTGCGCTTCGCCACCGAACGCACGGTCACGATCAACACCACCGCTGCGGGCGGCAACGCGAGCCTGCTGACGATGGCGGACTGAGATTTACATCGTGCGCATCGCACGGAATCCAAGGGCATTTTTGCAGAATGCCCGACGCCTGCATGAATTCGCCGCCGTAACGTGCTGATTTGTGGCGCGGCAGTCAGGCAACGCCCTTGGCACCGCAATTGCGTAGAACAACGCAGCGCACGGACGCGCCGCGCACAGGTCAGTGCGCCCCTGATCAAGGAAGAAGCTCCGCCTGCGGCGCTCGCGTCGTATCCCGGAGGCGGACGACCCGGAATGCTCGTTCGTATTCAAGGAGTCCGGATGCGCAAGGAACCACGGAAGAAGCGCTGACAGGACGTCCCGGCTCCTTATTCTCACCGTTGAACGCAAATGCCGGCCAGGATGGCCGGCGTTTGTTTGTCCGACTCCTGTTCAAGCCACACGCCAGCCTTCGAATGCGGTGGCGAGCGCGGCGGTGACCAGCATGGCACCGACGATGCGCGCAGCGATGACACCCGCCCCGGGCCGATGCAGCAGCCAGCCGCGCGCCTGCGCGGCGGCGGTGGCGATCGCGCCATACACCGCGGTCTGCATGAACGCGATGATCAGCCACAGCGCCAGGGCCTGCGTCCACACCGGTCCGTATTCCGCGCGCAGGAATTGCGGGAACACCGCCAGCATGAAGAGATAGGCTTTCGGATTCATCAAGCATGTCGACGCACCCCGCCGGAACGTCACCCAGGCCGAAGGTTCTGCGGCGATCCTGTTGTCGAAACCGAAAGCGGCTTTGGATCGCCACAGCGAAATCCCGATCCAGGCGATGTAGAGCGCGCCGCCCAGCAGCAGCGCGTTGAACACGCCCGGTATCACCTTCAGCAATACGCTGATGCCCAGCGTGGTCATCGCCACGTGGCCGATGCCGCCCGCGACGATGCCCGCAACCGCGGCGAACCCGTGCCGGCGCCCGGCGGTGAGCGAACTGCCGATCACGAAAGCCATGTCGAGGCCCGGCAGCACTACGATGCCGAACACCAGCACGGCGAACAGCAGCAGGCTCGCGGCGTGGCTCATGGCGAGGATTTCTCTTCCGCGGCCGGCCACCAGCGCAGGCGCGACCGCGGCGTGGGATCGAGCAGCAGTCTTTCCGGAGTGCCGCGCAACATGCCGGTGTCCTGCAGCGCATGTTCGACCTGTGACGCGAGCGGTTCGAAGCGTTCGAGCGCGGCGTCGTTCTCGACGATCCCGAGCCACACGAGGTATGGCCCGTCGGTGCGGATCGGCAATTGCGGGAAATTGTTCGGCACATCGAGCGTCACCAGCACGCCGGCCGGCTGCAGGCCCGCTTCGCTGTAACGCGCGAAAGCCTTTCGGGCCTGTGCGGCAAACGAATCCTCATCGCCTTTCTTGACGGCGAAGATCTGCGCCACCACCACGCCCTGTGCGCCCTGCGGTTCGTCCACCGGATCGACAGCGGGCAGCACGGTGACACCGGAGTCGGACGTCAAGGGACGCAGCAGCAGCACGTTGTCGCTCAGGCCCGGAAACAGCGCGTTGACCTTGTCGCGGTGCTCGCGCCACACCGGCCCGTAGTAGAACGACGAATCCGCGATCGGGCGCGCGTTGAGGTCGCGGTAGCCCCTCAGCCAGACGAATCCGGTCGGCGCGGCGCGATCCTCGAACTGGCCGAATACCATGCAGTCCAGCTGCTCGAAAGCTTCCGGAAAATACGCGTCGAAGTAGCGCACGAACCGGTCGCGCCGGCCGGGTGCGATGTCGTAACGGCGCAGTTCGACGACCGGGTAACCGGCCGGGTGGGCGACGCTTGCCGGTGCGGCGCGCGAATCGGTATCCGCGCGTGCGGCGGGAATGGATGCGGTCATGCAGACGATTCCAATCAGCAGGGTGACGAAGCGGGGCATGGCGATCTCCGCGGGAGCCCGTCGCACACGCTAGACCAGAATCAGGACGTTTCTTGTCCTGATTACAGATAAACTGCTTCCATGCCCCACCCGACCACCCGCGTCTTGGCAGTTCTGGAACTGCTGCAGAGCCGTGGCCGCATCAGCGGGCCGGACCTGGCGCGCCACATCGAAGTGGACGTCCGCACGCTGCGTCGCTACATCGCGCTTCTGGAGGAACTCGGCATCCCGATCACCACCGAGCGCGGCCGCCATGGCGCCTACATGCTGGTGGCGGGCTTCAAACTGCCGCCGATGATGTTCACCGATGCCGAAGCGCTGGCGCTCTCGATGGGCCTGCTGGCTTCGCGTGGCCTCGGATTGCAGGCCGACGCGCCGGCCCTGGCGAGCGCTGAGGCCAAGCTCGAACGCGTGATGCCGGAAGCATTGAAGCGGCGGCTGCGCACGGTGGCGGCGACAGTCGCGATCGAACCGGCCGGTGCGTTGTCGGCCCATCCGAGCGGCACGGTGCTGATGGTGCTGAGCCACGCCGCGCACGTGCACGAACGCGTGCACCTGCACTACCGCTCCGCGCAGGGCGACGAAAGCGAGCGCGACTTCGACACCTACGGCCTGGGAATTCGCGGCGGCGCCTGGTACGCGGTCGGCCATTGTCACCTGCGGCGTGGCGTGCGTACGTTCCGGCTGGACCGCATCTTCGACGCTCAACCGCGCGGCGTGCGTTTCGCGCAACCGGCGGATTTCGACGTGCTGGAATGGTTGAACCGCACCATCGCCACGCTGCCACGCGCGCATCGAGTGGAAGTGCTGCTGCACGCCGATCTCGCCGCCGCAAGGAACCAGTTCTCGCCGGCGATCGGGCTGTTCGAGGACGTGGAAGGCGGGGTGCTGCTGCGTGCCCGCACCGACGACCTCGCATGGTTCGCGCGCCAGCTCGCACGCGTGTCCTGTGATTTCGAGATCCGCTCGCCCGCTCGCCTTCGCAAGGAACTTGCGTTGCGCGCCGCGCGCCTGCAGAAGCTCGCCGTGGCCTGATCGCGCTATTCGTGCGGTTTGAAAACGATGTCGAATACCGGCTGCCAGGTCCTGCCCCCGTCCATCGAGCGCGTGGCGGTCTCGCGTACTTCTTGACCCTGCCGATACCAATCGCCTCGCAGCAGTGAAGGCTTGCCGTCGCTGGTGCGCTGATTGCCAGTGAACGTCATGCGGTCGCCCTGCATGCCGCCGTCCAGCAACAGCAATTCTCCGCGGTTGGTCACCCAGCTCTGGTGCCAGACCTTGCGCGCTGAATCGTAGACACTGTAGCTCTCGCCGTGCAGCCCGTCATTCTGGCGATAGTCCTCGTGGATCACGCAGCCGTCGAGAATGATGTCGACATTGTTGTGCGCGATCGGCTTGCCGGGCGCCTGCACGTCGTACGCATCCCAATCGCCGGCGAAGAAATCGAACTGGCGGAACTGCGGGGCGCCGCACGCGCCGGCTTTCTCCGCCGCGCAGAGCGGTGCAGCGGCGGTAGCCAACAAGACGAGTGCCAGCGCGCAGTGGATCGGACGCATGAATGCTCCTATGGCGAGGCCGGCCGAGTGATTTGCGCGGAAACGACTTTCCACGCGCCCGCAGTGTACACATAGACGTCGGTGTAACGACTGATGCCCCGCAGGCCGGCCTTGTTTGTCCACGAGCCCGACGCTCGTACCAGCGCGACATCGCCGTACAAACGCACATCCACGTAGTCGAGGGCGTAGTCGCTCTGATCCGAACGTCGCGCGGCCATGCGCAGGAAGCCGTCGCGGAACAGCACCGAGCCGTCGGATTCGATGCAGACGAAATCGTGCGCCAGGTGCGCGTCGAACCACTGCACGTCTCCGCCCAGCGAAGCGCGCACATATTCTTCGTTGAGAAGACGCAACTCCTGTTCGCGGGGGGACGCGGCGTGGGCTTCTTGCATGGCGGTTTGCATCTTCGATTCCCTCTTTCAACGCAGCTTGGTCGATCCGGCCGGGCGAACCTCGAGGGGCCGCACCGATCGATGCGACCCCTCTCGGGCGGCGGCTTGGGAAGTGGCGAGTCGCGGCCGCCGCATCGCGGGGCACCGGAATTCAGCGATGGGCGATGCTCGCTCCAAGCGTTGTCCCACACTTCGACGGCGCTCAAACTGTCATCGTCTTCACCGAGCGCGGCCCCGCGCCGGTGCGCCGCCGGATGGAATCGGAATCGCCAGAAAGCCGACGTAGTCGCCGGAGGCGCTGATCGCCTGCCCGGTGATCTCGCCCAGATCGTTGATGTCCTGCGCGAAAAGGAATGTGCCGGAGTAGCCGGGCGCCAGAGGTTGCAAATCCTGCATCACGCCGTCTTCCCAGACGAAAGCCTTGTACCCCTCGCTGCCATACGACGTGCCCACGACCTGTCCACGATTGTTGATGCCATACGCCTGGCTCAAGGTGTCTCCCGGAAACAGCACGCCCATGTCGGTCGGTACATCGTCATCGTGGCCGCGATAGAACGCGTGGAACTCACCGGAAGAGGTCGTGGCGAAACCGGCGATGTCGTCCTCCCGATTGATGGCCATCGGCGTGTTCCAGGCATCGCCGCCGATGTTGCCGATGTCGATGGCCCTGCCGTGCTTCCAGAGCACCATGTGTTTCGCGGTGTCGCGCCCCACCGCCTGGTCGCAATCGCCGGAAATGCCGACGACGTCGCCGCGATCGTTGATCGCGGTGGCCGCACCGCTGCTGTCGCCGGTCAGCAAGGGCAATGTGCGCGCCTGACCGTTGCCCGGCCCCCATACCACCGGCAGGAACTGCAGCACCTGGTCGCTGTCGCCGTACTTGTTGCAGGTCGGATCGTGGTAGCCGGTTTCGGCCCAGCCGACCGTCTGCATCCGGTTGTTGGTGCCGGTGGCGAAGCTGTTGCTGCCGCCCGACAGCGGATCGAGCGCGCGCATTTTTCCGGCGATCCAGACGAAACCGAGGCAGGTGTGGCCATCGGTGCCGATGAACGCGGAACAGCTCCAGCTCTCGCCGTTGGGCTCGGGCGTGCCGGTTTGCGACACGCCGGAGACCACGCCGAAATCGTTCTTCACCGGCCACAGCACCGCACTGTCGGTGCCGCCGAGCGTGCCGAGGTCCTTCTTGATGCCGAACGGCCACGCCGTGGCGTGAATGGTCTGGTCGCCGGCCAGCGTGGAAAAGCCGGACACCATCCCGAACTGGTTGATGCTGTTGCCGATCGAATTGGTGCCGCCCAGCGAAGGCAGTTCGATCACGAAGTATCGCGTTGCCGCCGCCGCGGTCTGCGCGGCCGCGCCGCCTGCCAGCGCTGCGGCGACGGCGAAGGAAATCAATCCGCGTTTCATGATGGCTCTCCCGTTGCAGATGTGGGAGTGCAGCGTCGAACGCTGCGCGCCCGCGGGAAAGCACCGGTTTCGAGATGACCGCCAGTCCGGCGCGCGCCGCGACGGCGCTAAACTGCTTGCCATGCGACGCTGGGCACTGACCATCGCACTCGATCCGCAACGCGAACAGCCGTTGTTCCTGCAACTGGCGGGTGCGATCGCGGAAGGCATCCGCCGCGGACGGCTGAAGCCCGGCGAAGCGCTGCCCGGTTCGCGCGAACTGGCCGACCTGCTGGGCGTCAACCGCAACACCGTGGTCGCCGGTTACGGCGAGCTGGTGGCCGAAGGCTTGTTGTGCACGCGCGTGGGCGGCGGCACCTTCGTCGCGCAGGCGCCGGCCGCCGCCGTCGCGAAGATCACGCCTTCATCGGAATTTCCGACTTATGCCCTGGCGCCACCGGCTTATTCGCCACCGCAGAACACGGTCTTGCCGGCGGGCATGCTGATGCTCTCGCAGAGCGTGGCGGACGTGCGGCTGTTTCCCGCCCGCGCGCTGGCGCGCGCATTCCGCCGCGCGATCGGACCACGCAGCCGCATGCTGCTGGCGCAGTCCGATTCGCGCGGCCATCCGCGCCTGCGCGCGGAACTTGCCGCGATGCTTGCGCGCTCTCGCGCCCTCGCCGTCACGCCCGACAACCTGATGATCACGCGCAGCATCGAGCAGGCGATCGACCTGGTCGCTCGCACGCTGATCGCGCCGGGCGACGCGGTGGCGGTCGAGGCATTCGGCTATCCGCCCGCGCGCAGCGTACTGAAACTGGCCGGTGCGCGGCTGCTGCCGATTCCGCTGGACGAGCAGGGCATGGATGTCGCCGCGCTGGAGGCGCTGCTGAAACACCAGCGGCTGCGTGCGGTGATCGTGACGCCGCACCATCAGTTCCCCACCACCGCGGTGATGTCGCGCGGACGCCGCGAACGCCTCGCCGAACTTTCGCTGCAACACGGCTTCGCGATCATCGAGGACGATTACGACCACGAGTTCCACTACGAAGGCAAGCCGGTCCTGCCGATCGCGGCGGGGCACGGACGCGGCAACGTGATCTACGTCGGCTCGCTGGCCAACCTGCTGGCGCCGGGCATCGGCACCGGCTTCGTGGCCGCGCCGCCCCCGGTGTTCGAGCGGGTGGCGGGATTGCGCGCGGCTTCCGACGCGCGCGGAGACGCTGCGATGGAATGCGCGATCGCTGAGTTGTTCGAGGATGGCGAGCTGCTGCGCCACGTGCGCCGCACGCGCCGGGTCTATCAGGCGCGGCGCGACGCATTCGCATCGGCGCTGGAGCAACACCTGGGCAGCGCGCTCGCTTTCCATGTACCGGAGGGCGGAATGGCACTGTGGGCGCGCGCGCAACGGGATATCGACGTATCGGCGTGGGCCGCCGCCGGCGCGCGCGAAGGCGTGCAGTTCAAGGACGCGCGTGCCTACGACTTCTTCAACCGCGAACAACCTTTCCTGCGGCTGGGCTTCAGCTACCACGACGAAGTGGAGTTGAAGGAAGCCGCCGCGCGCATGGCGCGGGCGTTGTCGCAGACGCGAAAGGATCGCGGCGCATCGGTCAATTCTCGTCCCGCCGGGGCGGGACTGAAAGCGTCGCGAGCGAAGACAGGTTGCGCGACGCCGGAGCGCAGCAACCGGAGCGTACACGTCGGTACGTGAGGATTCCGGGACCGCCGGCGCGCAAGCCGACGAGCGCAGCGCCTTTCACCCCGCTCATCTGGCCTCGATGATCCGGCTCAGGTAGTCCGGCCCGCTCGCGCGCTCGAGATGCGGATACTGCAAGCCGTCGTGGTAGTCGACCGCGCAGGTCCTGTATTCATCCTGGTTCTTCACCAGCAACTCGATCGGCTTGCGATCCGACTTGGCCGCCGTGATCGCGTCCTTCAGCAGTTCGGACTTGTAGGCGTGGCCGTTCACCGCCACCAGTTCGGCGCCCGGCGAAATGCCGGCCTTGAACGCCGCGCTGTTCCAGCGCACATCGGCGATTTGTCCGTCCTTGTCGGCGATGGTGAGCCCGATCGAGTACGCGAAGTCGGCGAATTTGCGATCCTTCAGCTCGGCCTTTTCATATTCGCTTTCCTTGTCTGTGTAGACCAGTTTCCAGCCCGACGCGGCGATGCCGTCCAGCGGCGGCGAGTTGGCGTCCAGCCGTGAACGCAGGAAGGTGGCCCAGTCGTTCCTGGCAATGCCATTCAACGCAGTGACCACGTCGTCGAAGGTGTAGGTCTTCGTGACGAAGCTGCCGTCGTCCACGCCGAAGAAGGCTTTCGCGAAATCGTCCAGCGACTTGCGGTCGTCCGTGAGCGAACGGATCTTCGCATCCACCGCCAGCCAGATCAGTTGCCCCGCGCTGTAGTAGTCCTCGCTCATCTGGTAGTTGCGGAACGGCAGCGACGCGCGCTGCGCGATGGTCGGATCGTTGGTAGTGTCCTGCACGTTGCGCCAGTCGAAGCCGGGACGGTTGCGCTCGTAGGTGGCCGCAACCAGCGCCAGCGCATCCTTGTATTGGCCGGCATCCAGCAATCCCGCGCGCGCAGCCAGCACGTAGCCCCAGTACTGCGTCTGGCCTTCGTACACCCACAACAGCGAATCGCCCATGGGCACGTTGAAGTTGGGCGTCCACAGGTCGGCCGGGCGGCGGAACTTGCCGTTCCACGAATGCGTGTATTCGTGCGCCAGCAGGTCGCGGTCCGGCGCGTTGCCCTTCCAGTCGGTGAAGTAGTCGGCGTCGACGCCGTCCTCGCTGGACTGGTGGTGTTCCAGCCCGTTGCCGCTCATCTCGTCGGAGAGCGAGAACAGGAAATCGTAGTGGTCGTAATGGTGGGAGCCGTACAGCTTGTAGGCCTGCGCCACCAGGTTGCGGTGCGCCTTCAACTGGCCGGGCGTCATCTCCAGATACTTCGGTGCGTCCGCCACCAGGTCCATGTGCACCGGTACCTTGGCCCCCGGATCGAGATCGACGCGCTTGAAGTATTCGCCCGCGTAGACCGGCGAATCCACCAGCGTGTTCAACGTGGTCGGCTTGAACGTGGTCGTGTCACCCGCCTTCGACTGCGTCTCCAGCGCGCTGCCGAGCTGCCAGCCTTGCGGCAATTTCACCGAGCATGCAAAGGTGATCTTGCGCGAGTAGTGACCGGCCGGATACAGCACCACCGCGTTCCATTGCAGGTTCAGCATCTCGTCCGTCATCACGATGCGGCCCTGGCCGCGCGACCGCGCAGAGAGGAACTGGTAGTCCACGTCGATGCTGGAAACACCCTGCGGCACTTCGACATGGAAGGCGTACACGTCGTACTTGTCGCGCGTCCACGCCAGCTTCTTGCCGTTCGCGCTGACCTCGACGCCGGCCAGCTTGTCGATCGGACCGGTCGGCGAATGGTTGCCAGGCAGCCATTTGGGATACAGCAGCGTCAGTTCGCCCGCCTGTACCGGAATCGTCTCGTGCGCGCGGAAGATGCCCTGGCTGGTGTCGCTGGCGTCGACGCTCAGGGTGATCGTGCCCGGATACGGCGTGTCCTGCGGCGGCGGCACGTTCGCCTGCGGATCGACGTCGGCGGAAGCGCGACCGGCGGACAGCGCCAGCAAGAGCGCGGCACTCGAGCACGAAACGAGAAGACGGCGGGACATCGCGAACTCCGGGCAGACCGACGCAACCGTTGAAGTTAGCATCACGTCGCCGGGCGGCGGATGGGCCGAATGTCCTAGATCGATGTCAACTCAGGCTCCTCATTGGTTGCGCGCCAGTGCGCTCTTGCGGATGCCGTAGCCGAAATAGACACCCAAGCCGATGACCATCCAGATCACGAAACGCCAGATGGTGATCGAAGGCAGCCCGCCGATCAGGGTGACGCCTCCGCCATTCGCAGCCCACGGCCAGCCGATGATCAGGAACAGCGAGAACAATACGCCCAGCGGCGCGATGATCCACACCGCGGGCGTGCGGAAGCTGCGCCGGATGTCCGGCCTGCGGATGCGCAGGATCAGCACGGCCAGGCAAATCACGATGAACGCGGACAGCGTGCCGATGTTCACCAGCTCTGCGACTTCGCCGATCGGCAGGAAGCCCGCGACCAGCGCGGTGAACACGCCGAGGATCACGGTCGGGCGGGCGGGCGTGCCGTAGCGCGGGTGCACGTACGCGAACCACTTCGGCAACAAGCCGTCGCGCGACAACGCGAACCAGATGCGCGCCGCGCCCAGCATGAAGGCGAACAGCACGCTGGTCAGTCCCGCCACGGCGGCGACGTTGATGATGCCGCGCACCCAGTCCAGCCCGAGTGCCTTGAACGCCGCATCCACCGGCGCCGGCGAATTCAATTGCGGATACGGGACCATGCCGGTCAGCACCAGCGATACGGCCAGATACAAGGCCATCGACAGTCCCAGCGACAGCAGCACCGCGCGCGGCAGGTCGCGCTGCGGATTGCGCGCTTCCTCGGCCGCGGTGGTCAGGGTGTCATAACCGAAGCAGGCGAAGAACACGATGCTCGAGGCCGCCAGCACGCCGCTCCAGCCGTAGTGCGTGGCGCCGTTTTCCGTGACGGCGGCGGGGATGAACGGATGCCAGTTGGCCGTGTTGATGTAGAACGCACCGACGACGATCACCAGCGCCACGCCGGTCACCTTGATCGCGACGATGATCGTATTCAATCGCGCGCCCACCTCCGTGCGCACCGTGAGCACCCACGCGATCAGCAGCGTGATCACCGCGGCGATCACGTTGAAGAACTTGCCCGAGTCCGGATGGGCCGGGTCGTAGGCTCCCTGCAGCCAGACCGGCAGGTGCGCGCCGGTCAATTGCGCGATCAGCGCCTGCACGTAGCCCGACCAGCCGATCGCGACGACGGCAACGATCAGCGCATATTCCAATAAAAGATCCCAGCCGATGATCCAGGCCAGCAGTTCGCCCAGCACCGCATAGCCGTAGGTATAGGCGCTGCCGGTGACCGGAATCATCCCCGAGAATTCCGCGTACGCCAGCGCCGCGCAGGCGCTGCCGATGCCGGCGACGATGAAGGACAAGATCACCGCGGGACCTGCGTTGGTCGCGGCCTGTTGCCCTGCCAGCACGAAGATGCCGACGCCGATGATCGCGCCCACGCCGATGGCGGTGAGCTGCCACACGCCCAGTACGCGGCGGAAGTCGCGGCGTCCGGCCGTTTCGGCCTGCAGCGCCTCGACCGATTTGTGCCGCGTCAGTTGCGCCAGCAGGCTCATGGTGTTCCCCTCGGGCGGAAGTCGGGACGATCATAGCTGCTGCGCGCCGCCGTGCATCTGTGCCGGCTGTCATGGCCGCGCCGCGCGCATTGCGAGACAATCCGGCTTCCGCTTGCTTTCCCCTTCACCAATGCGCGTTACTCGATTTTCCGCCTTTTTCCTGCTGGTGCTGCTCGCCGGTCGAGCACTTGCCGCGACCGATGCCGGAGTGAAAGCGCGCCTGGCGATCCTCGAGACCACCGACCTGCATACGCACGTGCTGGGTTACGACTACGACAAGCTGGCGGACGATCCGCACGTCGGTTTCGATCGCGTGGCGACCCTGATCGAACAGGCGCGCAGGGAATTCCCGGACAACCTGCTGATCGACGACGGCGACACGATCCAGGGCACCGCGCTCGCGGATTACCAGGCGCTCAGCAATCCGGTTCCGTGCGATCAGGAATTGGCCATCTATCGCGCCATGGATCTGCTGCACTACGACGCAGGCACCATCGGCAACCACGAATTCAATTACGGATTGCCGTTCCTGTCGCAGGTGACGGACACACCGATGCGTGTGCCTGGCGTGCCCGCGACACACTGCGCAGGACCGCACTACCCGCTGGTGCTTTCGAACCTGGTGCGCGCGAGCGACGGGCAGCCCGTGTTCGAGCCGTGGTTGCTGCTGACGCGCGAGGTCACGGCGAAGGATGCGAATGGCCGCACACGCAAGCTGCCGATCCGCATCGGCCTGCTGGGCTTCACGCCGCCGCCGGTGATGCAGTGGGACCACGCGCACCTCGCCGGCAAGGTGCAGGCACTGGGCGTGGTCGAAGCGGCGAAGCGCTTTTTGCCGGAACTGCAGGCGCAGCACCCGGACTTCGTGATCGCGGTCGTGCACGGCGGCGTGAACCTCGCGCCGTATTCACCGACGATGGAAAACGCGGACTGGTACCTGGCCGGCATTCCCGGCATCGATGTGGTGCTGATGGGCCATTCGCACGACGTGTTTCCCGCGCCGGATGATCCGAAGTCGCGCTTCAACGGATTGCAGGACGTCGACAACCAGCGCGGCTTCGTGCGCGGCAAGCCGGCGGTGATGGGCGGCTTCTACGGCCGCGACCTGGGATTGATCGATTTGGCTCTCAAATACGATCACGGCAAGTGGACGATCGATGACGCGCGCACGCACAGCGAAGTGCTCCCGATCTGCAAATCAAAGGACCGATGCGTCGCGCCCGATCCGCGCATCGCGCGGGCGATCGCGCCCGTGCAGGCGGCCACCATCGAATACGTACGGACGCCGATCGGCCGGACCGATTTCCGCATCAGCACGTATTTTTCCGCGATCGGCGACAGCACCGCGGTGGCGCTGATCAATGCCGCGCAACTCGCGTACGCGCGCGCACACCTGTTCGATACACATCCGGAACTGCGCGGGCTGCCGATGCTGTCCGCAGCGTCGGCGTTCAAGACCGGCTTCGCAGGTCCCGACGATTACACCGACATCCCGCCGGGTCCGCTTTCGATCCGCAGCGCGGCCGACCTGTATCTGTATCCCAACACGCTGACCGTGGTGAAGCTGGACGGCGCGGGGGTGAAGGCGTGGCTGGAGAAATCGGCCGAATACTTCAACCAGATCGATGCGGGCGCGGGCGTGCCGCAGCCGCTGCTCGACCGCAAATTCCCGAGCTACAACTTCGACGTGCTGACGGGGCAACCGCGCGACGGCTTCCACTACGCGATCGATCCCGGCGAGCCGGCCGGGCAGCGCATCGTCGATCTTGCGTTCCGCGGCAAACCGCTGGATCCGCGGCAGCAGTTCCTGGTCGTCACCAACAACTACCGTGCCGAGGGCGGCGGGCACTTCCCCGGCCTGGACGGCGGCAAGACCATGTGGGCGGCGCCGGATAGCAACCGCGACGCGGTCATCGAATACGTGCGCACGCGCAAATCGCTGCGCGCAACGGACTACGACGTCCATCCCTGGACATTCGCGCCGCTGCAAACCAGGGCGCCGATGACGTTCGAGTGCGCGGCGGGCAAGCTCGACGTCGCGCGTGCGGCGGGCATCGATGACGTGACGCAGTCGCCGGGCAACGGCGACGGCACCGCGACCTGTTCGATCGACCTGGCGAAGCATTGATGGCTCGCACCGCGCCCGCTCGCAAACGCCGCCCACCCGCGCCACTGGTGCGGCCGCGGCAACCCCTGCCGCCGCGGCGCGCCACCACGACCGTCGTCGCCCGACCGGCGGATGCTTCGGCGCGTTCCGCGCGTACGCTCGACTTCCTCTTGCTGGCGCTGCCCGCGCGCTGGCGCGGCAAGGCGCGCGACTGGATGGTACTGGTACGGATGGATCGCCCCATCGGCGCGCTGCTGCTGCTGTGGCCGACGTGGTGGGCGCTGTGGCTGGCGGCGGGCGATTTCCCGCCGTGGAAACCCCTGCTGGTGTTCACCGCCGGCGTATTCGTGATGCGCGCGGCCGGTTGCGCGATGAACGACTACGCCGACCGCAACCTCGATCCGCAAGTGCAGCGCACGGCCGGCCGGCCATTGGCCGCGGGACGGGTCAAGCCACGCGAAGCGCTGGTCACCTTCGCATTGCTGAGCCTGATCGCGTTCGCGCTGGTGCTCGCTTTCACCAACGCGCTCACGATCGAATTGTCGTTCGCCGGCGCGGCGCTGGCCGCGGTGTATCCGTTCACCAAGCGATACACCTCTCTGCCACAGGTGGTGCTGGGGGCGGCCTTCGGCTGGGGCATCCCGATGGCGTTCGCCGCGATCACCGATTCCCTGCCGCCGCTGGCATGGCTGCTGTTCCTCGGCAACGTGCTGTTCTCCACCATCTACGACACCCAATACGCGATGGTCGATCGGGAGGAAGACATCAAGGCCGGAGCGCGGTCGACGGCGATTCTTTTCGGCGATGCGGACCTCGCCATCATCGGCGTGCTGATGTGCACCTTCATTGGCTGCATGGCGCTGGTGGGCACGCGCGCACAACTCGGTTGGCCTTACTGGATCGCGCTGGGTGTCGCGGCCGTGCTGTTCGCGCGGCAGCTCTGGATCATGCGCGACCGCGCGCGCGAGCGCTGCTTCGCCGCCTTCCGCAACAACAACTGGGTCGGCGGCGTGTTGTGGCTGGGAATCCTGTTGTCGCTGGCGCTGAAATGACCGCCCGTTCGCTCTGAACGTAGCGCCGAAGGCGCGGAGCCGAAGAGCATGTGCGCCGACTCCGCTCGCCACGCCCGGCATGAACCGATCTCACTTCATTGGGGCTCTCGCCAAGGCCCACACGTCCACCCGCTCCACGCCCACGCGCTTCAGCACGCGCGCGCATTCGGTGAGGGTCGCGCCGGTGGTGAAGACATCGTCCAACACCGCGATGTGCCGTGGCACGTCGCCATCGAAATGCGCGGCGAAGGCGCCACGCACGTTGCGGCGGCGCTGCACCGCGGTGAGTTCGCTCTGCGCGGTGGTCGCGCGGGTGCGTCGCAGGCCGTCGCGCAACAGCGGAATGCGCAGCGACTTCGACAAAGGCCCGGCGAGCTCCAGTGACTGGTTGTAGCCACGAGATCGCAACCGCGCACGGTGCAGCGGTACCGGGACGATCGCCTGGGGCAAGTCCGCAGGCGCGGCCGATCCACACCAGGCTTTCGCCAGCACCCGCCCCGCGGCGAGATCGCCGCCGAACTTGAAGCGCGCTTCCAGCCGGTCCAATGGCCACGCGTAACGGAACGGCACCCATGCCGAATCCCACGGCGGCGCGCGGCGGATGCATCGCCCGCACAGCGGTACGGGGGATTCCATCGGCAAGGCGCAGCGCGCGCAATGGCGATCGTTGCGCGGCAGTTCCGATGCGCAGGCCGCGCACAAGCCCGTTTCGCTCGCCCCGCGTACCCCGCACAACAGGCAGCGCGCCGGCACGCGGACGCGCAGCCTGCCGTCAACCGGGCGATCCGTTTCCAAGTTGACAGCCACCCGGCCCCCTTCGAAACTGTTCTGTCACTGTAATGGAGCGGCGGCGATGTTCGAAGCGAAACTGCGCCACGACTGGAAGCGTTCCGAACTGCTGGAATTGTTCGCCCTGCCGTTCAACGACCTGCTGGAGCGCGCGCGCGCGACGCACCGCGCGCACCACGATGCCAACGCGGTGCAGGTTTCGACCTTGCTGTCCATCAAGACCGGCGGTTGCCCGGAGGATTGCGCCTATTGCCCGCAGGCCGCGCGCTACCACACCGGCGTGCAGGCCGAGAAACTCATGGAGCTGGAAGACGTTCTCGACAGGGCGCGCGCCGCGCGCGCCGCCGGCGCCACGCGTTTCTGCATGGGTGCGGCCTGGCGGTCGCCCAAGGATCGCGACATCCCGAAGGTCGCGGCGATGATCCGAGAAGTGCGCGCGCTCGGCATGGAAACCTGCGCCACGCTCGGCATGTTGTCTTCGTCGCAAGCGCGAGTCTTGAAAGACGCGGGGCTCGACTACTACAACCACAATCTCGACACCGCGCCGGAGTTCTACGGCGAAATCATCCACACGCGCGAATACCAGGATCGCCTCGACACACTGGAAAACGTGCGCGCGGCCGGCATGAACACCTGTTGCGGCGGCATCGTCGGCATGGGCGAATCGCGCGGACAGCGCGCGGGGCTTTTGCAGACGCTGGCGAACCTGCCCGAGCATCCGCAATCGGTACCGATCAACCGACTGGTGCAGATCGAGGGCACGCCATTGCACGGCACCGCATTGCTCGATCCGTTCGAGTTCGTGCGCACGATCGCGGTGGCGCGGATCGTGATGCCCGAATCGATGGTGCGATTGTCCGCCGGACGCGCCGAGATGAGCGATGAGTTGCAGGCGCTATGTTTTTTCGCCGGCGCCAATTCGATTTTCCATGGCGAGAAGCTGCTGACTACCGGCAATCCCGACGTGGCGCGCGATCGCGAGTTGTTCGAGCGCCTCGGATTGAAGCCGATGCAGGTCGACATCGTGCAAGAGAATCATCCGTGCACGGTACACGCCGATATCGTCGAGCCCTGCGACGCGGCTTGATCGCGGGCCTCATGCCTCGCCCCGACCTGCTGCAGGCACTGGGCGCGCGCACGGCCCAGCGCGAACACGACGGCTTGTTGCGACGCATGCGCGCGGTCGAGCGGGTGGGCGCCGCGCGCGTGGTGATCGGCGGGCGCGAGCTGTTGAATTTCTGCAGCAACGATTACCTCGGGCTCGCGCAGCATCCGCAAATCGTCGCGGCGCTCAAACACGCGGCGGACGAATACGGCATCGGTGCCACCGCGGCGCACCTGGTCTGCGGCCACCACCGCGAACACGCGATGCTGGAGGAAGAGCTCGCCGACTGGACGCGCCGTGATCGCGCGCTGCTGTTTTCATCCGGCTGGCTTGCCAACCTCGGCGCGATGCAGGCGTTGCTGGATCGCGGCGGCGTGTGCGCGCAGGACAAGTTGAATCACGCGAGCCTGCTGGATGCGGCGAAGCTCGCCGGCTGCGCGTTGAAACGTTATCGACACGCTGACGTTGAAAGTGCGACACGGCAACTGGCGGACGCGGGCGCCGCTCCCGTGCTGCTCGCAACCGATGGCGTGTTCAGCATGGACGGCGATGTCGCGCCGCTGCGCGAACTGTCCACGTTGTGCGCACGCGAAGGCGCGACGCTGCTGGTCGACGACGCGCACGGCCTCGGCGTGCTGGGCGAACGCGGTGCGGGCAGCCTCGACGAAGCCGGACTCGCCCAGGACGATGCGCAGGTGCTGATGGCGACGCTGGGCAAGTCGCTCGGCTGCGCCGGCGCGTTCGTCGCCGGCAGCAGGGAATTGATCGAAGGCCTGACGCAATTCGCGCGCACCTTCGTCTACACCACGGCCATGCCGCCTGCCCTGGCTGCCGCGGCGCGCGCGGCGCTGCGGCTCGCAAGCGCGGAGGATTGGCGGCGTGAAAAGTTGCAGAAACTCGTCGCCCGCTTCCGCACCGGCGCGCAACAACTGGGCTTGCCCCTGGCCGATTCGCGCACTGCGATCCAGCCGATCGTGCTGGGCGACCCGACGCGTACGTTGCAGGCTGCGGCCGACCTGGAAACGCAAGGCGTTCTGGTGGTTGCGATTCGTCCGCCCACCGTTCCCGCCAACACCGCGCGTCTGCGCGTGGCCCTGTCCGCGGCGCACGAAGAGGCGGATGTGGAAAAACTGCTGGGTGCGCTTTCGGGAATCACGAAAACGGCATGAGCGCCGACCTCCATATCGAATTGCGCGGCCGCGGCGAAACGCACATCGTGCTCCTGCACGGCTGGGCGATGTCTTCGGCGGTGTTCGCGCCACTGGTCGAACGGCTGGAGGCCCGGTGCACCCTGCATCTGGTCGATCTTCCCGGCCATGGCCGCTCGCGCGCCGGGGCTATTCCGATGAAGCTCGATGCCTGCGCGAGCGCGATCGCGCAATCCACGCCGCCGGCGCTGTGGGTGGGCTGGTCGCTGGGCGGACTGGTCGCGTTGCACGCTGCGTTGAACCTCGAACGGCGGGTGCGCGCACTGGCGATGCTGTGCGCCTCGCCGCGCTTCGTGCGAGGACCGGACTGGCCGCATGCGATCTCGCCGGAGATCCTGCAGCAATTCGCGACCGACCTGCGCGCTGACTATCGCGGTACGCTCGAACGGTTCCTCGCGCTGGAAGCGCTGGGCAGCGATTGCGCGCAGGACGACCTTCGCCGCCTGCGGCGCGACGCGTTGCACGACCACGCGCCGGACGTGCGCGCATTGTGCGACGGACTGGACGTGCTGGAGCATACCGACGTGCGTGCGCAACTGAGCGGGTTGCGGCAACCCAACGCCTGGATCGCCGGCCGCCGCGATCGCCTGGTGCCGTGGCAGGCGATGCAGTGGAGCGCGCAGCAATGCGGCGGCACCTTCGCCCGCATCGAAGGCGGCGGGCACGCGCCTTTCATCGGTCACGCTGACGAGGTCGTGCGCGCCTTGCAATCGTTGATCGATCGCGCCGCGAACGCGGATCAGGCGCTGGCTGCACGATCGTCATGAGCGCGTACCGCATCGATCACACCCAAGTCCGGCGTGCCTTCGCGCGCGCGGCGGCGAGCTACGAGCAGAACGATGCGCTGCAGCGGACGGTGCAATCGCGTTTGCTCGAACGGCTGGATTACTACGAAGGCACGCCGCGATGCGTGCTTGACGTGGGCTGCGGCACCGGCCGCGGCGCGGCGATCCTGAAACGCCGCTGGCCGCAGGCGCAGGTGCTGGCGCTCGACATCGCGCTGCCGATGTTGCAACTGGCGCGACGGCACGGCGGCTGGATGAAGCCGTTCGAGCGCGTGTGCGCCGATGCGCTGCGGCTTCCGCTTTCAGATCGCAGCGTGGACGTGCTGCATTCGAGCCTGTGCATCCAGTGGTTCGAGGATCCGTTGCCGCTGTTCACCGAATTCGCGCGCGTGCTGAAGCCGGACGGGTTCCTGGCGCTGACGACGCTCGGCCCCGATACGCTGCGGGAGTTGCGGCAAGCCTGGGCCGAGGCGGATGAAGCGCATCCGCACGTCAGCCGCTTCCTCGACATGCACGACCTGGGCGATGTCGCCATCGCCGCGGGCCTGCGCGACCCGGTGCTGGATGTCGATCACCTGCAATCCCGCTACGAATCGCCGCGCGATCTGTTGCGCGAATTGAAAGGCCTCGGCGCCACCAACGCGGATGCGCAGCGCGAGCGCGGGCTCACGGGCAAGGCGCGTTTCGCGCGCATGCTGCAAGCCTACGAAGCGATGCGCATGGAGGGCTGCGTGCCCGCGACCTGGGAAGTCGTCGAGATGCACGCCTGGGGGCCGCCCGAAGGACAGCCACGGCGCGCAGGCGGCGAGGAAATCGCGACGTTCCCGATCGAGCGCTTGCGCGGATCGCGACGGTAGCTCAACGTAGGCCGAGCTTCTCTTGCAGCTTCATCGCGTCGAACGGCGCCCGCACCTTGGCGTCGCTGCTGCTCGTCGTCGTGCGGGCGCAGATACATGAAATCGGGAGTGACCCCGGTGAAGCCAGCGGTGTCGCCACCGCCAGGGCGACGTCGTACTCCCGCGGCAGTGCGATGAAACCGTCGTCGAGCTCGGCGTGAAGCGGCCATGGCAAGATGGCCCCACGAGGCGGGAGAGTGCATGGATACGTCTTCTAAATCAGCCCGCGCCGCGTGGATCGCGCTGGCCGTGCTCAGCGTGGTCTGGTCGCTGAACTGGACGGTGATGAAGTGGGCGCTGGATTTCTGCGGCCCATTCAACTTCTGCGCGCTGCGCTACGTGTTCGGCACGATGGTGTTGTTCGGCCTGCTCGCGATCCGCCGCGAATCGTTCGCGCTGCCACCGTTCTGGCCGACGGTATTGATCGGCCTTGCGCAGACCGCGGGCTTCCAGGTCTTCGTGCAGTGGGCACTGGTCGGCGGCGGCGCGGGCAAGACCGCGCTGCTGGCCTACACCATGCCTTTCTGGATGGTGCCGCTGGCGTGGTGGTGGCTGCACGAGCGACCCGGGCCACGGCAATGGTTGTGCATCGTGATCGCCGCGGCGGGCTTGTCGTTCGTGATCGAACCTTGGCACGGGATCGGCAGCGTGCCGAGCGTCGCGCTGGCGCTGGCCGGCGGATTGGCGTGGGCGATCGGTACCGTGCTCAGCAAGCGCGTTTTCCAGCGCTCGCGCATTTCTCCCCTGCAATTGACCGCATGGCAAATGTTGTTCGGCACGCTGGTGCTGTGCGCAGTGGCGCTGATCGTGCCGCAGCGCGCGACCGACTGGTCGCCGCCATTCCTTGGCGCGCTCGGCTACAACGCGATCCTGTCGTCCGGTATCGCATGGGCGTTGTGGCTGCTGATCGTGCAGCGGCTGTCCACGCACATCGCCGGATTGACCAGCCTGGTCGTGCCGATCGCCGGCGTGCTGTTCGCGTGGGCGCTGTTGCACGAGCGGCCGGATGCGGCTGAATGGATCGGCATCGCGCTGATCGGGTTCGGTTTGCTGGCGTTGAACTTCGCGCGGCGCGCTCCGTCATAATTGTCTCGGCGGGTTCGAGCCGCTCGCGGCACGTATCGAGCACGCGGCCCAGCCAAACCGGCGGCTCAACCCGCCTTGTCGGAGTAATCGTGCATGGAAGTTGCGACGCTGCCCAACCCCGAAGAAATCCGGCTCGCCGTGATTGGCCTCGGATACGTCGGCCTGCCGCTGGCGGTGGGTTTCGGGCGCGTGCTGCCCACGCTCGGTTTCGACATCAACGCCGCGCGCATCGCCGAGTTGAAGGAATTCCGCGACCACACGCTGGAGGTTTCCCTCGATGCGCTGCGCGAAGCGAAGCAATGGCGCTGCAGCAACGATGTACAGGATCTCGCCCGCTGCAACGTGTTCATTGTCACCGTGCCCACGCCGATCGACTCGTTCAAGCGGCCCGACCTGCGTCCACTGGAATCGGCCAGCGCCGAAGTCGGGCGCGTGATCAAGCGCGGCAGCATCGTGGTGTACGAATCCACCGTGTACCCCGGCGCGACCGAGGAAATCTGCGTCCCGATCGTCGAGCGCGAATCGGGCCTGAAATACAACGTGGATTTCTTCGCCGGCTACAGTCCCGAGCGCATCAATCCTGGCGACCGCGAGCACCGGCTGGAAACCATCGTGAAGGTGGTCGCGGGTTCTACGCCGGAGGCATCGGAGTTTGTCGACGCGCTGTACCGCAGGGTGGTGAAAGCGGGCACGCACCGCGCGTCATCGATTCGCGTGGCCGAGGCGGCGAAGGTGATCGAGAATACCCAGCGCGACCTCAACATCGCGCTGATCAACGAGCTCGCGCTGATCTGCCACCGGCTCGGGATCGACACCGGCGAGGTGCTCGAAGCGGCCGGCACCAAATGGAATTTCCTGCCCTTCAGGCCGGGACTGGTCGGTGGCCACTGCATCGGCGTGGATCCGTACTACCTGACGCACAAGGCGCAGCAGATCGGTTACCACCCGGAAGTGATCCTGTCGGGTCGTCGCATCAACGACGGCATGGGCCAGCACGTGGCGCAGCGCGTGATCAAGCTGATGACGCAGCGTCGCGTGCACGCGGCAGGTTCGCACGTGCTGGTCCTCGGACTCGCGTTCAAGGAGAACTGCCCGGACCTGCGCAACACGCGCGTGGTCGACGTGATCGACGAATTCCGCGGCTATGATGCGCACGTCGACGTACACGATCCGTGGGTCGATGCGGACGAGGCGCGCCACGAATACGGGCTGGACCTCGTCGGTGAGCTGAAACCGGACAGTTACGACGCGATCATCCTGGCTGTCGGCCACAGGCAGTTCGTCGAGATGGGCGCGCAGTCGTTGCGCGCGCTCGGCAAGCCCGGCTGCGTGCTGTTCGACGTCAAGAACATCCTGCCGCGCGAAGCCGTGGATGGCCGTTTATAAGGCGCGCCGCGTTGCAATACGGCTAATTCGATTCCGCTGCCAGCGGCAATTCGAGATAACTCGGATGTTGCGGATCCAGGTGCACTGAAATGGTCGCGGTGCGCGCGTCCTTGGCGGTTTCGTAGCCGATGCGGCCGCCGGAGTTGTAGTTCTTCTGCAGGTCCGGGATGTTCAAGGGTGCCAGTACCACACGCAGCCGCGTGCCTTTCGGCAATTGACGCACGGTGAAATAGAAACCATCGAAGCGCCACGGATCGATGGCGCCGGGTGTCGCGGGATCCGCTTTCGCCACGCCGTGGCGGAAGCGCGCGCGCATCATGTCCTGCCCCAGCACCAGTGTACGGCCGCCCGGCAGCACCGCGTCGATTTCCGCGCCGACGTCGGTGTCGGGCGTGTCGATCGAAATATTGGCGAGCAGCTGCATCGTGCCTGCGATCGTCGCCGGCGCGTGCAGCGGGTCGCTCATGTAGATCAGCCGGTCCGTCTTGTACGCCTCGTCCGAGTGCACGAGGTAATCGTCGCCCGGATCCTTCAGCAGTTCGCTGACGGGCGTCAACCACAATGGATCATCGCTGAAGGTGTCGACGGGTTGTTCCGGCGGCGGCGCTTTCGTAAGCGTGCCCGCATGGAACAGATCGTTCGCCGGGCCATCGGGTGAAGACAGGTACAACTTCAGCGTGTGATCCGACAAGTCGCGCAGCGAATCGGCATGCAACCATTCGTCCGCGCCCATCACGTAGTAGTTGACGCGTTCGCTCAGGATCTTCGGACGCTTGCCGCCCTTCAGGATCCAGTCGTAGAAATCGATGTGCAGCTGGTCGATGTCGAGCACGGATTGCTTGTCGAAGGTGAGTCCGCCCAGTTTCTCCTGCGGATGCCGCGTGCCGGGATGATCCCATGGGCCCATCAACAAGTAGAACCGCTGCTTCGCCTTCGCGGAAGCGTTGGCCATGAATTCTCGGTAATAACGCAGGGCGCCGGGCTGGTCGCCGTCGAAGTAGCCGGTAATGGTGAGGATGGGAACGTCGATCGCCGCATAGTCCGCCGGCTTCGGATTGAAGACAGCCCAGTATTCGTCGTAGCCGGGATGATCCAGCCATTGCAGGAAGGCGTCGCGGTTGGCGCCGGCCAGGTCGGACAGTTGATGGAACGGCCGATTCGTTTCGTACATATCGACGAAGCGGGAGCGCCAGTATTTGCCGTCGCCGAACAGGTTGTCCTGTCCGGTGTGGCCGCTGGTGTAGGCCAGCCACTGCGCCATGTAGCTCAGGAAAATGCCCCTGGGCTGCGGATAATCCCAGCCCGGATACACCGCTGCGGTCGGCACCGCCGCGGCCAGGTGCGCCGGATGCTGCGTCAGGATCTGCCACTGGTCCATGCCGCGGTAGGAACCGCCGCGCGTGACGATCCGTCCGTCGCACCAGGGCTGCTTCGCGAGCCAGGCGATCACGTCGGCGCCGTCCGGGCCATTGCCGTAGAGCGGCGTGTACTTGCCTTCCGAGGTGCCGCGGCCGCGCACGTCCACGCTGACATAGACGTAACCGTGCTCGGCGAATTTCACCGCGCGATCCTGCGTTTCATCGGAGATGTAGGGCGTCATCACCAGCACGGCAGGCAGCGGTTTCGTCTGATCCGAGGGCCTCCAGATCGTCGCCGCCAGTTGCACGCCATCGCGCACCGGGATCATGTGGTGCAGGTCGACGACCACGTTTTCGGGCTTCGCTTCATCGGCCCACGCAGGCCAGGCCAGTGCGATCGCCAGCAGCGCGAGTACCCTGCCAATCGTCCTCATGGATCTTCTCCCCCGGCGGCCCGGCCGGATCATCCCCGATTCCGCGCCACGCCACCACCTGCCCGCACCTGCGCGCCGACCACGCCGCAGGCATACTATGTAGCGACCCGCCGGGGAGCGGGGCGGGTGCCAAAAAAGGGACAAGGGAATGCGGATTCTGGTCACAGGGGCGGCCGGCTTCATCGGCGCCGCGTTGTCGCAGCGGTTGCTGGCCCGGGGCGACGAGGTGTTGGGGTTCGACAACCTCAACGCCTATTACGACGTGTCCCTGAAACAGGCACGGCTGGAAAGGCTTGTGCCGCGATCCGGGTTTTCCTTCGTGCAGGCTGGCATCGAAGACCGCGGGGCGGTGGAGCGCGCTTTCGCCGATTTCAGGCCGGCGCGAGTCGTCAACCTGGCGGCACAGGCGGGTGTCCGCTACTCGATCGAGAACCCCTACGCCTACGTCGAATCCAACCTCGTCGGCTTCATCAACATCCTGGAAGCATGCCGGCACGGCCGGGTCGAGCACCTGGTCTATGCCTCGTCCAGCTCGGTGTACGGCGCCAACCGCAAGCTGCCGTTTTCGGTGCGCGATCCGGTGGATCACCCGCTAAGCCTTTACGCCGCGACGAAAAAAGCCAACGAGCTGATGGCGCACACCTACAGCCATCTCTATGTTCTGCCGACCACGGGCCTGCGCTTTTTCACCGTCTATGGCCCGTGGGGCCGGCCCGACATGGCGCTGTTCCTTTTCACGCGAAAGATCCTGGCCGGTGAACCCATCCAGGTGTTCAACCACGGCCACCACACCCGCGACTTCACCTACATCGACGACATCGTGGAAGGCGTGATCCGCGCACTGGACCGGGTTCCCGGCACGGATCCTGCTTTCGACTTCCTTCATCCGGCGCCGGATTCCTCATCCGCGCCCTATCGCGTTTACAACATCGGAAACCACCAGCCGGTGCAATTGGCTCGCTATATCGAGGTGCTGGAGGACAATCTGGGTCGCAAGGCGGAAAAGGTCCTGTTGCCGCTGCAGCCCGGCGATGTCCCGGATACCCATGCCGACGTGACCGAGCTGGCGCGCGACACGGGCTACCGGCCGGCAACCCCGGTGGAAGAAGGCGTGCGCCGGTTCGTGGAGTGGTATCGGACGTTTTACGCGGTGTGAGCCGACGGGCACGCCAGCCACAAAAACTCGGGCATGACTGTGATAGGTTTCACGGTCCGGAAAATCCAAGCGGAAGGCAAAGCCAATGAACACCCTCATTCGTTTCATCGCGCTCGGTTGTCTCCTGCTGCTGGCGGCCTGTGCCACCACCACCGGTTCGAACCAGGCGCCGCCCTTCAATCCCAACGCGCAGGAAGTCGAGACCTACCACATCGGGGTCGATGACCAGGTGCAGGTGACGGTCTGGCAGAACCCGGACCTCAGCATCAGCGCGCCGGTGCGCCCGGACGGCAAGATCTCGGTGCCGCTGATCGGCGACGTGCAGGCCGGCGGCCGCACGGCGCAGGATGTCGCGGGCGAAATCAAGGACAAGCTCGGCCAGTACATCCGCGACCCGCAGGTGACCGTCGCGATCACCGAGTTGCGCAGCCATGAGTACCTCTCGCGGGTCCGCGTCACCGGCGCCGTGCGGCAGCCGATTTCGATTCCCTACCGGCAGGGGATGACCGTGCTCGACGCGGTGCTGGCCGCCGGCGGCCTGAACGACTACGCCGCCCCCGACAGCACCGAGCTTTACCGCAAGGGCCCGGAAGGCGCGACCAAGGCCTACAACGTCCGCCTCGACAAGGTGCTGGAAACCGGCGACCTGTCGACCAACTACCCCGTGCAGCCCGGTGACGTGATCACCGTGCCGACGCGCACCTTCTAAAGCACACGCGAGCAGCAATGAGCACCGATCTGGTTCCGGCCAATCCCTACAGCATCACCGCGTTGGGGGACACCATCGTCAGCGAAGCCCGGCGCCGGCGGGTGACGCTGGTGGCCATCTTCGCCGTGATCGCGCTGCTCGCATTGGTCGTGGGCGTATTCTGGCCGAAGAAATTCGTGTCCGTCACCACGATCCTGGTGCAGGAAAACAACATCATCACACCATTGACTGAAGGCCTGGCTGCCCCAACGGCGGTGGCGGACCGGGCCGGTATCGCGAGCGAGGTGATCTTCAGCCGCAAAGTGATGCAGCAGATCCTGGCCGACGGCGGCTGGATGGCCAGCCATCCGTCCCCGCTCGAACAGGTGCGGTTGATCAACGAGATCAAGTCGCGCACTTCGATCGATACGCCGCGGGACAATCTGCTGGAAATCAGCTACGCCGATACCGACGCGCAACGCGCCTACAAAGTAACGCAGGAGATGGCGCAATTGTTCATCCGGGAAAGCCTGGATTCCAAGGAGCGGGAAAGCAGCAGCGCCTACCAGTTCATGGACAGCCAGGTGCAGGAATACCGAAAGAAAATGGATGCGGAATCCGACAAGATCAAGCAGTTCCTGGACACCCACGAGGACGCGGCGCCCGGCAACCAAGTCGATACCAATACACGCATCGCGCAATTGCGGACCGACTTGGAAACCGCGCGCATGAACATTGCCGAACTCGGTTCGCAGAACGCAACCCTCGGCGGTCAGCTTTCCGGACAATCCGAGGTCTCGGCAGTGCAGACGCGCGAAGGCGTCTATCTCTCGCAGATTGCGGAACTGCAATCCAAGCTTCAGCAATTGCAACTGACCTACACCGACAGTTATCCGGATGTCGTGCGCACGCGCCACCAGATCGAAGATCTACGCAAGCAGTTGCAGCAGACCGAACAGCAGAAGAGCGCGGCCAAGCTGGCCGGCACGCCCACAGCAATCGACAATACCGTGCAATTCAATCCGGTCTATCAAACCCTTCAGACCAAGCAGGCGGAAATAAGGGGCGATCTCGCCGCGGCGCAGGCACGGCTGGGTTCAAGCTCAACGCAATTACAGAGCGAACTGGAGCGCAGCAAGCGGATTGCGGCCACGGCGGACGAGATGTCGCAGCTTTCCGCCGACTACCAGACGACGCAGGCGATCTATCAGGATCTGCTGAAGCGGCGCGAGAACGCGCGCGTGTCGATGGATCTGGATCGCGAGCGTCGCGGACTCACCTTTACCATCCAGGATCCGGCGGTGCTGCCGTTGATGCCGTCCGGACTGCGTCTGATGCATTTCGCATTGGCCGGCATGGCACTGGCTGTGCTGGTTCCGTTCGGTCTGCTGTTCGGAATCGCGCGTTTCGATCCTCGCGCGCGCCGCGGCGACCTGCTCGAGCAGAGCACTGGATTGCCGGTGCTGGCCACGATCCCCGCGTTCCGAACGGTGCACGATCATCACCGTGATCGCCGCCGCACGATCCTGGCGGTCGCGATCGTGGCCGCCGTATTCGCGGCTTACATCCTGCTTTACGTGATCCGGGCAACGAGAGGCACATGAGTCCCGTGGAAGGCGAACAGACTCTTCGAGATGGCGGAGAAGGCGCCGTCGCAACGGCGGAATCCCGTCGCGGCACCGCAGGGCACTCCATCGCGCTGATGAAGGAGGGCGGGGCGCTGGCGCCGCACCAACTCGAAGCGCGGCGGCTGATCAATGGCGAGGCCGTCAGCCGGGAACTGACCAATTCCTTTCGCGAGTTGCGCACCCGGCTGCTGGAGCTCAGCGATGGCCAGAACTTCACCACGCTGATCGTGCCGGTCAGCCGCGGCTCCGGCGCCAGTTTCGTGGCGCGCAACCTTGCGCTGGCCTTTGCATTCGATGAAGCCCGCACGGCGTTGCTGGTCGACTGCGACCTGCAGCAGCCCAGCCAGCACCTCGCGCTCGGCGTGGATCCGAACTCGGGCGGCTTGACCGACTACCTCGAACATCCGGCGGTCGGCATCAAGCCGATCCTTTACCACACAGGCATTCCGCGGTTGCGGCTGGTGCCGGCGGGCACCATGCGCGAAGGGCACATGGAGTATTTTTCCTCGTTCCGCATGCGAGCCGTGCTGGACTCGCTTCGCTGTCGGTATCCGGATCGTTATCTGTTCCTCGATGGCCCGCCCATCAAGGGTTCGCCGGACGCACGCATCCTGTCCGACCTGGCCGACTACGTGGTTGTGGTCGCCGGTTACGGGCGCGACACGCCGGCCGGCATCAATCGAGCGGTGGCCGGTTTCGACCCCAACAAACTGGCGGGACTGGTCTTCAACGAATCGCCCTGATTTTTCGAAGGTGGCACTATGCCGGTACCAACCATGCTCGCCCGCGGCGTGGCACTCGCACTGATGGGCGTGGTCGGCGCCGGTTCGGCGGCGCAACTCGACTCCCTCGCCGCCCCGACTGGCGCCACCGCGCCATATGGCCCGCCGGACTACACCTCCGCCCCATCCGAGGGCGGTCCGGCGGCCCGGCTGGACTACACGCTCGAATTGGGCGCCGAGCACAGCAGCAACATCAACTACAGCCAGTACGATCCGATCAGCCAGGATCTGCTGATCCCGCGGCTGTATTTCTCGTATGACCAGAACGGTTCGACCGTGCAGGCGCACGCCGTCGGTCAGATCGAGTATCGCGACTACCTGCAGGGCGACTTCAACAACGAGTTGCGCGGCAACCTCGCATCGGCGCTCAACTGGATCATGTTGCCGGAACGGTTGGCTTTCGCCGTAACCGACAACAGCAGTGTCGAGCCTGTGAACTCGCTGGCCAACGACGCGCCGACCAACGTCCAGCAGACCAACGTACTCTCCGCCGGGCCGACACTGTTGCTGCATTTCAGCAATGCACTGCGCGCCCAGGCTGAGCTGCGCTACATCAGCACCACGGCATCCCGGACCAAGTATTTCGATTCGCAGCGGGGTTCCGGCGCGCTGCGGCTGGTGCGAGAACTCGATGCCACCGATCAGGTTTCGGCGAACCTGGAAGCCGGGCATGTGCACTTCACCGATCCGGGCACCGGCCCCGGGCAATTTACTCCCGACTACGACACCTACAATGTCTACGGTCGTTATCAGAGCAAGCTCGCCAAAATCCAGCTGGACGCGGCACTGGGCTGGTCGAAATATTCTTTCGATCAGGGTGCGCCCGATCAGTCTGGCGTCATGGCACGGGTGCTGTTGAACTGGGCCGTCACGCCGGAGAGCACGCTGGGCATCGGCGCGACGCGCCAGTTCACCGATGCATCCCAGCAATTGATCATCGATCCTGCGCAAATCGGCACCCACATCGACACCACGAGTATCGCCGTCGGCAATGCGGTGATCACGCCGCAGATCTATCTGGAAAAGCGCATCGATACCAGCTACGCCTACGACGGCCCGCGATTGGGGTTTTCGATCACGCCGTTTTACCGGCAGCAGAACTATGTCAACGATCCGCTTTACAGCCAGGAAGGTCCCGGACTCGGATTCGACCTGGAGTACCGTCTCAGGCCGCTGCTGGCAATCGGTTTCGCCGCGGCCGGGGAACGCACGCGCTACACCTCGCTGGATCGCCGTGACGAGTTCTACAGCTACGGCCCGAGCCTGACCGACCAAATGACGCGGCACTGGAGCTGGAGCCTGAATCTCACGCACAACCAGCAGGACAGCAGCCAACCCGGATTGAGCTATACCGAGAACCTGGTGTTCTTCGTCATCAGCTACAAGCGCTGATCTGCATGGATAAACGCGCCCGCGAAGAGGCAGCGCAAGGGCTGCGGATCCTGGTGCTGACTGATACTCCGATCCTCGGCCCAGGCGGCAGCGAACGATTCCTGCGCAACCTGCTGGGCCGGCTTCCCGCGGAATGTCGCGTCGACGTGCTGCAGCTCACCTCCGAGCCGGATGCGGCCAGCATCGTCGGCAATCTGGATTTGTCCCACGTACGACTCTCCTATTGCCCCATTGGTGCGATCTACGGACCGGCTGGCCTGAAAGCCATTGCGCACATTCGCAGGCTGGTGCGCAACGGCCGGTACGACATCGTGCAGTCGCACCACGAGAAATCCGACCTGATCAGCGCCTTGTTGCCCGGCCGCCTCGGCAGGACATGGCGGCTTTCGAACCGGCGTGACATGGGATTCCAGAAATCTGCAAGGATGCGCTGGCTGATGCGCAGATTGAATCATCGCTTCGACCGGATCGTTGCACCCAGCACGGCGATACTGGGGCTGCTCGCGTCAACCGAGCGGGTCGACCCGGACAAATTGGTCTGCATCCCGAACGGAGTCGACACGCAACGATTTGCCCCGCTTCCGCAGGCCGGGCGAACCGCGGTTCGTGCGGAGCTTGGCTTCGCAAGTCACGACTTGCTGGTCGGCTGCGTGGCCAATCTCTACCCGGTCAAACGCCACTGCGATCTGGTCGAGGCCTTCGCCGAGGTGCACGCGGCATTGCCCGAGGCACGCCTGCTGTTCATCGGGGATGGACCGTTGCGGAGTGAACTCGAAAGGCAGATTGTCCAGCACGGGCTGGGTGACGTGATGCGCCTGCTGGGCGACCGCGATGACATCGCGAATCTTTTGCCGATCCTGGATGTTTTCGTGCTCGCCTCGAGCAGCGAAGGTCTGTCCAACGCGATCCTGGAAGCGCAGGCTTGCGCACTGCCGGTGATCGCCACACGCGTGGGCGGCAATCCGGAACTGGTCGACGAGGACTGCGGCAGGCTGGTCGCGCCTGCGCAACCCGCAGCCCTGGCTGCGGCAATCCTGGAGTTGCTCCGCGCTCCCGCGCTGCGCTCCGGGTTGGGTACCGCCGCGCGGGCGCGGGTGGAGCCGAAACACTCCTTGCAAGGCATGGTGAACTCATACCTGTGCCTCTATCAGGACATGCTTGGTGGGCGCTGAGCCGCACGTGTTGCATTTGCATTCGAGCGCCGGCGTGTACGGCGCCGAGTACGTGCTGCTGGGCCTCATTCCGGCATTGGCGCGCGCGGGCATCCGCAGCACCTTGTTGTGCATGGACGATCCGCGGCGCCCGGATGCCCCGCTGTACACGCGCGCGCGCGCGCTGGGCCTGCCGGTGGAACGGGTTCACTGCCGCGGACGACTGGACTGGAAGACGATTCATGCATTGCAAGAGCGGATAAAAAAGGAACTCAATCCGCTCCTGCACGTGCACGGATACAAGAGCGCGTTCTATGCCTGGCTGACTCGCCGCGGCGGCACGATGCCCATCGTGGCGACGCTGCACGGCCCGATTTCGATTTCCATGCGATTACGGCTGTACTCGCAAGTGGAACACTGGCTGCTGCGCCGCTTCGACAAGGTCTGCGTGGTGTCTTCGCGCATGCAGGACAACTTGAAAGGCGCCGGCTTCGCGGCCGAGCGACTCTGCCTGGTGGAAAACGGGATCGATACCGAACGCTTCCGGCCGGACGTCGCGCCTTTGTCACGCGCGGAACTTGGAATACCCGCCGACGCATTCGTGTTCGGCAGCGCGATGAGGTTGTCGGAAGAGAAGAATCCACTCGGCCTGCTCGATGCCTTCGCCATCGTGGCGAAGCAAGCTCCCAATGCATGGCTGGCCCTCGCCGGCGACGGTCCGCTGCGGACTGATGCCATGGCGCACGCGCAAGCCCTCGGGATCATGAATCGTGTTCGCCTGCTCGGCGCGCGAGATGACCTGGAGCACTACTACCCGATGCTGGACTGCTTCGTTCTGCCTTCGCACTACGAAGGCCTGCCACTGGCCCTGCTGGAAGCGATGGCAGCCGAACGAGCGGTGGTATGCACCGACGTGGGGCAGGTCTCGACCGTCCTCTCAGGACTTGACCCCCGTCTCGTGCCCGCGGGTGACGGTTCGGCGCTGGCATCGGCGATGCAAGCGGAATCGGCGGAAAACGGACGCTCTCGGCCAGAGTTCCGCCGGCGGGTGTGCGAACGATATTCGTCGGACCGGATGGCGCGGGCCTACGCGGACGTGTACCGTGACTTGTGGAGGAGCCATGGCTACGCCTTTGCCTGAACGTCCGCGTGCGGGGCGCCCCGCGCCTGCTCGTCCGCCGCGTAGAGTGGCTGTGGTCGCCGCGCCTGCGGCGCAGGAAACGACGCCGCACAACTGGGCGCTTTACGCGTTTCTTTTCCTGCTGCCACTGCAGAACATCCAGACGGGATATCTCCCCAAGCTGCCCGGCGGCATCAACTTCCTCAACGTCGGTTTCCTGCTGGCGCTGATCGGTGCCTGGCGCATGCGCGGGCACATCAGCCGTTGGAGCAGCGTGCACCGTTGGGTCTGGTTGTATGTGTTCTGGTCCATCGTGACGCTGTGGATCGGACTCTGGTTTTATCCGAACCCCGGTTCCAGCCGGGTCAACGATCTCAAGGATTCGATGCTGGGCGTGTTGCTGTTGTTCGTGGTGGAGATGAGCGTCACCAACTGGTTCAACCTGAAACGGGTGATCCTGTTCATGCTCCTGCCGCTGCCGTACATCCTGCGCGTGACCTGGTCCGAGCACATGAGCGTCAGCGATTGGCATTACAGCGACGACATGCGCTTACATGGTACGTTTGCGCTGCTCGGAGCCAACGAGTTCGCCGCCTTCTGCGTCACCATGGCGTTGATGTTGTTCGCCCTCATGCTCGCCGGTGGTTTGTCGAAGGTGTGGCGAATATTGCTGGCGGGCGGTGTGGCCTGCATGGTGCTGGGCGTGCTCTGGGCGTACTCACGCGCTGCCTACGTTTCCGTCTTGGTCGGCGCGGTAGTGATCCTGCTGTTGTGGCGCGGTCGCTGGAAGATGGTGATTCCTGTAGTTCTCGCGCTCACGATCATTCCACCGCTGATGCCGCACTCGGTCAGCGAACGCTTCGAGAGTACCCACGTGGAAGGGGAACAGGTGGACGAAAGCACCCAGGATCGTTACAAGTTCTGGGATATCGCTTTCAACGTTTGGCAGAAACACCCGCTCTTCGGTACCGGCAATTACACGTTTTCCTATGTCAGTCCGTGGAGAATGGATACGCACAACCTTTACGTGCGTACCCTCGCCGAAAAAGGCCTGATCGGAATCATCATCCTCGTCGGGTTGTTCTTGAGTTTTCTGCGCGCCGCCTGGCGGACGTTCCGCGATTCTCCTCCCGGCAGTGTCGGCTACGCCTTGGGACTGGGCATGCTCGGCGCATGGCCGGCTCTGGCAATCGGCAATTTCTGGGGCGACCGCTTCACCTATGCGCAGATGATCGGTTACTTCTGGGTGTTCGTCGCGCTGACGCTCAAGGCGCGCGAGCTGGCGTTGGCGGATCGGGTGGAATCGACGCAATCCGAACCTGCCGAGGCGCAACCCGCATTGCCTGCCCGCCGTTATGTGGCACCACGACGGCTGACACGGCGCGAACAATTGGTGTCGAAGCGGTTGGCCTCGAAATGAGCCGATCGCGGTTGCCTGTGTTGATGTACCACGGGCTGCACGAAGCGGCGGACGCGCGCCTGGATCCCGTCTACAGCGTCACGCCCGCCGAGTTCGCAAAGCAACTGGACTGGCTGCGCGATCACGGTTTTCGTACGGTGCGACTCGGCGAATCGGCGCCCGCGGACCGGCCCGACAAAAGCGCGGTCATCAGTTTCGACGACGGCGACGCCACCAATTGCAGCGTGGCACTGCCATTGTTGGCGGCGCGCGGCATGGTGGCCGAGTTCTTCATCACTTCCGATTTCATCGGCCGCCCCGGAATGGTGTCGGAAGACGACGTGCGCGCGCTCGCTGCGGCAGGCATGGGCGTGCAAGCTCACGGGCGCAGCCATCGTTTTCTCGAAGACCTTGGTTCCGAAGAACTCGAAGCCGAACTCCTGGACAGCAAGCGGAGACTGGAAAGCATCACCGGACGATCCGTGACCGCGCTGGCACTGCCGGGCGGACGAGGCAGTGAGCGCGAACGCGCTGCGGCCTTGCGCCTGGGTTATCGCCGCGTGCTGACCTCGATCCCCGGCGTCAATCGCGGCGCCCTTGCATACGACTGCCGTGAGCGGATCGCGGTCACCCGCGGAATGGGCCTCGACGAATTTTCCGATCTGCTGCAATGGCGCGGCATGCGGCCGAGGCTGATGCGGACGCGCTACCACGTGCTCGCCTGGCCCAAGCGGCTGCTGGGCAACCGGCGTTACGAACGCCTGCGCACGCGTTTCCTGCCCGGATGAGTGCGATCGTCTTCTGGATCTGCATTGCGCTGATCCTCTACACCTACGTCCTGTATCCGTTGCTGGTCCGGTTGCTGGCGCGCGCGCGCGGACGCACGCCGCGACTCGGCATGGCGCTGCCGGCTATCACGATAGCGATCGCCGCGCACAACGAAGCAACACGGATCGAAGGGCGTGTCCGCGATGTGTTGGCGCAAGATTATCCGCCGGAGAACCTGCGCGTCATCGTGGTGGACGACGGCAGCACCGACGGAACCGCTGCGGCGGCCATGATTGACGATCCGCGCGTGCGGGTGCTGAAGCTCGGGCACAACCAAGGCAAGGCTGTTGCGTTGAACGCTGCAGTAGCGGAAATCGACGGCGGCCTGGTGGCGTTTACCGACGCGCGCCAACATTTCGCGCCTGGGGCATTGCGCAAGCTGGTCGAGCCTTTCGCCGACCCGGCGGTAGGTGCCGTGAGCGGTGAACTGGTGATCACCGCTCCCGAAGACAATGCGGGAAGCGATGTCGGTCTGTACTGGCGCATGGAAGTCGCGTTGCGCGAAGGCGAGGCGCGCCTGCACTGGTTGCACGGCGTCAGCGGCGCGATCCACGCCATGCGCCGTGAACTCGTGCCGGTGTTGCCGCCCGGCCTGATCCTGGACGACATGTACCTGCCGCTGTCCGTGGTGTTCTCGGGTGGCTGGGTGTGGATGACGCGCGAAGCGATCGCGATCGATACGTCCAGCGCCAGCACCGCGGCCGAGTTCCGCCGCAAGCTGCGCACGCTCGCGGGCAACTGGCAGTTGATGGCGCGGCTGCCGCGCCTTTTGAATCCGGTCGGCAATCCGGTGTTCTTCGCCTGGTTCTCGCACAAGCTGCTGCGCCTGATCGCGCCGTGGGCGCTGATCGTCGCGGTGGTCGCCTCGGCGATGGCCGGCGGCGCGTTCTATTTCGCCATGCTGTGGCTGCAACTGGCCGCCTACGCCGGTGCAGCCGCGGCGATCCTGTGGCCGCGTACGACGGCGCGCATCCCGCTGTTGAAAACCGCGGCCACCTTCGTGATGTTGAATGCCGCCGCTCTGCTGTCCCTGCCGGCTTGCATCGCGTTGGACCCACGCGGGTTGTGGAAGAAACATTGATTGCCGGAACCAAGATGCTCCGAAATTCGTCCGCGGTAGAAGCTGGCGGCCGTGCTAGGGTGGCGCGGCCTCGCAATCACAACGCGGGACCTTCATGGCGCGCATCCTCGTCCTGACCAGTCGCGTTCCCTATCCACCCGGGGAAGGCCATCAGTTGCGCACCTTTCATTTGCTGCGCGCACTCGCGTCCGCGCATCAGGTCCACCTGCTCAGCTGCCTGCGGCCGGACGACTCCCTCGACAACTCTAGCCCGTTGCGGGAGATGCTTGCCGGTTTCGAAACCTTTCCGCTTGCAGTCACCCGATCGCGCTGGGAGACGATGCGCGCGGCGGGCGGCAGTTTGCTGGCCCCACCGCCCTTCGTGGTCCGCAAGTACGAGATCGCCGCGTTGCGGGCGCGACTCGCCGAGATGGTCACCGGCTTCGATCTGGTACACATCGACATGCTGCCGCTGATGGCCTATGCGGATCAGGTGCCTGTCTCGACGCCGATGGTCTTGAATGCGCACAACGTCGAACAGCTTCTGCTTGAGCGGCGGATCGAGATCGAACGCGACGCCTTTGCCCGCTGGTTCCTGCGAAGGCAGTTGCCGCGTCTGCGTACGTTCGAGCGCCGCGCATGCGAACGCGCGGACGCGATCCTGGCTTGCTCGCCCGCGGATGCGGAACAACTTTGCGGCCTGTCTCCGTCCACGCCGGTGCACGTCGTGCCGAACGGCGTCGACCTGGAGCACAACCGGCTTGGCATACGCGATCCGCAGATGTCACAGCTGGTGTTCGTCGGACAAATGAGCTGGTTTCCGAACCGCGACGGCATGGAGTGGTTCCTGGCGGAAGTACTGCCACACATCGTGGCGTTGCGTCCCGACGTGCGGCTGGTGGTGGTCGGCAGGTCCGATGGGTTGAAGGTGCCGCACGATGTTGCCGCAAACGTGCAACTGACCGGCTTCGTGGATGACGTTCGTCCGTACGTGGATGATGCGGCGATCTACGTGGTGCCATTGCGCTCAGGCAGCGGCACGCGGTTGAAGATCCTGGAAGCGATGGCGCTGGGCAAGGCGATCGTCACCACCACGGTCGGCGCCGAAGGCATAGCACTCGAACACGGCGTGGACGCGATGTTCGCCGACAACGCGAAGGATTTCGCCGGCGCCGTCCTGCAACTGATGTCCGAACCGCCGAAAGTCCGACGGTTGGGGAAGAATGCGAGAACGGTCGCCGAGCGGAACTACGGCTGGGATGCGATCGGATCCGCCATGCTCGACCACTATCGAGCGTTGCTGCCGGCATGAACGAAAACTACCGGAGCGCGAGCCTTCTCTATCCCGCGCTATCCGCGGGCACCGCCGCATTGCGCATTGGATTGATGCTGGACGATCCGCGCGTGCCGGCGTGGATCGCGCGGATCGTGGACGAGGTCCGGGACAGCGGGTTCTGCACGATCGTATCGGTGATCGTCAATGCCAAAGTCGATCGAGAGACCGCTGCCTCGCGCAGCAGATTCCTCTACGCCGCTTACGTCCGGAACGAAATACGGCAGCGCCGCGGTCCGCAGTCTGCATTCCTCGAACGCGATCTGGGCGAAGTCTTGCCGGATGCGGACTGGTTCCGCGTCGCTCCCATGCGCGAAGCAGACAAATTGTGTTTCGCTGCTGTCGATCTTGAGAAAATCCGGGCTCAACGACTGGACGTCTTGCTGCGCTTCGGCCTTCAAGGCGAGATTTGCGCCGAACTGATCTCCGCCGTGCGCCACGGGATCTGGGCGTATGGGCATGGCAACAGCCCCGAAGGGGCTGGGGGCCTGACTGTGTTTCGTGCGATCCAGCGCCGCGAGCCGGTCACAAAGAGCGAGCTGTGGCAGTTGCCGCCGGGCCTGGAAGCGCCTCGTCTCCTGTACCGATCGTTCGGTTCCACCCATCCGCACTCGCTGGAACTCGGACAGCAGGCTGTTTGCTGGAAAGCACCGGCGTTCGTGATGCGGTGCCTTCGCCGGCTCGCACGAACGGGAGAAGTCCGTTCTGAGCAAACGCAAATTCCGGATCGCCCTGCGCGAATCGGAAATTTCCAGATGACCGGCTTTCTCGCGCGCAATATTGCGTACAAGGCACGTGCGCTGATCCGGAATCGGGCGACCACTGAGCACTGGTCGGTGCTGTGGAGGCGGGGCAGTCTCTTGAACCCGGATGCACCGGCGTTCGAAGGCGCGCAGCCCTTGGCTTGCCCGCGCGGACATTTCTATGCCGATCCGTTTCTCTTCCGACACGAGGGCGAAGATTGGTTGTTCGTTGAAGACTACGACTACACCAAAGGCTATGCGGACATTGCCGCGGTTCCCTGGTGCGAGCACGGTCCCGCGGGACCGGCACGGCCGGCACTGCGGCTGGGCGAACACCTTTCCTATCCAAACGTGTTCGCATGGAAGGACGAGGTCTACATGGTGCCGGAGATCGGCGCCTCCGGCGGGCCAGTCCGGCTCTTCAAGGCACGGCGTTTTCCCGACGACTGGGAACCCGTTTGCGATCTGTTGTCGGGACATCGCGCGGTGGATGCCACCCTGCACGAGCATCGAGGTCGCTGGTATCTGTTTGCCAATATAGACGAGGCCGGCGGTGGGGAAAACGACGAATTGTTTCTCTTCCACGCCGATACGCCACTCGGGCCTTTCGAACCGCACCCACAAAACCCGGTCGCTTCGGACGTCCGCCATGCTCGGCCGGCGGGACGCATCTTCATCCACTCGGGCAGATTGATCAGGCCGAGCCAGGATTGCGCCGGCGGTTACGGCCGCGCCGTGGTATTCAACGAAATCCTCGCCCTCGATCCGGAACGCTATCGGGAACGATGCATCGAACGGCTCGCGCCTTCGTTGGGGAGCGCGCGTTGCGGCTATCACACCTATGCATCGCTCGGCGATCTGGAGATCGTCGACTTCAAGCAGCCGAGGCTGCGCTGGCGCATCGGCGCGTAGGGCCAAATCGTCGTTTTGCAGCACGCAGGGCGATGCGCCGGACAACCGGCTGCGGCTTTCACTCGTCCAGACGGTGTGCGGAGACCGCGCATTGCTTCATTGCGTCGACGTGGGATGCGAGCGATCCGCTTTCGTGGGACGAAAACCGTGCGCCTTCCAGGCGTAGACCCATCCTCCCACGATTTCGTGTATCGCGAATTCGGCCTTTTCGAGCGAGGAGCTCTGCGGCATGAAATAGCCGATGCCCTCCGGCGGCAGATAGAGCGAGCCGCTCGACCAGGCACACGGATCGAAATCGAAAGCGCGAAAGGCGAGCATCGCGCGCGACAGATGCATGGCTGAGCTGACCAGCCAGATCCGGCGCGGGATCGCCGGCGACAAAGCGGCGACGTTGCGCGCGTTCTGCCAGGTGGTCTGCGATTCCGGTTCGACGCGGATCGAGCCGGGAGCGACGCCGAGCCGCGCAGCGAGGCGGGCAAGCAGCGCCGCCTGCGGGACGTTTCCTTCGCCGCCGCCTGCGATGATTAAGGTCGCTTTCGGCGTTCGCCGCCACAGATCCACGGCTGCAAACAACCGGTGGAGGCTCTCTCCATTGGCAGCGGAAAAATCGTCGACGTATTTCGGCGGGCGATCGAAGCCTCCGCTGAGCAAGACGATGGCCGCGGGAACGGGCGGCATGCATTGCCGGGCGGCGGGCACGCGCGATTCGACCGAGCGCACCAGGAGATTCGCACCGAGCGGCGTCATCGACAGGATGACCAGCACTTCGATCGCGATGCCCGTGTATCGCCACGCACGCGACAGCCTGCGCCAGAGGATCACCAACACCAGGAGCAGGACGATCGACCAGCTCAAGGGCGAAAGCATGAACTGCCCGCTCATGAGGCCGTCTTTCGCAGTTTCATGTCAGCGCGCCTCGCCGATGCCGCCACCAGTCGCGGATTGCGTTGCGCAGGACCGCATCCAACGCCAGCGCGGGTGCGGCGTAGAGCACCAGCAGCAACGCAGCCATCACGATCAACCTGTCGAGGTGGGAATGGACGCCGAACATGCCGCTGAAGTGCGCAATCAGCCAGACCAGCACCGCAAGCGTGATGGCCGTGATGGTCGCACGGCCATTGGGCAGCGCGCGCAGTTCGCGAGGGCACAAGACAAATCGTGCTACATCAAGTAGGACGAAGCTGACCAACGTAGCCCACACCGCACCCATCACGCCGAATTCCGGGATCCAGAACAGGTTCAAGATCACATTAAGTACCGCCGCGCCTGCGGTGGTAAAGAAAATGGTGCCGGAGCGCTTATGTAGCATCAATCCCGCGGAACAGATACTCAGCAGCCCGTTCAATAGATAATTGATGCCAATCAGGACGAAGACTGGTGCGGAGGCGGCCTTGGCGCTGCCCGCCATGAACAGCAGTGCGTCATCTCCAACGGTAATCAAACCGAGAATTGCCGCCATCACTACGTATACAAGCACATGCAGCAGGGCGTGTTTGGTTCGCACCACCGCTTGCGGGCCTTCTGTTTCGTACTGGCGTACGCTGACTTGGGTGAATGCCACGTTCAGTGCGTTCTGGATCAGCGAGTTGATCGTCATCGCCAAACCGTAGCCGATGGTGTAGACACCGACGGGGGCGAACCCTCCGAGTAGATGGCGCAACATCAGCCTATCAACGAAGGAAAGCAGAACCGAGGACAGCTCGTTGGCCATCATCGGTATACCGTATCGCACGCCCGCCAGCCAACTTGTCGTATCGTGATCGCGCCAGCGCATCGGTAGGCGCCGCAACATGTATATCAAGAGAATCGTCGCCATTACCATGGCAGCGAACAGCCGGCCGACGTACACGCCGTCGGCATTGCGCGCCACGAAGTAGATGATCGGCAGGATGGCCGCGACTTCCAGCCATCGCCAGCCCACGTTGATTTGGACGTTTAGGTCGGAACGCTCTTCAGCACTGAATACCGCCAGTACGAAGCTTGTCCACATGGTCGGGAGCAACATCGCCAGCATCAGCCAGCCTATGGTGCTGCGCGCACCGGGCGCTGCGACCGAATAAATTCCGAAACCGATCAGGGCGAGTAGCCACAACACGGCACTGCAGAGTGAAGGCAGCAGAACAAAATTGGACCCAAAGCGGGCCAATGCCCCGCGGCCGCCGCGGTGCGGATAGAAGCGGAGGATGGCGTGTTGTCCACCCAGCTTGAAGATCCCTGCGAGGATCAACAGCCAAGTGTCGACGTAGCCGAAAATTCCGTATTCGGTATAGGTCAACAGACGCGCCATGATGGGGTAGGAAACAAATCCCGCCGCCATCACCAGCACATTGCCGATCGTATAACGCAGGTAGTGCGTGGCAATGCCTGGACGTGCTGCTTCTGCCATATCCCCGCTTGAACTCCACACTGGATTGTGCCAAGCGGCGGCCCGACTCTTCAATTCTGTTGCATGTAGATCAACGCCGCGCCGCAGAACGCGAGGATCGCCATTTCCACCTGGCCGAAGCGGATGCAGCGACTGCCGTCGCTGGTGCGCTCGCTCACATCAAAACCTTCACGATGCCAGGCTGGTTGGTTGTGCCATCTTGGTTCTGATCAGGCGGAGGCGGAGACGTCGGGCTACCCGGAGTGGGCTGCTGCGGCGTGGTCGTGGTTTCGATCGCGCCGATCGTGCAGGGACTCGCGCGCGTCTGGCTGCCCCAGTCCAGCGTGGTGCACGCGGTTGCGGCGCCCAATGCCGGTGAGTCAGACAACGGCGTGGCGTCGAACGCCGCGGCGATTTCGTTGTTCAGCAGCGGATCCACGCAGATCAGGCCGCTGCCGCAGGTGTTGTTGCGATAATGCCACAGGAGATTGCTCGTGAACGTGACGGTCGGCCTGCCGACGACAGTGTAATACCCACAGGTGTAGGCGCCCTCGTTCTTCTGCAGCCAGCTCACCTGACCGAGCAGGATGTTGCTGATCAGATTGATATGCACACCCGGACCCGGCGTGTACACGCTGGAATCTCCCGACACAATCAGGCAGTCGCCGTCGCCGGTGACCGTGTTGTTTCGTAGCGTGATCGTCTGGCCCGCACCGGTAGGATCGACTTCAATCGCGTTTCCGGACGCACGACAACGTTCGCCATCCACAATGCCCATGCCGGTGAATTCGGAACAATCACCATTGATGATGCTGTTCTGGATCGTTGACGGTCCCGCTGCTTTGACCTGCTGTGAGATGTTGAACTCCGACGTGACGCGGTCCACGAATACCGTGCTGGGCGGTCTCGCGTAAAGCAGATCGAGGCCGTCGCTGGTGTTGTGCAGGAAGTGGCTATTGATGACGCGCCAGTTGCCGGCCGTCTGATACGTGCCGAGGCCATCGCCATAACCACCCTGCTGCTGGCTGATGCAGTTCGCCATCGAGCCGGTATACGGATACGCTTCCGAGCAGCCGTTCCAGTCGATGCCGCTGTTCTTGATGAGAATGGTGCCGGAATCGCTCGATGTCCCGTCATGGCCGATGTCGCCATCCCAGCCGGCCTCCGCGTTGGCGGCGATCTCGACGTGATTGAGCATGGTATTGCCGGTCAGACCGCCGTTGTGGAACCCGTCGTGCGAGAAGCCATGGATGAAGACGTTGGTGAGCGTCAACCCGTCGGTGTGGAATGGGCCGGTGGTATAGGGCGGGTTTGGCGTGTTGTACGCCTCGATTCCGTCCTGTGCGCTCCCAGCATAGTCCGCGGCGTATACCGGCGGCAGCGGGCCGTCGCCATCTGGGTCATATGTACAAACCGCCACGCCATTGACAGACCCCGGACCGTAATTGGCTTCGTTCCAATCCGCGCACTGCGAATGTTCGGTCAGTTCCAGACACGAGATCGTGATGCCCGACGTGTTGGTCACGTCAATGATGTCCTGCTGGTGACCGCTCCCGACCAGCGTCGGCATGGAGCTGCACACGCCGCTCTGATTGCCGGTGATCGTGATGTTGTTTGGCAGGAAAAACCCATGCGCAGTGTCGAGCACGCAGGCGTAGGAATACCCCGTGTAGCCGCTGGTACACGAATCCGCGCCCGGCGTGCCATAGCCCATCGGGTAGGTTCCGGGGCCGATGACCAGCGTGTCACCGGCAGCGATGCGGGGTGCAGGTGCGCCGTCGTTGATGTAGCCCGGCGGAATCGCGTACTGAGGATTGCTCCATGCGCACGCCTGATTGCCGCCGCTGCCGGGATAAGGTGCGTCTGCGAGCCCGGTACATTGGGTTGCGTCGCCTCCATCGGTGCGGACGTAGTACGTCGTCGCTGAGGCCAAGCCGTGGATGGTGAAACCAGCGCAGAATAACAATATCGCAAATGCAAAACGAGGCGTCTTCATAGCTCGACTCCTGCCTGAGATGATTTTGACTTCGCTGCACGGCGTGGCGCTCGGTTTCGAGCGTAGCTTTACCTTGCGTTGAGACAAGGCCCTCTGGGTATTCTGTCAGTTTTTGGCAGTTTGCGCTGGGGCGGAAACAAATTGTGAGCTGGTTCTCGCTTTGACGAAAGTAGATTATGCCCCAGGGATGTGCGGCTTGCTGCAAAAAAAAACGGCTCATGCATGCATGAGCCGTTTCTTCCCACATCGCCTGTCCTCTTAGAGCTCGTCGTTTACCCTCGCTCCGTACGGTGTACGTGGCATATAGGGTTTCACTGGCGCGCTGTAAGGAACAGGTACGCGATAGGTTCCGGTGTTGGCGGAGTACGCGCGCTCACCTGCGCCGTTCATCAGGTGGTTGCAAAATCTCCATTTGCATCCTGGATGGCCCGGCGCGCGCGGAGGCACGATGGGAGGCGCGCCCGATCCACCGCCACCGCCAGACTCGATACTGCCGTACTCAAGTGCACCGATGCTTGTCGGGTTTGCGCGCGCGTTGTCGGCGTAGTCGACGGCCACGGCCATGCCGCCTTTTGCCGCGTGAATTGCCGGGCTGCCGCTCAGCAACGTGGGGTCGAAGGCTGCCAAGGTTTCATTTTTCAGCAGCGGATCCTTGCAGATCGATCCAGCAGGGCAATCATTGTCCTGGACGTGCCAGATAATGTTGTTGGTGTAGTTGATCTTGGCAGGTGGCGTTCCATCTCCAAACCAGCCAAGACATGAGTACTGCCCGTCGTGACTTTGAAGTGCGCTCTTTTGACCGATGAAGATATTGTTGGAGATCTGGTACACATCGGTGGAATTCGCGTTATCCGGATCACCCCCGAAAAGGCAGCCCGCTTCTCCGACGACCGTGTTGTACGCGAACGTCACGGTCTGATTGGGCCCCGTTACATCCGACAACTCACCGCCACCGGCTCTGCAGGAGTCCGCGGCCGCCGGCATGCCCAAGCTTTTGAACACGGTGCAGTAGGCAACGAATACGGAATTGGTGATCGTCGTCGTCCCTTTTGTCTTGATGTCGTTACCTGCATTCAAGCCGAAATAGCCCTGATCTACCTTGATCGAACCAGTCCCGTTTGCATAAAGCAGGTCCAAACCATCTTGCGTGTTGTGGTGAAACGACGGGCGGATGAACACGAAATTGCCGCCTGTCCAGGCTTCAGCAAAGCCGTCGCCGTACCCGCTTTCGTTTTGTCCGAAGCAGTTGATATAGGTGCCGATGTTTGGATAGTTCTCGGCGCAGCCGTTCCACGCAATGGTGAGGTCCGTGAACGTGAGAGTGCCAGAGTTGGTTGACTGCTCGTTATTGCCGCCCAGGTCACCATCCCAGCCCGCGATACCGTTGCCGACCACCTTGACGCGCGTTACCGACCAGTTGCTGATGCGCCCCGCTTGCACACCGCGCTCGGCAAAGCCATGGATGTTCAGATCTTGCAAGGTGACATTGCTGGAGTCCTGAGCGTGAATTGCCTTGTCCGCCCAATCACCATAGTTGGCAGGCTGACCATACGCGACCCACGAGTGGTCGCAGGAGTAGGCCTTGTTGGGCACGTAGTTGTAGGTGCAATTGCTGTGATCTGTCAGGTCGAGGCAGCCGATCACTACATTGTTCGCACCATCTAGATCCAGCACCTGGTTGATCGCTTGCGCCCCGTAGAGAGTCGGCGGCGCCTTGCAGCCGGAATCCCACCCCGCACCAAGAATACGGGTCGGTGCCGATGCCGTGCCGCTCGGTACCGGTTGCAGAGTGCAGCCCGCGGCGTATGCCCCATCGCAAGGATCTTGCATGTGTTGCCGATCGTACACTCCGGACGTCCAGCCAATGCGATATTGGCCCGGTTCGATGATCAGCGTGTCGCCACCCTTGATCTTCGCTGGGTGCGGATAGTTCGACATGGTCGGCGGCAAGGCCTCCATCGGACTCGACCAAGCGCAATGCGGTGCGGCGCTGGCCGGCGCATTGGCAGTACCGTCGCACTTTGTCGCCAATCCGCCGTCCGTGCGAACGTAATACGTATTCGCCAGCGCCGGCGCGGCGATGGCGAACAATCCAACCAGCAAGAGGGTTGCAAGGGCAAAACGAAAAATTTTCATGAGGCTTGACCTTTAAGCTCGATCCGCTTGGGGCACCGGAAACCAGTTGTTTCCGACGAGATACTCCATGCAGCGGTTGTGCTTCCCTCCAACACCGCCGGCTGCATGCACCGGGGCGCGTAGGCTGGACGAGAGCCGGAAGAAGGTCAGAGAAATGCGTCACAAAAATATACAATCTGAAGGCTGACAGTTGAAAACTGTGAGCCCGCCCCGTCGCAGACCTTGCTAGACCAGCACGTGGGGGTTAGCACCGCCGCGACTTATGCAGTTCGATGGTGTCTCGCAGAACATCGACAACGTTCCGGGCCAAGGCGGAATATGAGATTTCCGGGCCGATGCGCGCTCGGCCGGCCTCAGAAAGCCGGCGGCCCAGCTCGCGATCCATGATGAGGGTCCGCAGCGCATGGCTCCAACCTTCGACATCTTCGGGACCAACCACCAAAGCGGTTTCCCTGTTTGAACAAATGCCTGACCGTACCACCCCCATTTCGGGGGTGATCACCACCGGACACGAACATAACAGCGCCTCAAGCACCGTGCGCGGACCGGTTTCGTGCAGCGCAGGAGCCGCGAACACGTTTGCAGCGGAATAGTAGGCGACCATGGTTTCCCAAGGAACCGCGTCGCGCCAGATCACCCGATTTTCCAACCCCAGCGAAGAAGCCAGTTTTTGCCAACTCTCTTTCGCAGGCCCCGATCCGACCAGCAGTAGTCTTGCACCTAAGGATCGAGGCAACCCTTGAAAAGCTCTGAGCAAGACGGGAATGTTCTTGTAAGCCACCATGCGGCCGGCACAAAGTACAAGCGGTTCGGAGCCCAGCCCGATGCTTCTGCGCGCCTCGACCTCATCCAGCGGCTGCAGATCGGGCGCGACGATAGGGACTACGTGGATCCGTCGGGCTTCCACTCCAATATCCAACAGCGCCTGATTCTGGCCGGCGCTGTAGTTGCGTATTGAGTCCGCGCGGCGACATACCCAGATAGCGATGCGGTTGTAGATGCGGTGGTGCGGCTTCTCGTTGAGCCAAACAGGCTCGTTGATATGGAACGAGTGGTTTTCAATATTCAACGGCAAGCCGCCACGCCGTGCGAGCAATGCACCGGCCAAGCCACTCCGCACCGGATCTTCGGTAGAAATGACATCGAAAGGTCTTTGCGCGTGAAGTCCCGCCGCAAATCGCGCGGCCCGGAATGGATAAGTCGCGGGCGAGCCTGCAAGCAGCCAAGCGGTTGCGTTGGGCGCAAGGGCGATCGGTCCGTGCGTTTGGCCGTCTGGCGATTCGGCGATCTCGACGTATTCATCGACCAATCCGGCCATTTCGCGGACCCAGGAAAGGGCGTGGCCTGCATGCTCGAGGTCACCCACTCGTCCATCCAAACCGATGCTGACTACGCGCATTGGCGTGCCTCTAGTGGTGTTCACCAGGCAATCGTTTCTCCCACGCCAATGCCGTCCGCGCGATGAAATCCAGATCGTCATGCTGCGGCTGCCAGCCGAGCACCTCGCGGATGCGACGCGACTGGGCGATCAGCGATGGCGGGTCGCCCGCGCGCCGCGGCTGTTCGACGTACGGTACCGGCGCGCCATGTGCGCGCCCGACGGCCGCCAGCACTTCGCGCACGGAGTAGCCGTGGCCATAACCACAATTGAGCGTGGTCGATTCGCCGCCACCGCGAAGATATGCCAGTGCATCGAGATGGGCGCGCGCAAGATCGTCCACGTGGATGTAGTCGCGCACGCCGGTTCCGTCCGGCGTGTCGTAGTCGGTGCCGAAAATAGCCAGCGCATCCCGCTTGCCGAGCGCGGCTTCGCAGGCCACCTTGACCAGCAGGGTCGCTTTTTTCGTCGACTGGCCGATGCGGCCCTGCGGGTCGCAACCTGCGACGTTGAAATAGCGCAACGCGACGTAGCGCGGGCCGCCCGCGGCGGCGAGGTCGCGCAACATCCACTCGCTCATCAATTTCGAAGTGCCGTACGGATTGATCGGGCTGGTCGGCGTGCCTTCATCGGCGACGCCGCCGGGCGGGATGCCGTAGACCGCGGCCGTGGAAGAAAACACGATCTGGGCCACGTCCGCGTCGCGGCAGCACGCCAGCAGATTGCGCGTCGCACAGGTGTTGTTGCCGTAGTAGCGCAGCGGATCGGCCACCGATTCGGGCACGATCGTGCGCGCGGCGAAATGCATCACGGTGTCGACATGGTGTTCGCTCAATACCCGTTCGACCAGCTGCTGGTCGCCGACATTGCCGACGACCAGTTCGGCGCCGATCACCGCATCGCGAAAACCGGTACTGAGGTCATCGAGCACCACCACCCGTTCACCGGCCTCCACCAGTTGCAGGACCACGTGGCTTCCGATGTAGCCAGCGCCGCCGGTGACGAGAATGGGGCGCCTCCTGTCCGTTTCCGCGGGTGTCACAGCGTCTACCTCGTGTCGGTTTTGGGTGCGGCCAGATTTTCACCATACCACGCGCGCTCACGGGAGTCGGCTCCAGTCCTAAAGCGCAGGCAGCCGGCACAGGCAGACTGGAAGTCGGGCAGACCGCGGGCTCGGAGGCACGGTCCGATCACTAGACTGGGTTTGTGTCACGACGCCAGCGGCGGCTCGTGATAACTTGCCGACTCGTGCTTCAACTCGTTGGCAGTCCAAGGATGAGCACGTGACCGTATGTTCTGAACATCGGGCCGAGCTGTGGCCTTCTCACTCGCAATTCATGGCCAAACCGAAAATCCTGATTCTCGATGGACGAAGCCCCGCCGCCACCGAATGCGTGCTGGCACTGGCGACGAGTTGCGAGGCGCATTTGGCCGCCCCCGGCGGACGATGCGGCTATTCCGATCGCAATGTCGAGCGCCTGCTGTCCCAGCCGGAGCCGCCGGACCAGTTGCGGGATTGGTTGCAAGACCTGTTTCGCAGTGAGCGCTATCAATTGGTGATCCCGAGCACCGAGATTTCCCTCCAGGCGCTGAAGTCAGGGAATTTACCACCGGCATTGCGCGCGAGCATGGCGATACCGGAAGAAGAATCGATCGATATCGCGTTGAACAAGCTGCGTACGGCGGAAGCGGCGGCGCGACTGGGAATCGCGGTGCCGAAGGGTTCGCTGCTGACCTCAATAGCAGATCTGGCGCCAGAGCCGCGCTATCCAGTGGTGATAAAACCGCTCCTCAGCAAGTTGTGGGTAAAAGGAGAAATGTGGTCGTTCAGTGCCCACATCTGTCCCAATCGCGAAAGCGTGCTCACCGCATGCGATGCACTGCTGCCACACACTCCCGCGATCGAACAGGAATATTTTCGCGGTCGAGGCATTGGTATCGAGGTATTGTTCGAGCGCGGCGAACTCCGATGGTGGTTCGCGCACGAGCGCATCCATGCCCTGCCTGTCACCGGCGGCGCCAGCACTTATCGGCGATCCATCGAACCGCCCGAAGCCCTTTTGCGGGCGACAGATACCTTGCTGTCGCACTTGCGCTGGCACGGCGTCGCGATGGTCGAATTCAAGGTAGCCCCCGATGGCGATTTTCGCCTGATGGAAATCAACCCTCGACTGTGGGGCTCGCTGCCGCTGGCCGTGGCTGCCGGCGTGGATTTCCCCTCCGGATTGTTGCGGCTCGCGCAGGGCGAAGCGCCCGGGCCGCAACCGCACTATCGTCGCGGCCTGTACATGCGCCATCTGGCGCGCGATCTTGTCTGGTACGGGCAATCCTGGAAGCAACGCCGCAATCCGCTTCGGATCAAGCCGCTGCAAGCCGCTGACTGCTGGGGATTTCTGCGGATACTGATCGGCACCGAACGCTGGGACTTCTTTCGCTGGCGGAATCCGCGCGTGTGGTGGGCATGCACGCGATCCAGTCTTGCATCGTTCTACCGGAGCCAGCGGAGCACCGTCGTGCGCAAGTCAACAACTGAAAACTGGTCGAGGCTGCAACCCGATTGGCGCGAAGGGAAAATCCGGCGCGTGCTGGTGCTGTGTTACGGAAACGTCTGCCGCAGCCCCGTGGCGGCCAGGTTGTTGTCGTCGGCGGGACTGGAAGTGAAGTCGGCGGGCTTCCTGCCGGCTGCGGGGCGCAGGTCGCCGGAGGACTGGGTTCAAGTGGTCTCGAGGACCCTCGCAATCGATCTGAGCGAGCATCGCCCAAGTACGGTGACCAGCGACCTGGTCGAATGGGCGGATCTGATCCTGCTGATGGATGCCGCAAACTGGCACGCGCTTGCGAAGGCATTTCCGGATGCAGCGGGCAAGGCCGTGCTGTTGGGTGTCGCGGCACGTGGCGACGGCTCGCAGACCCCGGAAGTCCGCGATCCCTATCAACTGGAAGATCGCGTCATGCAGACGATCGCGTCCACGCTCGAGTCCTGTGTGAGGGCGCTGCTGGATCAGAGAACGGCACATGCGGATGTGCCGTTGCCGGAACTCGACTGATCACGACCGCCGACATGCAGGATGATCGCGACCCGCACAAGCCGCCACGCGTGTCGGTGGTCGTCGCCGCCTTCAATGCGGCATCCACCCTCGCCGAAACGCTGTCCTCGGTCGCAGCACAGACCTATCGCGATTTTGAATTGATTGCCGTGGACGACGGCTCCAGCGACGCCACGGCCCAATTGCTCGAGACCTCTGCAAGGCAATGGCCCTGGCTGCGCTGGGAACGACAAGAGAACGGTGGCGTGGCGGGGGCGAGAATGCGCGGCATTGAACTCTCGCGCGGCGACTGGATCGCCTTCCTGGACGCGGATGATCTCTGGCTGCCGCACAAACTCGCTGCGCAGATGGCGCTGGTCGACAGCGCCCCCGAGTTGTCGCTGGTGTATTGCGACGTGCGTTACTTCTCGCGACACGGCGAAGCGAAGCAGACGATGTTCGAACAGCGCAAGCACGCGACCGGTGATGTCTTGCGGAAGCTGTTCATGAACAATTTTGTCCTCACCTCGGCAACGCTGGTAAATAAGTCGGTATTGCTCGATGTTGGCGGGTTCAATCCGGCGCACCACGTCAACGAAGATGTCGACCTCTGGCTGCGTATCGCCGAACACCACAAATTCGGTTGCGTCGAGGAAGTACTGGTCAAGTACCGCCGTGCCACCGGTACCCTCACCCGCACCTATCCCTACGTCTGTCTGCAGCGCGATCTGGAAATCATCGACTACTGGGTGCAGCGCCGTCCCGACCTGTTTCCCGCGGACTCGCGCCAGGTTCGCCGGGGACGGGCGCTGACGCTTGCCCGCATCGGTGCCCAGCATCTGTTCGACCATCAGTTCGGGGAAGCTAGGCGCGCGTATCGCCGGGCGATCGGCATGGGCCAACGGGATCCTGCAACGCTTCTGCGCGCGGCTGCTGCGCATTTTCCGCCGCTCGCTTACCTGTTCTGGGCGGCGAAGAAGTCGTGGCGAACCTCGCGCTCCGCGGCAGCTCCAGGGAGCAGCGGGAATTCGTCGCCGACTTCATCCGCCCATCACGCATCCGGCGAGTAGCCGTACTTCGCCAGGCTTTCCGAAAGGACGGCCTGCAGGATCGCCTGTTGATCGGGAGTGAGATCTTCGCGCCATTTCCCGTTGGCGGTCTCCAGCGTGTAGGACGCCACGGCGCGTTCGAATCTCGGCGACCAGTCGAGTCCGCAGAATTCCACGACCTGCCTGAAATTGCCCACCGGATCGGTCACGAATTCCTCGTACCGGATTCCCATGTATTGACCGGCCGGAATGCGGGACGCCGCATCCGCAGTGGCATCCATCAGCAACTTCCACTGGATGCCCGCCAGCGCAACGAACGATTTGCCGTGGCGTTCCCATTCGGCTCGGTGCGCGGGAGACAGTTCACCCCAGCGCCATTGGGGCGGTCCGTGCCAGCCTTGCCAGAAATCCACCGCAAGCAGTGAATTGGCCACCGCCCGCCCATCGCGATAGACATGGATGAAGCGCGCATCCGGAAACAACTCGTGCAGGAATCCGATGCGCGGCCAACCGGTGATTTTGTACAGCAACCGCTGCCTGCGGCCAACGGGTAGCGAACCCATGACGCGATGTATCTGCCGCCTGTTCAGTTCGCTCACGTCCGAGGCCAGCAAGTCGCGAACGGGCTGCCGGAACCCCAGGCAGTGATGATTCCAGAACACGTAGCATTCGGCCGGCTCGTAGCGACGCTTCAGGAGCGATCCGAGCAACGGCAACTCGATCATCCGCATCAAGGTCCGGTGGGGACTGGGATGAGTCGGAAACCGATCGCACAGGCTGGACAACCAGAGCAGGTCCGGATGCTCGGCGAACATTTGATGAAAGATCGACGAGCCGCTGCGGCCGACGCCGACGACGAAGATGGGCGCCTGCACCTTCAAGACGGCTCTCCTTGCATGGGCATGGCGGCGCGATCGATCAATCGGGGGAGCTGGGCGTGAAGGAATATTACCGTTGATTCGCCGGACCCGCACGATCCGTTATGCGGCATCGCCTCTGACAGGGCCGCCATGCATGCCGCCACCGCGTCTTCCGGTCGCCACCATGCGAACCCCTCCGGACATCGCCCGACGCCGCCGAGTCCACCGGGAAAGCGATGGCATCTCAATCTGCACGGACCGACGGCGGGCCGGCATGGTTTAAAGTAGGCGCGATTGGGGACATCCTGATGAACATGGTCTTCGTGCGCTCGGCGCTGGCCAAGCCGCTGCACCTAGCGTCATTCTGGTTGGGGCACGCGCTGCGCCGCGCCAAGGCGATCCGGTGCGCGCGGGTACTCATGTACCACCACATCAGCCCGGACGGGGTCTCCGTCGAACAGTTCCAGGCGCAGCTGGAATTGCTTGGCGACAATTTCGAGATCATCCCGTTCGGGAAACTGCTCGATCGGCTGGCGACCGGATCCCTTACCGGAGACGAGGTCGTGATCACGTTCGACGACGGCGTCCGCAACAACTTCCACGTGGCGTGGCCCCTGCTGCGGGAACAGAACGTTCCGGCCACCTTCTTCGTTTGCCCCGGATTGATCGATTCGGGCAAATGGATCTGGCGCCGTGAACTGCGGGCAAGGCTCGATCTCTTGAACTCCGCCGAACTCAAGCGGCTGGCGCACGCTGTGGCTTGTCAGGTCAGTACGGTCGAAGACCTGATGGGTTGGGCCAAGAAGCTTCCTTACGATATGCGGCGGGAGTTCCAGGCTAGCGTTGCCGCCCGGACCCAGCAGTTCGAACCGACCTCTGCACAAATAGACGAATTCGCGCCGATGACCTGGACCCAGTTGCTGGAACTCGATCCGCGCCTGATCACGATCGGCAGCCATACCAGCACCCATCCGATACTCGTGGGACTGACGGATGAACTCGCCCACGCGGAGATCGTCGGAAGCCGCGCCACCCTCGAACAACGGCTCGGGCGTACCGTCGAGTTGTTCTGCTTTCCCAATGGCAGTCACGACAGATCGACCATGGAGCTCGTGAGCCGCAACTACCGGGCGGCCGTGACGACGCGGCAGGCAGTCGTCGGTGGCAATGACGACTTGCATTCGCTGCCGCGGGTTCCTGCCGGAGATTCGCTGCCCTTGTTCCTGCGGCGGTTGCACCGGCCGACCGCGTGAGTCACCCGCGTGGGGGTTCAGGGTCGTCGCCAACGTGCGGAGCGGTGTCACTCGATCGGCTTCGATCGCCGTTGCGCAGAACGCTCGAGCCCCGTGAACCACGCGCAATGAAGAAATGGCGAAAAGCCCGGGCCAGCTCCTTGCCAAATTCCACCAACCCCGGCATCGGATCGTCCAGCCTGAAAACGCTGAAATATCCGCGGCTCCATTGCAGCAGCGCCTTCCATGGCGGCACGCGTCGCCCCTGGGCGCGCGCGCAAACCGCGCGGATGTCCCGTGCGAGGTGGGTACACCCCGTGCCGACCGGATAATTCTCCGGTGCACGTGTCACGGGCAGGCCGAGCGCATCCTCGTAGGCCATCCGGCACACATTGATGCCGCAGCGCGCGGCGAACTCGACGTACCACCACGCGCGCGTGTTGATCTCGAGGATGCGGAACTTGCCGTCGCGCGCATCGCGCTTGAATTCGGCGCTGAAAATGCCGCGGTATTGCAGTCTTTCCAGCAGCTCGATCAGCCGATCGCGTGCTTCCGCGACCTCGTCCATCGCTATGCTGATGCAATACGAGCTGTTGCCGAAATGGGGCGGATATATGCGCATCCGCCGGCGCGCGAACAAGCCCGTCAACGCGCCGTGGCGATCGCGAAAGCCGTCGATGAAATAGTGATCCGAAGGCCTGCCGGGGATGTACTCCTGCGCGATCACGTGCAATCCCTGCGCTTCCAGTTTTTTCCAGGTCCTTTCGAACACGGACCGGTCGCTCACCCAGAGGCCCTTCGCGCCCGTCACCTTCACGAACCGCTGCGAGTCGACGGGTTTGATGAAAACCCGATCGAGTTCGCCGAAGGGGATGGCGCCGATGTCCGCCGCGCTTCGGACGGTGAATGTGCGCGGATGAGGCATGTCGGTGTCAGCCAGAAACTCTCCGAAGCGCGCCTTGTCCTGCAGTGTCTCCAGTACGGCGCGCGGGCTGCTGCTCGTCAGGAATCGATCCGCAAGCGTTCCGGTCGGGAGATCGGCCGCCCACAGTGCAGCGTCGTCGCGACCGCAGATCACCACTGCGCGCTCGAGTGGCATCGCCCGCAGGTATTCGCAAGCGTGCGGACCCGGCTCGCCGTCCCACGGAACATCGCCGGGTGTCGGTCGATACCAGCGCGAACGCGTGACGAAACTCTCGGCGGGACACGCGACAACGGCGCGGATCCCCGCGGCATGCAGCGACCGCAGCATGCCGAGGCCGGTCTGGTCCCGCCCGACCGCGATGGCGATCGGTCCGTCGTCGCCAGCCGTGATTCCGCGGTTCAAATCAGTTTCCCCTTCACAATGCGGTCCGCTCGTTTCCTGCACGATGAAACGCGGAGCCCATACTATATGGCTGTCGCCTGGCGTCCGTGGCGACACCGGCGCTTTTTCGCTTGCTGTCGTTTTCTGTTTGGCGCTGGTGCGTGCCGGTTGGGACAGCATTTCTGACGGGAAGACAAGAGGCGCATTCTGGGCACGTCAGTCCATACTCGTTTCCTGTCGCCGGAGGAACATGCGCGCTGGGCGACGTTCGTCGCAGGCTCGCCCCACGGCGGCGTTCATGCGTTGCCCGCGTATCTCGAGGCGCTGTGCGACGCCGCCGGCGGCACCTACCGGATCCTCTGCGCGGAAGACGATGGGCGCATCACTGGCGGCATCGCCTTGTTCGAGCAGACGTCCCGCCTCGGCACGATCGTGTCGCCGCGGTTGTTGCTCCGCTACAACGGAATACTGCTCGCCGATGGGGCGGGATCGCCGGCACAACGCACCGCGGCGCAGTTGCACACGCTGGCCGCACTCGAAGAGGCCCTTGCGAAACTTGCGTACCCGCGGTTGCAGTTCAGATGCCGATCGACCCTCACCGATTTGCGGGTATTCGCCGAACGCGGCTGGAGCCTGCAACCGTCCTGGACATATGTGGTCGAGCTCGCCGACTTGGCCGCGGCGTGGTCGCGCATGCACAAGGATCAGCGCCGCCTGGTCCAACGTTGCACGGAACACGGATTGCAAATGACCGCGAGCGAGGACTTCGACGTGTTTCACGACTTGCACGTGCAGACGCATCGGCGCAAGGGCGCGCCGCTGTATCTTCCGCGCGACCGTTTCCGGGGCTTCGTGGAAACGTTGCAACGGAACGGGCTCGCGCGGCTTTTCCATGCGCGGCTGCCATCGGGGCGGATCGTCGCCAGCCAACTGGTTCTCACGGGTCCGCACCCCGTGACCCATACGGTCGCCGCGGCCACGGATGCGGAGGCCCTCAGGTCGGGAGTCTCCGCCTTTCTCCGCTGGAAGGTTTTCGAGTTTCTGGCGGGCGCGGGTTACCGCGCGAACGATCTCACGGGCGCCGGGCTCGATTCGGTGACCCGCTTCAAGGGCCAGCTCGGCGGGGAGCTTGCGCTGTGCCTGCGGGTGTCGCGACCGGATCGTCCAGGATTCCGCGCCGGCGAGTTCGCGCTGGGCCTGGCTCGGCGCATGAAGTCGGGCCTCACGTTCGCGCGCGGGAGAACGGAGGAAAGCCCCCCATGAATGAATCCGGCGCCAGATTGCTGTGCGCAGCCCTGCAGCGCTCGAACATCCGCCACGTTTTCGGTTTGCCGGGCACGCAAACGACGGCCATGTTCGAGGCGCTGCGCACTTCGGGACTGCACACGGTCGTCGCGACCACCGAACTCTCCGCGGCCATGATGGCCAACGGGTACTATCGCGCTTCCGGAAATCCCGCCGCCCTGCTCACCATTCCCGGTCCCGGGTTCACTTGGGCGCTCACGGGGCTGGCCGAAGCCGCGCTCGATTCGGCTGCGTTGCTCCACATCACCTGCGCGCCGGCCGAATCTCCCGGGCGCGCGTTCCAGTTGCAGGCCATCGACCAGGCCGCGATCGCCGCGCCGCTTTGCAGGCGCGTAATCAGGATCGAACACGCGAGCGAAGTGCAGGCCGCGATCGCCGGCGCGTGCGTCGAATGCGTCGCCGGCGAGCCCGGGCCGGTGCTGGTCCAGGTGGCGAAGACCGTCTGGCGCGAGAATGCTTCCGATCCAGGTGCGCCCGCACCGCGAGTGCAGGCACTCGATCATGACGGCGATGCCATGGCCGCGGCGACCGCGCTGGATGCCGCATCCCGTACTGTCCTGCTGTTGGGACAGGGCTGTCATGGTGCCTCAGACCTGTCGATCGAGTTGGCGGATCGATTGAAGGCCGCGGTTTTCACCACTACCTCGGGCCGCGGCGCGGTTCCGGAAGATCACCCCCGTTCGCTGGCCTTCGATTCGGGGAATGGCGCCGGCACCTTCAACGCGCTGATCGAAACCAGCGATCTCGTACTGGCGATCGGCTGCAAGTTTTCCCACAACGGCGCGCGCGGTTTCCGCTTGCGCATCCCGCCGGAAAAACTGATCCACGTGGATACCGGTGCGGACGTGCTCGGCGCGAACTATCCGGCACGATTGGCGATCCGCGCCGACGCGCGTGTGTTTCTCGCCGCCCTGCTGCAACGGTTGCGCGTCGATGCAGCGGAGACGCGCGGTTTCGCCGTCGAGGAGATCGCGCCGTGGCGGGCGCGTTGCCGCGCCGAAAAACTGGAGGACCTGATCGAGCCACGCGTCCACGGCGTCGCCGGCGGCACGCCCGCGGCTTTCTTCGACGTATTGCGGCACGTGCTGCCCAGGGAGTCGATCCTGGTCACCGATTCCGGGCAGCACCAGGATCTCGCGCGCCGCCATTTTCCCGTGTGGTCTCCACGCGGCTTCATCGCGCCCACCAATCTGCAATCGATGGGGTTCGGCATCGGCGCGGCGATCGGCGCGAAGCTCGCCGCGCCGGGACGTCCGGTGGTCGCGTTGATAGGTGATGGCGGTCTGGCGATGTCGGGTCTTGAATTGCTTACGGCGGTACGCGAAAAACTGGATCTCGTCGTGATCGTGTTCGCCGACGGCGCGTTTGGCGCGATCCGCAACCAGCAACTGTCCGCGTACGGCCGGGAATCGGGCACGCGGCTCCCCGAACTGGACTGCGAAGCGCTGGCGGCTGCGATCGGCGCGACCTGCCTGAGGTTGGAGGGAGACGCCGAAGGCACCCTGCGCCGCGCGCTGGATACGAAGGGCACCGCCCTGGTCGAGGTGCGGTTGGGCGACTCGCTGCCGATGCGCTGGTCGCAGGCCAAGGGCGTGGCAAGGAAAGTGCTCGGCCGCACGGGTTGAAGCGCATCCCCCCGACGAAAGTCGTGATCTAATTGGCCGCAACGCTGGGGTGTACGCAGGGAACCCTCCATGCCTTCCGCCGTTCGCACCGGACCCAACCTGTTCCTGGTGGGCGCACCGAAGTGCGGCACTACTTCGTTGTACGAATATCTGCGCAAACATCCGCAGATTTTTTTTCCGACCGGCGAAGAGGAAAGCACTTACTGGCATGCCAAGGAGCCAGCGTATTTCTGCGTCGACCTGAATCTTCCCGCGGAAAAGTCGATCAAGGACGAACAGGTCTATCTGGCGCTTTATGGCGGCGCCGAAGGATACAAATGGCGGGGCGATGCCTCGGCCTTTTATCTCTATTCGAAAGAGGCCGCAGTCCGCATCAGGGAATTCTGCCCTGACGCCCGGATATTGATCACCCTCAGGGATCCTGTCCAGCAGATGCATTCCTGGCACGCGGACTGCCTGTTGAATCCTTCCGAAGACATCACCGATTTTTTCGAAGCGGTCGCCGCGAGCGGTGATCGCCGCAGGGGGCTGCGTCTGGCGCCCGGAGGAATACCCGCGTGGCAGGACTATTTCGGCGTCGCCCAGTTCGCCGGTCAGGTCGAGCGCTACTTGAACGCGTTCGGGCGCGAATCGGTGCACGTGGTGCTGCTGGAGGATCTCGCAGCGGACCCGGTGAAAACCTACCGCGGAATCCTGGAGTTCCTCGAGGTGGATCCGTCGTTCGTGCCGGAATTCCGTGTTTACAACGAACCTCCGGTCAAGGGCCGGGCGGAGCGTTTGCTCAATGCCGTCCACTCACTGCCGGGAGTCCGGCAGGTGTCGGACTGGATCTTCCCCTACGACGTGCGGCGCCGGCTGATAGTCGCGGTGCGGCGGCTGCATCGTGGCAGACCGAAGCCGCCCGATCCGCGAGATGCCGAACTGCGCGCACGCTGCCGGCCCGACATCGAGCGGCTCGCCCGGCTGATCGGCCGCGATCTCTCGCACTGGCTGTGATCCACCGGCGACTGTTTCAGCGCGGCAACAGCGACCTCGCGAGATGCACCATGCTGCGGCCGGTCTTGTAGCGTCGCTGCAGGCACCGCCGGAGATAGCGCCGGGCCCAGCGACGGTGAACGCTGCGCGAGAGCGCCGCGCCCATCTGGTAACAGGCGTCGGTCATCGCGTCGCGCAGGCATTCCGAATAGGCGGACGTGCGTTCGGGATGACGCCGCTGGAGCGAGCGCAGGATGAAGAGATGCCGCAGCGGCACCAGGGTATCCGCGCGTCCATCGGTGAGTTCGTCCGCGCGTCCGACATCGCGACAGAAGCCCGCGTGATCGATGTACGCGCCCGGTCCCTGCAGGCACAGGCGTGCAAAAAATTCCCAATCCTCGAGGTAGTCGAAACGCTCGTCGAAAGGCCCCGCGCGCAACACGGCCTCGCGGCGCATGAACAATCCGTCCACCTGGAACATGTCTCCGTGGACGATCGCCGGGAAGAAATCTCCATGGAGCACGCCGATGTCACGATCGTCGAACCCGATCGTTTCAGAACGCAGCGGCGCTTGCGCGAAGGCCGCATGTGACCAGCCCGGGCCGTTGGTGCGCATCACGCGCGCGAGTGCGGGCGCTTCGGGCGTGGGCAAGGTACTTCCATCCAGGCTGACGAAAGCCAGTTCGGGATGTCTCGCGAACACCGCCTCGACGATGGTGATCGCACCGGGGACCCAGTAGTCGTCGGAGTCGAGGAAACAGGCCAGCTCGCCGCGCGATCTCGCGAATCCCGCATTGCGGGCGGCACTGACACCGCCATGGGGAATCACCAGGATTTCGACGCGGGGATCCTCGCCGTAATCCGCGCGCACCACGGCTTCGGTATCGTCCGTCGACCCGTCGACGACCACGATCACTTCGAGATCGTCCGCCCGGGGTTGCTCCAGCACGGAGCGCAGCGCGCGCAGCGTCATCGCCGCGCGATTCCACGTGGGAATGATCACGCTGAGCCGCATGCGGGTCGTGTCGCTTGGCGTGTGCCCGATCAGTGCAGGCGCCCCCGGTCGCCGCCCCGTTGCCTCACGATGCCGCGAGCTGCGCGCGCTCCAGCACCTTGCGCAGGTTTTCCAGCAGCAACGGTTGTTCGATCAATGTGTCATGGCCGCCGGGCAGTTCGACGATCTCGATGCCCCCGATCGCCACGCCTTCCCAACCGAGCGCCCTGCTGGCTCCTTCGCATTGCTCCGTCGCGCGGAACAACACGATCAGGTCTTCGTACGGTTCCGGCTTGTAGGTCATGTAGGCCTTCTCGTGCACGCGCTCCACCTCGCGATAGCGCAGCTCGTGCGGCAGCGCCGCGCCTCGCCGGCGCGCCCAGCGAACGCGCAGAAGGTCCCTGGGCCGCCCCAATCGCCACGCGATGGCATGCGACACCAGCTCGATCTTGCCGCGGATGTCCAGCCCGCTCGCGCGGTGCAGGCGTTTGCGCCAGCGCCTTCCCATCTGGCTGAGCGGATCGCCCTGTTCGAGTTCGAGCTGGCGGTTGCCGGGACCGTAGGTGTCGAAGAGGGCGAGGAGCGCGATCTCTTCCCCCGCAGCGCGCAATTGCTGCGCCATTTCGTAGGCGATCATGCCTCCCATCGATCCACCCGCCAGGAAATACGGCCCGCGCGGGGCGACCTTCCTGATTTCGGCCACGTAGCGCGTCGCCATCGCCGCGATCGTCTCGATCGGCGGCGTCAGTCCATCGAGCCCGACAGCTTGTATGCCGTAAAACGGACGATCCTCATCGAGCGCCTTGGCCAGCGGCACATAGTTGAGGACGTTCCCGCCGACCGCGTGCACGCAGAACAGGGGTGCCTTCGAACCGCGCGGCTGGATCGGAACGAGCGGCGCCCACGGATCCGGGCCTTGCTCGATCGAGACTGTCGGAGCGGCCACCTCCGGCTCCTTCGCGCCGGCTGCGCGGTATGCCGCCGCCTGGCGGGCGATCGTCGGAGCCGTCAGCAAGGTGGCCAGCGGGAGGTTGATGCCCGTGAGCTTTTGCGCACGTTGGAACATGCGAACCGCCAGCAGCGAATCGCCACCGAGGTCGAAGAAGTCATCGTGGATGCCGACCTCGTGGACACGCAACAGGTCGCGCCAGATCTCCATCAGCGCGCGCTCCAGGCCGCCGAGTTTTTGCGACGCCGCGTCATTCTCGGGTTCGTCCATCTGCAGCGCCGCCGGCGAGGCTGCGAGCCTCGACAACGAGTTGTGATCGATGTTGCCGTTCGACAGCAACGGCAACCCATCGATCACGACGATCGCGCGCGGATTCGCGGCGGCGGGCAGGTTTGCTTTGAGTGCGTGCTGCACTGCCGTCGCATCTGCCAGGGTGCCTGCCTTCCGGACAACGTAGGCTGTCAACGTGACCGCGCCGGCAGCGTCTTCTTCCGCAGTGACCACGGCGTTTTCCACGTCGGGATGTTTGCGCAGCTCGCGTTCGATGACGGCTGGATCGATCACGCGGCCGTTGATGCGCAGCCGCCGGCCCAGTCGACCCATCTCTTCGATCCGTCCGCCCGCGAGCCAGCGCCCGCGGTATCCGGTGCGGAACGGCTGACGCTCCGCGGCTTCGGCATCCGGCGAGTCCGCGTTCCGTCCGGCGCAATCGCCCCCGACGCATATTTCGCCGATCGCCCCGATCGGTTGCAGTCGCCCGGTCTCGTTGACTATCGAAACGATGTTGCCCGCCAATGGCGTGCCGGCGTCGGCGACCGCGCTGGGCGAATCGATGCGTCCGCAGCTCGCGACGGCGCCGCCGTCCGGCGACAGGGCGTTCCAGAGTTCGCCATGTCGGGCGAGGATACTTTCCACGACTTTGGGCTTGGGTGTTCCGCCGAAACAGACTGCCTTCAATCGGCGCGGTCCGGGCACATCGACCGCCAGCATTTTTTTCCAGATGTCGGTCGACGCGAACACGACGTCCGGCTTGCCGGCGTTGATGCGCTGGACCAGGGTCGTTCCGTTCGACAATTCGTCCGCGGCCGCCGCGACGATCGAACCTTCGCCGATCAGCGGCAGGATGCACTCGACCACGGACATCGCGGTCTGGGGCGCCGAAGTCCCCAGCACCCTGGCTTCGCGATCGAGGTCGAGAACCTTGCGGAGCGCTTCGGCGTTACGGCCAAGCTCCCGATGCGAAAACATCCGCGCCTCGTCGATCCCCGAGGCACCGGGCGGGTAAATCAGCGCAGCAGGGTCGCCATCACCGGCGTCCGCCGCGATGGGTGATTGATCCGCCGCGGCGATTTCGGGCCGATCGGCATCCAGCCACAGCGCGCGGGACCGCGGCCAGTCGAGCGCGGTTTCCAGCTTCGACTTGCCGATGATGGCGGTCGCGTTCGCCTCGACGATGATGGATCTCAGGCGCGCCGGGGGATCGCTTGGATCGAGCGGAAGGCAAACGCCCCCGGCTTTCCAGATACCCAGGATGCACGCTGCGCGATCGATGCCCTGCTCGGCCGCCAAAGCGACGATGCTGTTGCCGTCGACATTGCGCTGGCGCAGGCAGGCAGCGATCCGGTCGGCCTGGCGTTCGACCTCCGCGCAGGTGTAACCCTTGTTCCCCGATTTCACGGCAACGGCATCGGGGTCGCGTGTGGCACGCGCCTCGAACAGCTTTTCGATGCGGCCCGGTCCGGGGCTGGCGTCCTCGTGCGTATTCCACCGGCTCAACGCAGCGAGGTCGGAATCATTGACACGCGTCAATGCCGAGACGGACTGACCCGGATCATCGATGACCCGCGTCAGGAGCTCCAGGTAACGCTCGCGCAACATGCGCGCGGTATCGGGCCGGAACACGTCGGCGTTGAAGGTCACGCCACCGATCATGCCGGCGCTGTTCTCGAGGAACCACAACCCGAGGTCCTCGTTGGCGCCGCTCTGGAATAGCAGGATCTGTTCATGGCTGAGACCACCCCAGTCCCTGACGCGCTGGCGCGCGTCCTGGAACGAGAACAGCGCCTGGTACAACAACGCGTTTCCGCCGTGCGTGGCTTTCAACTCCGTCTGCAGATATTCGAGCGGAACGTCCGGGTGCTCGAAACTCTCGACCACGATGCGCTTCACCTGGCGCACCAGGTCCGCGAACGGGAGCTCGGGTTCGAGCTTCAGATACAGCGGCACGAGATTATTGAAACATCCCATCACCGATTCGATTTCGACCTGGTTGCGACCGCGCACCGGCGTGCCGATGACGAGATTGCGCTCCCCCATCGTCTCGAACAGCAGGACGTAGTACAGCGCGAGCAGCGCCATGTTCAGCGTCGCATCGGCCTCGCGCGCGACACGGCGCATCGCGCCCGTCTGCTCCGCTGAAACCTTGATCCATTCGGTGCGGCCTTCCCCGGACATGCCCGCCTTGCGCGGCTTGTCGGCCGGGAGATTCTTCGGCTCGTCGACCTTCGCCAGCTTGTCACGCCAGAAAGCGAGCTGCGACTGGAGCTGCGGGCCTTCCAGCCAGCGCGTGTGCCAGACCACAAAATCCCCGTAGCTCACCGGCAGCGCCGGCAGCTTCGGCTGCGTGCCGTCCTTGTACGCACGGTAGAGTTCCGAAAGTTCGGTGTACACCAGATCGAAGGACCACCCGTCCCAGACGATGTGGTGCGGCATGAAGAACAGGACGTGTTCTTCCGGCGCCATGCGGAAGATGCGCGCGCGGAACAAGGGCGCGCGCGACAGATCGAAAGGCGTGTCCGTCAACCGCTGCAGGCGATCCATCAATTCCGCCTCGCGTTCCCCCGCCGGCAGCGCGGAGAGGTCCTCGCCGGGAAACAGCGCGATTTCGACTTCCGGTTCGACCACCTGCACGGGTTCGCCGTTCTCCCGCACGATCCTGGTGCGCATGACCGACTGGCGCCGCACCATCTCGCGGAAGGCGCGCTCGAACGCGGATTCGTCCAGCGGTCCACGCAGGCGGTGGGCAGATGGCGTGTTGTAGTTGACGCGCCCGGGATTCATTTCCTCCAGCAGCCACATGCGCTGCTGCACCAGCGAAAGGGGCGCGCGGGTTTGATCGGCGCGGCGTTCGATCGGCTCGACCGTCTTCACCGTGCCGTCTTTCAAGCGCTCTTCGATGGCCGCGGCGAGGCCCGCGATGGTGGGCGAATCGAACAACGTGCGAAGGGACAACGCCACGCCGAATTCGCGGTTGAGCCGCGCCGTAAGCTGTGCCGCGAGTAGCGAATGTCCGCCCAGCGCGAAGAAATCGTCGTGCACGCCCAGGCCCGGCAGCGCCAGGATTTCCTCCATCGCCGACGCGACGCGCAGTTCGTTGTCGTTGCGCGGCGCTGCACGTTCGGACGACGGTGCCGGCGACACGGTAGGCGCCGGCAGCGACTTCCGGTCGACCTTGCCGTTGGGCAACTGTGGGATGGCATCCAGCAGCACGACATGCTGCGGAACCATGTAGTCGGGCAGTTCCTGCTTCAGGCGCGCGCGAACAGCCGCAGCATCCAGCGAAGTGTCCGCCCGCGGAACGACATACGCGACGAGCCGCGTATCGCCGGCCCTCTCCTCGCGCGCGACGACGACCGCGCGCGCCACTTCGGGCAACGCGGTGAGCGCGGATTCGATTTCACCGGGTTCGATCCGGTAGCCGCGCACCTTGACCTGGAAATCGAGACGGCCGAGGTGTTCGATATTCCCGTCCGCCCGCCAGCGTCCACGATCGCCGGTGCGGTAACGCAATGCACCGGGCTGCCGCGACCAGTCGTCCACGATGAATCGCTCGGCCGTCATTTCGGGACGACCGAGATAGCCGAGCGAGACACCGGCTCCGCCGATGGTGATTTCGCCCGGCACGCCCGTCGGGCATTGCATGCCTCGTGCATCCAGAATGCGCACGTCGGTGTTGGCGATCGGCTCGCCGATGAAGATGCCCCGCCGCGGCGCGGCGACGCGCCAGTAGGTCGAATACACCGTGGTCTCGGTCGGACCGTAACCGTTCCAGACCTCGCCGCAGCGCGACAGCAACGCCTCCGCCAGATCCACCGTCAACGGCTCGCCGCCGGTAATGGCCTTGAATCTCGGATGACCGCTCCAGCCCGAGTCCAGCAGGATGCGCCACCCGGACGGCGTCGCCTGCAACACCGTTGCACCGCTGTCCTCGATCAGCGCGCGCAGCGCGGCGCCATCACGCACCTGCTCGGGGTTGGCGATCACCACTTCCGCGCCGGCGCAGAGCGGCAGCATCAATTCGACGAACGCGATGTCGAACGACAGGGTGGTCACCGCCACCAGCCGGTCGTCCTTGTCGATGCCGGGTACGCGCTGCATCGACGTCAGCAGGTTCGACGTCGTCCGATGCGGTACCCGCACGCCCTTGGGCTGGCCGGTGGAGCCGGAGGTGTAGATCACGTAGGCGACCGAACCGGATGCGCCGGATCGTTCGTCGCGCGCGAGGCGGGTCGCGGGCTGCGCCTCGATCTCCGCCATGTCGGCGGCGAGCGACAGGACCGCATTGGCATCCTCGAACCACCCCGGCGCCACGTCGTCCACCACCAACGCGGCGAGCGATGCATCGCCCGCCATGAAAGAGAGACGCTGGACCGGATACGAAGGATCGAGCGGGACATAACCCGCGCCGGCTTTCAGTACGCCCAGCACGCTTGCGATCATGTCCGGGCTGCGCGACAGAGCCAACCCCACCAGCGTTCCGCGGCCGATCCCGCGCGCGCGCAATGAGTGCGCAATGCGGTTCGCGCGCGCCTCCAGTTCCCCGTAAGTCCAGCGCACGTCGGCGCAATGCAGCGCATGGCGCCGTGGATCGGCATCCACCGCTGCCTCGAAGTACTCGTGCGCCAGCCGCGCTTCGTCGAACACCGTGGTCGGTGGCTGGAATCCATCGAGCTTCGCGCGCGTCGCGGCCGAAAGCATTCCCAGCGCATCACCGCTGCGTGCCGGATCCGCGCAGGCCGAGCGCAGCAACGTGGCATACGCGTCCAGCCATGCTTCGATCGTTTCCGCGTCGAACAGATCGCTGTTGAACTGGCACTCCAGGCTCAGGCCACCCCCGCCGAGCTGCACCGCGTTGACGAACAACTCGAAGTTCTCGAAGCTGCGCGGCAGCGTGTCCAGCTGGAACTCGAGGCCCGGGAACTGCGCCTGGTCGGGTCCGAGCGCCCGGTCGAGGTTGAACAGCACGTTCACCAGTGGCAGCCGCGCCGGATCGCGCGGCATCGCCAACCGCTTAAGCAACGTGCCGAACGTGTAACGCTGGTGTTCGAACGCATCCAGCAGGTCGGCCCGCATCCGCGACAGCGTCTGCGCGAAAGGCTCGCTGCCGTCGACGGTGCAGCGCAGGGGAAGGATGTTGACCGCATGACCGACCAGGTCGCGGCGCCCCGTCGCAGCCTGGCCCGCGGCCGGAATGCCGATGACCAGATCGTCCTGGTCCGACAACCGATGCAGCAGCACCGCAAAGTTCGCCAGCAGGAAAGCATAGAGGCTGGTGCCATGCTTTGCGGCCACTTGCGTTGCCGACTTGACCAGGTCTGCATCCAGCGCATGGTCTCGGCGTCGCGAAGCGAAGCTGCGCACGCGCGGGCGCGGCCGATCGGTCGGCAGATCCAGCGCGGCGGGGGGCTTTTCGAAACGACCCAGCCAATAGCGTTCAGCGGCGCGGAAATCGTCCGATTCGGCATGTCGAACTTCCTCGAGCGCGTAATCTGCGAACGAATCGGCCGGTTCGAGCGCCGGCGCGCGATGGTCCAGCAACGCGCCGTAGCACGCGGCGAGGCCCTGCACGAGCACGCCCCATGACCAGCCGTCGCAGACTATGTGATGCGCGCTCAGGACAAGAAAGTGATCATCCGCGCCGAGCCGCATCAGCCCGGCGCGCAAAAGCGGTCCGTGTTCGAGGTCGAAGGGCGTTTCGACCGCACGACGCACCCGTTCCCCGATCGCGGCAGCGCGCGCATCCTCATCGAGCGTGGACGAATCATGCTCCGTCCATTCCAACTCGGCACTTTCGGCGATGCATAGTTCCGCACCGTCCGGACCGAGCGTCGCGCGCAGTGCATCGTGGCGCGTGATCAATCGCTGCAAGGCTTCGCGCAGCAACGCGACATCGAGATGGCCCCGCAGGTGCAGCGAAATGCCTTCGTTGTAGGCCAGCGAAGCCGCCGGTTCCAGTTTCGCCGCCAGCCAGACCTCGCGCTGCGCCTCGGTCGCAGGCACCACGCGGGCCAGCGCAGTCTCCGCAAACGGATCATGCGCAGCGCTCGCGCTGCCGGCATCGACAGACATCACGCCTCCACCTTCACATACTTGCCCGGTTGCGCCGGATCAGGCGCATACCATGCCGGGCGTCCCTCCGGGTCCTTGCCCAGCCGGGCGCCCGCGACGGGCGGCTTGCTGGCATCGAACGTGGAAGGCGCGCGGCGGCGCGGCAGGAATTCCGCCTCCTGCAATTCGGCGACCGATTCGCGGAACGCCTTCGCGATCGCCGCGATGTCGGCGTCGCTGTGGGCGGTAGTGAAGAAGCAGGGAAAGTGCTCGAGGATGTGGATGCCGCGGCTGCGCATCATCGCGAACAGCAGATCCTGCAGCGGATGATCCTCGTTGAACCCGATGCGCCAGAGCGACGCGAAATGCGTCACCGTTATCGGCGCCCCCACCTCCGCGCAGAAGCGGTTCAAGCCGGCGACCATCTCGGCGGTACGCGCGTTGAGCCGCTCCTGCAGGGCGGGTCCCTGCGCCTTCAGGTGTTCGAGCGAAGCCTTGGCCGCGGCGAGCGCCAACGGATGACGCACGAACGTACCGGCAAAATAGGTGACGCCGACGGTAGGGATCGAATCGTCGCCGAACTGCCATTGGCCGCCGTCGAGGGCGTCCATGTATTCGCGTTTGCCGGCGATGACGCCGACGGGGAAACCACCACCGATCACCTTGCCGTAGGAAGCGAGATCGGCCTCGACGCCGAGTGCGTGCTGCGCGCCGCGCGGATGCGTGCGGAAACCGGTGACGACTTCGTCGAAGATCAGCACCGCGCCGGCGTCGCGGGTGATCGCGCGCACCGCGGAGAGGAATTCGCGCGGCTGGAAGTCGGGGCGGCGGCTCTGCACCGGCTCCACCAGGACGGCCGCGATTTCGCCCGCGCGCTGGCGGATGATCTCCAGCGACTCCGGCGTGCCGTACTCCAGCACCAGCACGTTCTGCGCGGCGTTGCGCAGGATGCCGGGCGCCGCCGGCACCGACCGCAGCGATCGGGTGCCGCGCACGATCACTTCATCGAAGATGCCATGGTACGAGCCGCCGAAGATCACCAGCGTTTCGCGACCGGTGACGGTGCGCGCCACGCGGACGGTGCCCATCACCGCTTCCGAACCCGTGTTGCAGAATGCGGCGCGATCGAATCCCGTCATTTCGCAAACCAGCTCCGCCACTTCGCCGGCCAGCGGGTGTTGCGGGCCGATCTCGTAACCGAGTTCGAGTTGGCGGCGGACCGCATCGAGCACGAAATCCGGTTGCCAGCCGAACAGGTTCATGCCGAACCCGTTGAGCGCATCGATGTACTCGTTGCCGTCCAGGTCCCAGAGCCGCGAACCCTTGGAGCGTTCGGCCACAATCTGGTAGACGACTTCCTTCAGCAGCGGGCGGAATCCGTTGACCACGCGCGGATCGGCGAGGCTCACGCGGTGCTTCGAGGTGTATTCCTTCGACTTGCGGGTTTTCGCGACGTAACGGTCGATGAAAGCTGCGAGGCGCACGCGCTGGCGTTCGGTCAATTCGGTCTGGCCGGAATGGATGCGCGCGATCGCGCCGAACGCCTTCTTGACGTCGTAGCGCGTATGCGACAACGCCGCTTCCTCGTCCTGCGTCGATGAAGGCGTCGCGACGGTGGGCGGGTTCACGGGCACGACCGGGGCCGACGCCGAGGAAACGATGGACGCGCTGCCCGGTGCAGCCGCGCCGAGCATCGCAAGTTGTTGCTGCATGATCGCCATCTGCTGCGCGATCACCTGTTGCAACAATCCGTTTGGCGCGGCGGCGGCCGGCGCGGCGATAGCCTGCGCAACGGCCGGACGGGCTACGTTAGCCTCCGGAGGCAATTCGCGTTCGATGCTCATGGCCAGCTTCTCCGGGGATGACAAATCCTCCATCAACTGACGGAAAGTGATCCTGACGCCGAACGTCTTTGACAACTGCATCGAAAGTTGCGTCAGCGCCAGCGAATCGAGGCCGAGCGCGACGAAACTGGTGCCGATATCGGCGGGCTGCAGATCCTCCCCGGAAACATCTTCGACCATCGCGACAATCTGCGCAATCAGCCGCTCGATGCGCGGGGCTTCGGCGGTGGGAACTGGAACGGGCAAAGCGGTCGGCATCGGCAACTCCGGCATGACAATGGCAGCACTGGCCGGGTCCGAGCCAGGGATCGGCACGATCGAGTGTGCAGGTGCGGCGGCCGACGCCTCCACCCAATGCCGCGTGCGTTCGAACGGATACGTCGGCAGGCGTACGCGATGCCGTCGCGGACGGTGGTCCAGGCTGGACGCATCGAGCGACGCACCAGCGCACCACAACTGTCCGGCCGCCGAAAGCCAGGCGCTCCGTTCGTCGCGCGCGTCGCTCTCCAGCGAAGCGATCGCGAGGTGCGAACGCGCCTGCGGGTTCATGCGTGCCAGTGTCGTCAACGTCCTGCGTGGACCGAGTTCGAGCAGGATGGCAGTCGGCGAGGATTCCGCGGCGAGCGAGAGGGCCTTAGCGAAACGCACGGTCCCGCGCAGGTGGCTCGCCCAGTAGTCCGGCGAGGTCGCGGACTTCCCGTCCAGCCATTCGGCCTGCAGGGTCGAAACGATCGGGATGCGCGGTGCGGCGAGCTGGATGCGTGCCACTTCCGCGCGGAAGGGCTGCACCACTGCGTCCATCATCGACGAATGGAACGCGTGCGAAGTGCGGAGCGGGCGGCAGGCGACTCCGTCGGCTTCCAGCGAGATACGCAATGTTTCGATGTCCGCGATTTCGCCCGAAACCACGCACGCGTCCGACGCGTTTTCGGCCGCCAGCGACAGCGATGCCGGCAGTTTCGCCGCCAGCTTGTCCGCACCCAGCCTCACCGACAGCATGGCTCCCGCTGGTTGGGCCTGCATCAATCGCCCACGCCGCGCCACCAATCGTGCGGCGTCATCCAGGCCCATCACCCCGGCGATCACCGCAGCGACGAACTCGCCGACGCTGTGCCCGACCAGCGCCACCGGCCGGATACCGCGCGCCAGCCACAGCCGCGCGAGGGCATATTCGACCGCGAACGTCGCCGGCTGGGTTATGCGCGTTTCGTCCAGCGTGTCGGTGGCTCCGGAGAAGAGGCGTGCGCGCAGGTCGAAGCCGAGTTCGCCCGCGAGGATTTCCGCGCAGGCGTCCAGCGCGTCGCGGAACTCGGGCTCGCTGGCGTGCAGAGCGCGGCCCATGCCGGCGTACTGCGCACCCTGGCCCGGGAACATCCAGACCACGTCGCGCGCCTGCGCGGTCTGCGCGCGCGGGGTCTCTTCCTGCAATTTCGACGACGCTTCCGCGCAATCTCCCGCGACCACGAAGGTTCGTTCCGCGAAAGCCTTGCGGCCCACGGCCAGGGTCCAGGCCACGTCGGCGAGATTGCAGTGCGGCCGCGCCGCGAGTTCCGTGCCCAGCCGCCTCCGCGCATCATTCAGTGCGGCGGGCGTGCGCGCGGACAGCAGCAGCAGTTGCGGTCCGTCGGCGGGTGCCGAGGGTTCGCGCGTCGGGGCCTCTTCGACGATCACGTGCGCGTTGGTGCCGCCGACGCCGAACGAGCTGACGCCTGCGCGAAGCGGTGCGGATTCGCTGCGCCATTCGCGCAGCCCGTTGTTGACCACGAACGGCGAATTCGCGAAATCGATCGCCGGGTTGAGTACGTTCGCATGCAGAGTCGGCGGCAACTTGCACTCGGAAAGGGCCAGCGTCGTCTTGATCAGGCCGGCGGCACCGGCGGCGATCACCAGATGGCCAACATTGCTTTTCACCGAGCCGATCGCGCAATAGCCGGTGTCGCGGGTGTGGCGCCGGAAAGCCGCGGTGAGGCCCTCGATCTCGATCGGATCGCCGACCGGCGTGGCGGTGCCGTGCGCTTCCACATAGGAGATCGAGCGCGCCTCGACGCCCGCATCGTCGAGCGCCATCGCGATCGCCGCCGCCTGGCCCGGTGCGCTCGGCGCGGTGAAGCTGGCCTTTCCCGCACCGTCGTTGTTGACCGCGCATCCGCGGATCACCGCGTAGATGGTGTCGCCGTCGGTTTCCGCATCGACGAGACGTTTCAACAACACCACGGCCGCGCCGTCGCTGAAGACGGTGCCGCTTGCATCAGCGGAGAAGGTGCGGGTGCTGCCGTCGCGCGACAACATCGCGCCTTCCTGATGGAGGTAGCCGCTCGCCGGCGGGCAGGTTACAGACGCGCCGCCGGCGAGCGCCATCCGGCACTGTCCGCGACGCAACGCTTCGACGGCCTGGCAGACCGCGACGAGCGAGGTCGAACACGCCGTGTGCACGCTGATCGCAGGACCGGTGAGGTTGAGCTTGTGCGCGATGCGCGTGGCGATGTAATCCTTCTCGTTGCCGAGCATCACCTGGAACTCGCCGAGCTTGGCGATCAGGTCGGGATGCGATTGCACGTGGTTGCGGAAGTACGTCGCGTTGTTCATGCCGGCGAAGACGCCCACCGGATGTTGTTGCGCATCGGGGACGTGGCCGCCCCGCTCGAGGCATTCCCAGCACAGTTCGAGGAAGATCCGCTGCTGCGGATCCATCAGTTCCGCTTCGCGCGAAGTGATGCCGAAGAACGCCGCGTCGAAGTTTTCCACGCCGTCGATCACGCCCCGCGCGGGCACGTAGGCGGGATCGTTGCGCAACGCCGGCGGGATGGACGGATCGAGCAGTTCCGGAGAGAAGCGCGTGATCGATTCCACGCCGTCGCACAGGTTCTTCCAGAACGTCTCCACGTCGCCGGCACCGGGAAAGCGCCCGGCCATCGCGATGATCGCGATCGGGTCGCCGTCCACGCCGCGCCTCGATATCCCCAGCCGCGACGGTTCGATCGCAAGCTCCGTGTCCCGCGCCATGCGCGCCGCCAGTCCGGCCGCTGTCGGCGTGCGGAAGACGTCGGTGACCGCGAGGTTGGCGCGGGTTCCGTTCAACGCGGCGACTGCGCGCGCGGCGAGCAGCGAGTGGCCACCCAGCTCGAAGAAGTTGTCGTTGCGTCCGACGCGGTCCAGCCCGAGCAGCTCCGCGAATATCCCGCAGACGCGGCTTTCATTGGATCCGAGCGGCGGCTCGAACGGCGTCGCCAGATCCGGCCGCTCGCGCCCGGGTGCCGGCAGCGCTTTCCGGTCCAGCTTGCCGTTTTCGGTGAGCGGCAACGAATCGAGGAAAACGTAGGCGGAGGGCAGCATGTAATCGGGAAGCCCGACCGCCAGATATTCGCGCAGCAGCGCGGGCGCAGCCGGACTCGCCGACCGCACCACGTACGCCACGAGCCGTGGTTCGCCGCCCGGTCCATCAACGCGCGCGATCACCGCGCACGCCTGCACGCCCGGATGGCGTTGCAACACACTTTCGATTTCACCGGTTTCGATGCGGAAGCCGCGGATCTTTACCTGCTGGTCGCAGCGCCCGAGGTATTGCAGGTCGCCGTCGGGCAATCGCCGGGCGAGATCACCGGTTCGATACAGCTTGTGCGTCACGCCGTCCGGAGCGGTCCAGTCGATGAAGCGCTCCGCGGTCAGCTCCGGCCGGTCGAGGTAGCCGCGCGACACGCCGCCCCCGGACACGAACATTTCACCCATCTCGCCTTCCGCGACCGGGCGCAGGTCGGGGTCGAGCAGGTGCACCCCGAGATCCGGGATCGGCACGCCGATCACGCTGCCGTTGTTGCGATCCAGATCGGCGCGCGCGAGCGGCCGGTAGGTGACGTGTACGGTCGTCTCGGTGATGCCGTACATGTTGATGAGGCGCGGACGCTCGTCGCCGTGCCTCTCGAACCACGGCGCCAGCATCTGCAGGTCCAGCGCCTCCCCGCCGAAAATCACGTAGCGCAACGAAAGCGCGGAGGGCGGCAAGCCGGAAGCGAGGTCTGCGTGGATCAAGGCGCGGAAAGCCGAAGGCGTCTGGTTGAGCACCGTCACGCGTTCGCGCACCAGCAGGGAGTGGAATGCGTCCGGCGAGCGGGTGACTTCGTGCGGTACCACCACGACACTGCCGCCATGGACCAACGCGCCCCAGATTTCCCAGACGGAGAAATCAAATGCGTGCGAATGAAAAAATGTCCACACGTCTTCCGGCCCGAAGCCGAACCACGGCTGCGTCTGCGCGAACAGCCGCACCACGTTGGCGTGGGTGACGAGACATCCTTTCGGTTTTCCGGTCGAACCGGACGTGTAGATCACGTACGCCAGGTTGTCGGGGCCGGAAGCCGGCACCGGATCCGAATCCGAATCCGGTTGCCCCGCAACGGACTGGTCGTCATCCAGCAGCAAGGTCGTCCCGCCATGCGGCGGAAGCGCGGCGAGACCTTCGCGCGACGTCAGCACGATGCCGACATCCGCATCGGCGAGCATGAACTCCACGCGATCGCGCGGGTAGGCCGAATCCAGCGGAAGGTATGCGGCCCCCGACTTGAGGATGGCCAGGAGGCCGACAACCATCGCCGGCGAACGCTCGAGGCCGATCCCCACCAGCGAATCCGGGCCGGCCCCGAGGGCGCGCAGGCGGTGCGCCAGCCGGTTGGCCCGACGGTTGAGTTCGCGATACGTGAACGCTTCGTTGCCGCACTTGACCGCCACCGCGTCGGGCGCGAGCTTCGCCTGCAGCTCCACGCACGCGTGGAGCGTCGGTTCCGATGCCGGCGGCGCTGCGACACCCGCGCTGCCGTGCCGGGGCGATCTTTCGGTCTTCATATTCGATGAACGTACCGGCGGGACTCAAAGTAAGCAAACCACAGGCCAGACGCATCGACCGGGCGCGTTTCGCGGCCTCGGAACCCGCCTCCTCCGTCAAATCGCATCCGCGAAAGCATAGGGCGCGTCCTCGGGATGCGCCTTGCGCCCCGTCATCCGGCCCAGCACCTCTGCGGGGACGTCCCTGCAGCGGTACAACAGGTGTCCCGCGGCATCGAGCAGCCGGTTCTCGCCCACCGCGGGCGGCGTGATGCCGAGATTGCGCAACCGCGCGTGTACCTTGTGCAGGGCCCGGTTGCGCCGAGTGGAATCGGTGTAGAAAGTGAAGCTCATGGTCAACGAGCGTTCGCCGCCGTTTTCGACCAGGTGCGGACTGGTACAGGGCATGTAAGCGCCCACGCCCGGCTCGAGTTCGAACACGTGGGCCCGCTCGCGCAGCTCCTCGCGCCAGACCAGCAGCTTGCGGTCGTGGTAGGCATGGAAACGATCGCGGGCGTGTTCGCTGGCAGCCTCGAGATCCTGCGGATCCCATACATACAATTTCTTGTGACCCTCCAGCTGCACGATGAAGCTGTGTTCCGTGTCGAAGTGGAAAGGCGTGACCGTGTGCGGCGAGGCCATGAAAATCCAGCCGGCCCGGTAGCACATGCCCGGGTCGACGCGATCCATGTGCGGCTTGATCTGATCCAGGACCGCGTCGATCAGCGTGCGGTAAAAGGGATCGGTCTGCACGTTCAGCAACGACATCCAGGCGTTCGCATCGGAAAGGCTCTGGATGGTTTCGACCGCGGACTTGCGATTGCGGAACATGCGCGGTGCGTCGTTGAACGGCGTCCCCGCCTGCGCCTGGTTGCTGTGGGTGCGGAACTGCCCCAGCGGATCCAGGCGCTTTCCCAGTTCGAGGAGTTGGTCCCACTGCAGCAGCGGGTGTTCCATCAAGCGGTGGCGCAACGGCCCCTGCACGCGCCAAGGGTCGAACGCGGACCAGTCGACATCGATCCAGCGGGCTGCCGTATCCCCCATGACAAAACCTGAAGCATCAGTCATACCGAGCGGACATCCATCTTCTCACCGGCCCCGCCGGGCAACAAGCCGGGCAAAGGTGGGAGAATCGGGCTGCGGGTAGAGCGCGAAGTTCGGGCGACGGGGGGAAGTAATGTCTCTAAACACCATGTACCAGTGGGCGCGCATGCTGCCCGGGGTGAGGAGCCTCCTGCAGTGGTCCTACGGACGCCGGTTTGCGCGCCAGGGGAATGATCTCAATGGATACTGGGGGGTTTTTCCTACATTCGCGTCCGCGGTGGCCCATGCGCCGACGACCCGCCCCGTAGGCTACGACAATGCCGAAGGCGCCGCGTTGTACGCCGCCCGCACGCGCTACGTCCTGGCTTGCGACTACCCGGCGATCTTCTGGCTGGAACGGTTGCTGCGTGAGGGGGCCCGCTCGGTCTTCGACCTGGGTGGCCATATCGGCATCAAGTACTACGCGTTCCAGCGCTATCTCGAGTACCCGTCCGATCTGCGCTGGACCGTCTGCGAACTTCCGACGATAGCCGCTGCCGGCGCAGCGTGGGCGCGCGACCACGATGCGGGAAACCGGATCGGCTTCACTCCAAATGGCGATGATGCGAGCGGCCAGGATGTCCTGTTCGCGTCGGGCTCGTTGCAGTACCTCGACTACACCCTGGCCGGGCTGCTCGATCGGCTGGACGAACCGCCACGACATATCCTGATCAACGTATTGCCGCTGCACCCGCAGAAGTCTTTCTTCACCGTGCAGAACATGGGAACGCACTACTGTGCGTATCGCGTTCAGGCCATGGGCGAATTCATCGATGGCTTGAAGCAGCGAGGCTATGAGATGCGCGATCACTGGGACCAACTGGATCGCAGCTGCGACATTCCCTTTCACCCCGACTGCAAGGTCGAAAAGTATCGCGGTTTCGTTTTCAGCAGGACCGGAGCGAGAGCAACGGACGAGAAGGCTTTCCCGGGCTGAGAAGCAGACCTCCGGTCGGGGCATTGCGCACCAGCGCAGCCGATTGCCGCGGGGTAAGATGGCGCCCCCGAGGGGACGCTTATGTCCAATGACATCGATTTTCTAGCTCTTTATCAAGAGCTCGGATTGTCGCCGGAGCGGTGCAGCCTGGCTCAGCTGAAGGCAGCCTATCGCCGGCGTGTGGCGCTGCTGCACCCGGACCGCAATCGTGCGTCCGACTCGGACCCGCTGTGTACCGCACCCGAAAGCATTCAGCGACTGAACACCCTCTATGGCGCGGCCATTGCCTTTGAACGGCGTTTCGGCCGCCTGCCGGGCGCCGAACCTGCCGGCGCTCGCCGTGGCAGCCTCCTGACCCCGCCGAGCGGCCACGGCGGCGTTTCAACTTCGAATTTGCGTCGCGAACCGGCCTTCCCCGCCCCCGAACCAAAATCGCTGCGCAAGCGCGTGTTGCTGGCGCTGCTGATCCTGCTGGCGCTGGCCTGGGCGTTGTGGGGGGCGGGCACGATTGCCCAGCAGTGACCGGTCGCCTGGCGTCAGCGTGCGCCGCGACGGAACAATACGACCTCTACCGTCTGGATCAGGATCATCAGGTCGAACAACAGATTGTGGTTCTTGACGTAGAACAGGTCGAACTTCAATTTTTCCTCCGCATCCTCTGCGGACGAGCCGTACGGGTACCGCAATTGCGCCCAGCCGGTGAGGCCCGGTTTCACGCAATGGCGCAGCGGGTAGTAGCGGATCCTGGCGTTGAAGTCGTCGACGAACTGCGGGCGTTCCGGACGCGGGCCGATGAAGCTCATGTCGCCGTGCAGCACGTTCCACAGTTGCGGCAACTCGTCCAACCGACCCTTGCGGATGAAGCGGCCCACGCGGGTGACGCGGTCATCGCCCTTGCTCGCCCAGCGCGCAACGCCGTCGCGCTCGGCATCGGTACGCATGCTGCGGAACTTGACCAACGAAAACGGGCGTCCGTGCTCGCCGACGCGTTCCTGCCGGTAGAAGATCGGCGCGCCCGGCCCCGATTCGATGCGGATGGCCAGCGCCACCAGCAACATCAACGGCCACGCGACCAGCAGCACCAGCAGCGCGGCCGTGACGTCGAAAGCCCGTTTGGTCAGGCGCCGTATCGGCGAGGCGTCAAAGCCGTCCGAGAACACCAGCCAGGACGGATTCACCAGGCTCATCTTGATCTGCCCGGATTCGCGTTCGAAGAACGCGGCAAGTTCGGTAACGATCACGCCCGCCTGCTTGCACTCCAGCAACTCGGCCATGGGGAGTCCGCCGCGCCGGTCGTCGGGTCCCACTACCAATTCGTCGACCTGCATCAGGCGCACCCATTCGCGCAACGGCCGATCCGGGCGCAGCACCACGTCGTTCGGAACTGCCACGGGTTCGTCACCCATAGGCACGTAGCCGATCACGCGGAATCCGCGGGAATCGGTGCGCCTGCGCATGCGCTGTGAAATCAGTGCGGCGCGATGACCCGCTCCCATCACCACTACGCGGCGCTTGAACAGTTCGGCGTCCACCACCTGCAGGAACACGAGTCGGAACGCTGTCACCGCCACGAAGCCGGTGGCCCATGCCAGGCCCAGCACACCACGCCCGATGTAGGTCGCAGGCACACCGTAATAGAGGATCAGCAATGCCGAGCCGCCGATGGCAAAGCCGAGGGCCTGGCGAACCAGCAATCCCCGCCAGTTCGCGCGCAATTGATTCTGGTACAGCCCCAGCGCGGCCATGCCCAACAAGATCATCAGCGCCACCAGCAGCGCACGCAGCCTCAGGGCGTGACCGAAGACGACCTGATAGCCCGGATCGTTCCAGTAGCGCAGGTGCACCGCGAAGAACACGCAGGCGAACAGCAGCAGGAACTCGCAGCCGGCGAGCAGCAGTTGCCAGCGCAAAGCCCGTTGTCTCAGCAGCCTGAACACGACGCGACTCCCGTCCGCTTCCCCGCCGGTACGGCGCGGAAGCATTTCCATTCATGGATAAAGTGCGTGCCTCGTGTGCGGATCGGCAAGATCGCATCCGGTGCGGCAACATCCGAAGCAGGATCCGTGCCGGAGCGGAAGCCCGCCATCGGCCGGCCGGCGTCCATCTGGCTCAAGATCCTGCCTGGCGGTTGGGCGTCGAGCGCGGCTCAGCGCGGGATCGTTACAGCTGCGTTGGCGATCCGGACCACACCTGGCATTCCCTTCCTCCAGTGCCCCTCTGATTCACGTTTTCGCCGCAGGACGCCCATTGTCCCCCCTCCCGAGGCCTTTTGGAATGCCCTTCGGCTGAAAATCCTGTAGGAGGTTCCCTACACCGACATTGGAACGGGCCGGTATTTCCGCGGTCCGAGCTGGCACGTATCATGCGGAATCCCACCGGTCCCGAGGCGCACCCTGCATGTGTGGAATCGTTGCCGCCGCTGCCCAGCGCGATGTCGTCCCGATCCTGATCGCCGGCCTCAGGGCGCTGGAGTACCGCGGCTACGACTCGGCCGGCCTGTGCGTGCTCGACGGCGCGGGCCTGGAACGCCTGCGCATGCCCGGCAAGGTACGCGAGCTGGAAGCGCTCTATCGCTCGCAGCCAGTGGCGGGCCACACCGGCATTGCGCACACGCGCTGGGCGACCCACGGTGTTCCGAACGAACTCAATGCACACCCGCACGTCTCGCGCGAAGCGGTGGCCGTGGTGCACAACGGCATCATCGAAAACCATGCCGAATTGCGCGAGGAACTCGCGCGTGACGGATACAAGTTCGATTCGCAGACCGACACCGAAGTCATCGCGCACTTGATCCACCACCGCATGTCGCACGGGGACAACCTGCGCGAAGCCGTGATTGCGGCGACGCGACGTCTGCACGGCGCTTACGCGATCGCGGCGATCTCGCGCGAAGAGCCCGGCCATGTGGTCGGGGCGCGCCGCGGCAGTCCGCTGTGCGTGGGCGTCGGCATAGGCGAACATTTCCTGGGTTCGGACGTGCAGGCACTGATCCAGGTCACCCATCGCATCGTGTATCTGGAAGAAGGCGACGTGGTGGAAATCCGGCGCGAAGCGATGCAGGTGTACGACGCGGGCGGCAACGCCGTGACGCGACCGGTACGCGACAGTGAATTGTCGGTGGACGCCGTCGAGCGCGGCGAATACCGACACTACATGCTGAAGGAGATCCACGAGCAGCCGACAGCGGCCGCCAACACGCTGGAAGGCCGCATCAGCGACCACCGCGTGCTGCCCAACATTTTCGGTGTCGACGCCGATGCGCTGCTGTCGAAAGTGAAACGCGTGCAGATCGTGGCCTGCGGCACCAGTTACCACGCCGGTCTGGTGGCGCGCTATTGGCTGGAAGGCATCGCAGGATTGCCGTGCAACGTGGAAGTCGCTAGCGAATACCGCTATCGCAACGTGGTGGTTCCGCCGGACACGTTGTTCCTGGCGGTTTCGCAGTCCGGTGAAACGGCCGACACCCTGGCTGCCCTGCGCGAAGGCAAGCAGCAGGGCTATCTCGGTTCGTTGGCGATCTGCAACGTGCCCGAATCGAGCCTGGTGCGCGAATCCGACCTGGTGCTGATGACGCGCGCGGGCCCCGAAATCGGCGTGGCATCCACCAAGGCCTTCACCACGCAGCTCGCCGCGCTGGCGTTGTTGATGCTGGAACTGGCACGGCTCAACGGCGTGGAGGTGCGGAAGCTTGAGGAATTGACCGCGGAACTGGCGCGCCTGCCGCGCGTGCTGGGTGAGGCGTTGGCGATGGAGCCGGAGATCGCCGAACTGGCGCAGCGCTTCGTGCACAAGCGCCACGCGCTGTTCCTCGGCCGCGGCTCGCAGTATCCGGTGGCGATGGAAGGCGCGCTGAAGCTCAAGGAGATTTCCTACATCCACGCCGAAGCGTATCCGGCGGGCGAACTGAAGCACGGCCCGTTGGCGCTGGTGGACGAGGACATGCCTGTGATCGCGGTCGCGCCCAACAATCAACTGCTGGAAAAACTGAAATCCAACCTGGAAGAAGTGCGCGCGCGCGGCGGCGAATTGTACGTGTTCGCCGATGCCGCTGCCGCGCTGCCGCCGGACGGCAATGGACGCCTGCTGCGGGTGGCCACCGGGGGCAACCTGATCGCGCCGGCGGTGTTCACGGTGCCGCTGCAGTTGCTCGCTTATCACGTCGCGGTCTTGCGCGGCACCGATGTGGACCAGCCGAGGAACCTGGCCAAGTCCGTGACCGTCGAATGATCAGCCGATCCCGCGCGCCATCAATACGGCCGCGAACGGGATGATCGCCAGTCCGCACAATTCCACCGCCACCAGTACGCGCATCCAGCGCCATTCGCGAGGGGGAATTTCGAAACGCGCATCGTCGCGGCGATAACGGCGCCAGCGCTGGTAGCTCATGGTCGGGATGATCGAGATCAACCCCACCACCACGAACAACCCGATCAGCGCCTGGAAAGCACCGTTGTGCGTGTAGAACGCCAACGGCTTTGCGCCCAGGAACAATCGGCCCAGGCCGGTCAGCAGCACCAGACCCGCGCTGATGAAGTAGCCCACGTCCGTGTGCACCAGCGTTTCCACGTCCAGCGCCACGCAACCTGCGCGCAGCAGCAACCATTGCCGACCGAGATACCAGGCCAGGAAGAAGATCGACATGAAGTGGGCGTAGGACAGCAACGCGTCGCCGTACATCAGCGGCGCTCCGCCGCGTTGTTGCGGAACGGCAGGGCATCGAGGTCCACGTTGCCTCCGCTCAATATCAATCCGATCTGCATGCCGCGCCAGCGCTCGCGTTGCGCCAGCAATACCGCGAGCACGATCGCGGAAGAGGGTTCCACCGTCTGCTTGAGGTGCGACCACAGCAGGCGCATCGCGGCGAGTATCCGCGCATCATCCACGGTACCGATGTCGACGCCGTGCGCATGCAGCAATGCGAAATCGATTTCGCCGATCGTGGCGCGCAGGCCGTCGCAGACCGTGTCCGGCACGACATCGGTAACGCGTTCCCCGCGCCGCATCGATCGCCAGCCATCGTCGGCGCCGGCCGGTTCGGCAGCCAGCAGCTGCGTGGAGGGCGACAGCGTACGCGCGACGATCGCGGTACCCGACATCAACCCGCCGCCGCCCAGCGGTGCGATCAACAAATCCAGATCCGGCACCTGCTGAAACAACTCCAGCGCCGCGGTGCCCTGGCCCGCGATCACGCGCGGATCGGCGTAGGGATGGATCATCGTCGCGCCGGTTTCGCGGCGGAGGCGCTCGGTGGCTTCCTCGCGCGCAGCCAACGTCGGCGCGCAATGGTGCAGCGTCGCGCCCGCAGCATCGATGTTTGCGAGCTTGGCCCGCACTGCGCCCTGCGGCACCACCACGTGCGCCGGAATGCCGCGGGTGCGCGCCGCCAGCGCCAGCGCGGCACCGTGGTTACCGGAAGAATGCGTCAGCACGCCGCGCGCGGCCTCTCCGTCCGGGAGCGACCACACCGCGTTGCAGGCGCCCCGGAACTTGAATGCGCCGCCGACCTGCAGGTGCTCGCACTTGAAATGCAGCCGTGCACCTGCGAGCTCGTCGAGCGCCCCATCGCGCAAGACCGGCGTGACGCGCGCGTAAGGCGCGATCCGCGCCGCCGCGGCGCGCACATCGTCCAGAGTGGGGAATTCGAACTCGGTCATGCGTTTTCGAACGCGCACCATACACACATGCGAAACGCCGCGCCAGAGCGCGGTCTGGATGGCGTTCTCGCTACAATCGCCCGATGCGCAACACTTCCGAAAAACACGTCGTCCGTCTCTCCGACTACGAGCCCCCCGCGTGGGCTGTGCCGCAGGTCGAGCTGGAATTCGATCTGGGCGTCGAGGCGACGGAAGTCACCGCACGTCTGCACCTGCAGCGCGGTCCGCGGCGGCAACAGCCCTTGCACCTGGACGGCGAAGGACTGGAGCTGCTGGGAATCAAGCTCGACGGCCGTGAGCTGGCGCGCGCCGAATACTCGCTGGATGCGCGGGGGCTGACCGTATCCGCGGCGCGCGAGGGCAGCGTGCTGGAAACGCGCGTGCGGATCGATCCTTCCGCGAACACCGCGCTGTCGGGCCTTTATCTCTCCGGCCCGCGCGAACGCGGATTCCTGCTGACACAATGCGAAGCCGAGGGTTTCCGGCGCATCACCTTTTTCCCGGATCGTCCGGACGTGCTGGCGAAATACACGGTGACGTTGCGCGCCGACCGCGCCCGTTTTCCGGTGTTGCTCGCGGGCGGCGATCCCGACGGGGCAGGCGAGACACCGGACGGCAGGCACTGGGCGCGCTTCGCCGATCCGTATCCCAAACCTTGTTATCTCTTCGCGCTGGTGGCCGGGCACCTGGAAAAAATCGAACGCGCGTACCGCACCGCAGATGGACGCGATGTAACCTTGCGCGTCTGGGCGGAAAACGACGCGATCGATGGTTGCCACTATGCGATGGACGCGCTTGAACGCGCGATGCGCTGGGACGAGCGCACGTACGGCCGCAACTACGACCTTTCCGTGTTCAACGTCGTGGCGACCCAGGACTTCAACATGGGGGCGATGGAGAACAAGGGCCTCAACGTCTTCAACGCGAAATACCTGCTCGCCGATCCGGAAATCACCACCGACGAGGAATACCGCCACATCGAGGCGGTGATCGCACACGAATACTTCCACAACTGGAGCGGCAACCGCGTCACCTGCCGTGACTGGTTCCAGTTGTCGTTGAAGGAAGGTTTCACCGTTTTCCGCGAGCAGCAGTTCTGCTCCGACGTGCAATCGGCCGCGCTGCAGCGCATCGAACAGGTTTCCATGCTGCGGCGCGCGCAGTTTCCGGAAGACGCGGGTCCCCTCGCCCATCCGGTGCGCCCGGTCGAATACGCGGCGATCGACAATTTCTACACCGCGACCGTGTACGAGAAAGGCGCGGAGCTGGTGCGCATGATCGCGGGCCGGCTTGGGCGCGAGGGCTTTCGTCGCGGCACCGACCTGTACTTCACGCGCTTCGACGGGCAGGCCGCGACGATCGAGGACTTCATCGCCATGCTGGGCGAGGCCAATGGCCTCGACCTGTCGCCGTATCTGGCCTGGTACGCGCAGGCCGGCACGCCGCAGGTGCACGCGCGCGGCGAGTACGACACGTTGGCGCAGCGCTACGCGTTGACGCTGGAGCAATACACCGCGGCGACGCCGAGCCAGCGGAACAAGCAGGCGCTCCCGATCCCGGTGCGTGTCGCGCTGTTTGCGCAGGACGGCACGCGCGTGCCATTGCGCCTGGAGGGCGAGTCCCACCCCGTCGAGGAACACGTGCTGGAATTCGACTCGCAGGAGCGGTTGTTCGTATTCACGAACGTCGCGAGCCAGCCGGTGATCTCGTTGGCGCGCGACTTCTCCGCTCCGGTGCAACTCCACTTCGACTACTCGCCCGGGGAACTGGCGCTGTTGCTGCGCCACGAGTCGGAAGGGTACGACCGCTGGAATGCAGCACAACAACTGGCTTTCGTGGCATTCGACGCGATCCACGCGGGTGCAACGGAAAATCCGGCGCTGCACGCGTGGCTGGAGGCGTTGGCCGAAGTGTTCGCGGCCGGCGAAACTGAACTCGATCCGGCGCTGTTGGCCGAACTGCTGACACCGCCCTCCGCGATCGAACTCGGCGCACGCCACGAACCGCTCGATCCGGATCGCGTGCACGCCGGCCGCGAGAATCTCGAAACGCAATTGGCGCGACGTCTCGGCGATGCATTGACCGCACGATACGAGGCGCTGCACCGGGAAGAGACCGGCTCGCCGGAGGCCGCCGCACGCGCGCGACGGCGCTTGAAGGCGCGCCTCTTGTCGCTGCTGTGGCGTCTCGATGCAGCGACCGGCGCGGCTTTGGCCGCCTCGCAATACCGGAATGCGCGGACCATGACGGATCGCCTGTCGGCACTGTCCTCGCTGGTCCGCGCGGATGCGCACCGCGCGGAGGAAGCACTGCAGGAATTCCGCGCGCGTTTCGAAGGCCAGCCTCTTGCGCTGGATCACTGGTTGGCCTTGCAGGCCCGGATTCCCGCGCACGAAACGCTAGAGCGCGTGCGCATGCTCGGCCGGGATTCCGCGTTCGACCTGCGCAATCCGAATCGCGTGCAGTCGCTGCTGGGCGCGTTCGCCCGCGCCAACCCGGTCGGCTTCCACCGCCCCGATGGCGAAGGCTACCGATTCATTGCGGCGCAACTGGTCCGCATGGACGGCCTGAACCCGCAGAATGCGGCGCGGCTGGCCAAGGCCTTCGAGAATTGGCGTACGCTGGAACAGAAACGTCGCGGCGAAGCGCATTCGACGCTGCTGGAGCTGGAAGGCCGGTCCGGCGTGTCGCGGGACTTGGCGGATATCCTGGAACGGATGTTGGCAGGTGGTACAACGCCTCCGGGCGGTTGACCCGCGTGGCCGCCGTCAGGCGGCCCGGACGGTATGCAGAACCGGCTCCAGCGCGCGTATTTCCTGTTCGATCGCCTTCAATAGTTCCGGATTGGATTGCCCCTGTTCGGACAGGTTTTTGGCTAGCAGTTCCAGCCGCCCCTGTTCCATCCACGCGTCATGTTGCTGACGCACTTCATCCCAATCCGACCTGCCCCCCGTGAGCATGTTCATGATGCGTCCTCGAATGCGTTTTGTTGACCTGCTGCACAATGCGTACCAGCGCGCAACGTGACGAACTTCACCAAATGCACCGTCCAGGCAGCAGCGCGCCGCGGAGCGTGTCAAACTGTGCACGTTCCGAACTCTTTAACACACCATTTAACCGAGCCGGGCGATACTTGCACGCACGCTCCGCTCTGGATGCAGATGGCGCTTCGCTTGTTGTTGTAGGCTTGCTTCACCGGTTCCACGCTTCTGGCGCCCGGCACACGGTCTTCTTGGATTCCCCCTGTTCCTGACGACCGCCGGGCGCCAGTCCTTTTACGGACCCGTTGCCCGACACTCTTCAGTGCGTCTCCCGCCGGCGCGCGATCGGCCCCTGACCTCCGATCTCAGCGCGCTCGCGTAACGCCACATGCGCCGGCGGGAGTTGCGCGAAGGAAAGATGCAGGGTGCGTGCCAATCCGCCCGACGTCGGCCCTCGGCTAAAATGGCGCGATGAATTTTTACGATGTCATTGTCGTCGGAGGGGGCCACGCCGGGACCGAAGCCGCGCTCGCGGCCGCCCGATGCGGCGCGCTAACGCTGCTGCTGACGCACAGCGTCGAAACCATCGGCGCGATGAGCTGCAACCCGGCCATCGGCGGCATCGGCAAGGGGCATCTGGTCAAGGAGATCGATGCGCTGGGCGGCGCGATGGCGCACGCCGCCGATCGCGCCGGTATCCAATGGCGCACGCTCAATGCCTCAAAAGGCCCCGCGGTGCGCGCGACGCGCTGTCAGGCCGATCGGGCGCTGTATCGCGCCGCGATTCGCCGTCTGGTGGAAACGCAGCCGAACCTGCAGGTATTCCAGCAGGCGGTCGACGACCTGATCATCGAGAACAACCGGGCCGTCGGCGTCGTCACGCAGATGGGTTTGCAACTGCGCGCGCGTTGCGTGGTGCTGACCGCCGGCACGTTCCTCTCCGGCAAGATCCACATCGGATTTGCGAATTACCCGGGCGGCCGCGCGGGCGATGCGCCGGCCACCACGCTCGCGCAGCGTTTGCGTGAATTGCCGCTGGGCGCGGACCGGTTGAAGACCGGCACGCCGCCACGGATCGACGGCCGCGGCATCGACTATTCCGCATTCACCGAACAGCGGGGTGAAGATCCCTCGCCGGTGTTCTCGTATCTCGGATCGCGCGATGAACATCCGCGCCAGGTGTCGTGCTGGATCACCCATACCAGCGAGCGCACGCACGAAATCATCCGCGCGGCGCTGGATCGTTCGCCGCTCTACACCGGCAAGATAGAAGGCGTCGGTCCGCGCTATTGCCCGTCCATCGAAGACAAGGTGGTGCGCTTCGCGGAGAAAGCGTCCCACCAGATCTTCATCGAACCGGAAGGTCTGGAAACGAAGGAGGTCTATCCCAACGGCATTTCCACTTCGCTGCCTTTCGACGTGCAGCAAGAACTGGTGCATTCGATCCGCGGTTTCGAGCACGCGCACATCACACGACCGGGCTATGCGATCGAGTACGACTACTTCGATCCGCGCGGGCTGCGCCCGTGGCTTGAAACCAAGGCCATCCCGGGTTTGTATCTTGCCGGCCAGATCAACGGCACGACCGGTTACGAAGAGGCCGCCGCGCAAGGCTTGCTCGCGGGTTTGAATGCCGCGCGCGCGTCGAAGGAGCGGGCACCGTGGTGGCCGCGGCGCGACGAAGCGTACATGGGCGTGCTGGTGGACGACCTCACGACCAACGGCACGCTCGAACCGTATCGCATGTTCACCTCGCGCGCGGAATACCGGTTGCATCTGCGCGAAGACAACGCGGACGTGCGGTTGACCGAGAAAGGGCATGAACTGGGCGTGGTACCGCGCGAACGCTACGACGCCCTCCGCCGAAAGCGCGAAGCGGTCGAACGCGAAACCCGGCGCCTCCGCGAACTGCAGGTCGCGCCCGCCAACGCGCGCGGCATGGCGCTGGCGAATTCATCGGCGATCACGCTCAGCCGCGAATGCAATGCACTGGAACTGTTGCGGCGGCCGGAGCTGGATTACGCCACTCTCGCCGCGATCGAAGGCTTCGGCCCGCCACTGCAAGATGAAAGTGCGGCGCTTCAAGTCGAGGTGCAGGCGAAATACGCGGGCTATCTCGAACGCCAGCGAGAGGAAATCGAACGCGTGCAGCGGCACGAAGCGACCCCGATCCCGCAACAATTCGACTACGATTCGGTCCGCGGCCTGTCGGCCGAGGTGCTCTCCAAACTGAAGCGCGTGCGACCGGAAACCATCGGCCAGGCCCAAAGGATCAGCGGCGTCACCCCTGCCGCGATCTCTCTGCTTCTGGTGCATTTGCGGCGGCAGCGCAAGGCTGTCGCGTAGATTGCCCACGGGCATGGCCGGATTCAAACGCTTGTATTAATCTAGCCCCGCCTCTTCCGGTAGTGGGAACAAAATCATGCCGCGTATCCGACTGCTCGCCGGTGCCGTCGCACTGGCCATCACCGGCAGCGCCGCTGCCGCTCAATTCGATGCCGTGGTCGTCTTCGGCGACAGCCTGAGTGACAACGGCAATCTTTCATACGCTGAAGAATTGCCTTTCGCGCCCACGCGCTTCACCACCAATCCCGGGCTGGAAGCGATCGAACACGTATCGGATTATTACGGTATTGCGTTGACGCCTTCGCTCCTCGGCGGCACCGACTTCGCTTTCGGCGGCGCCGGCCTGATCAACAACGCGCCCGGTACGCCGCCCACGGTTCCATTGCTTTCGCAGCAGTTGCAGATGTATCTCGGCGCCACTGGCGGCAAGGCGGATCCCAACGCGCTGTATGCGATATGGGGTGGCGCCAACGATGTGTTCTACAACGTCGCGCTGTACCAGGGAGGCGCGATCACGCAGGACCAGTTGCAGGCCAACCTGCAGGCCGCGGCACAAGCCGAACTGGGCTTGATCGCGCAGCTCGGCGGGGCGGGCGCCAAACGCGTGATCGTGTTCAACCTGCCGGACATCGGCAAGACGCCCGAATCGCTGGCGGGAGGATCTGCCGCCAGTGCGCAGGGTACCGGCCTATCGATCATCTACAACAGCACCTTGAATGCGGGGCTGGCGCAGACCGGCGTGGACATCATCCCGATCGATACGTTCGGTTTGCTCGATGAAGTGATCGCCGATCCGTCGCGCTATGGATTCACGAACGTGACAGATGCTGCCTGTGGACTGACATCGTCGTCACTGGCGTGTGGTCCGGAGGGCTCCGGTCTGCCTTACACCTACGCACCAGACACGGATCAAACCTGGCTGTTCGCCGACGGCGTGCACCCCACCGCTGCGGCGCACGCGCTGCTCGGGGAATACGTGGTATCCGTGATCCAGGCGCCGGGGCAGCAATCGCTGCTGGCCGAGGCGCCGCTGTATGTCAGCGATTCCGTCAGCCGCGGGCTGCGCAATCAGGCCCTGGCAGGCATGAACCAGCCGAGCCAGGGCGTTCGCTGGTTCGCCGACTACGACTATGCACAGCAGAAACTGGATGCCACCGAGAACACGCCACGCAGCGACAACAACCAGAACACGCTCACGGTGGGAGCAGACGTGCACCCGGACGAACACGTCAGCGCCGGATTGGCGCTGAGCGGCGCCCACCAGGACGCCGGCTTCGCCAACGATGCCGGCGGTTTCAAGCTGGACGAATACCTCGTTTCAGCGTACGCGATGTACGGCTGGGACCAGGGTTACTTCGGTGCAATCGGCAGCTTCGGGAAATTGAACTACGGCAACATCGATCGCAATATCGTTCTGGGCGAGGCGTTGCGTCAGGAAAGCGGATCCACTTCCGGCTCGCATGTGTCGCTGACCTTCACCGGCGGCTGGCTGTTCGGCTCGGATGCGCTGCACACCGGGCCGTTCGCGGATCTGGGTTACCAGCGCGTACGCGTAAGCGGCTTCGCCGAGAACGGCGGCGACAGCACGGCGATGACCTTCGATCGCCAGGAACGCGAAGCCCTCATCGCGACCCTGGGCTGGCAAGTGATCGGCAACTGGCAGGCCGGCGCCGCGATAGTGCATCCTTATGCGCAGGTTGCCTGGAACCACGACGGCAAGGCCGATCCGCGCGAAGTGCGCGCGGGCCTGGTGGACATGCCCGGCACATTCGGGATGCCGGGCTTCACGCCGGACGACACCTGGGGCAGCGCGGGCCTTGGCCTGAGCGCGCAGTTCAATCCGGCATTCTCGGGCTGGATCGGCTACGAAGGCCGTTTCTCCGACGCCAACCAGCACATCAACAGCTTGAACCTGGGTGCGAAGCTGATGTTCTGAGTGCTCTTCCCGGGAAGTGCGTCGATGGGTGGCGCCTTGGACTTTGTTGATCCGGATACCACCTGGCGTACGGTCGCCATGTTCGCCAAGCGACCACGGACGACGGCAAAGAAAAAAACCGCGCATCAAGCGCGGCTTTTTTCATCCGTCGAAATCCGCATCAGTGCTTCTTCTTGTTGAACTTCTTGTACAGCGCCTCGGCCTGATCGTGCAATGCGCTGGCGGCGTCATGCGAGAGCTCGCTGGTCTTGCCGTTTTCGTCGTGCTGCTTCAGCACCAGTTCGCCGTTATCGTCCCAGCCAGCGCGATCGGTGGAACTGAGCGGCGCACCTTTCTTCGGACTGGTCTCCTGCACCACGACCCAAGGGCGGCCGTTCTGGTAGGCGTAGTCCGTGCTGGTGTAATTGCCCTTGTCGCCCTTGTCCACCAGCTCGCGGATGAACTCCACGCCGTTCTTGTCGGAGAACACCTGCCAGCCGCGTGAAGCCTGATCATTGGACGCGGTGCCCTGGGTCATCTTCATGCCGCCGATACGGCTCTGCGCAGTCTTGAAATCCGACAGCATTTTGTCGGCAGCGGTCGGCTCGGCCACCAGTTGCAGGTTGACGTTGGCGGGAGCGCCGTGCGTCAGCACCGGCGTTTGCAGCGTGGTCGTATAAACGCGCCCGTCGTTCTCCATATTCGCCTGCAACACGTAGATGTCCGCGGCCTTGATCTGCTTGGGATCGAAGCCGATGTTGAACTGCTGCGGCATCTGCGGCGGCGCGAAAGACTGGCTGTTGACCGGCACGCCGGGCTGCTGGGTGACGTCCATCAACGTCAGGTCGAGCTTGGCTTGCGGCGTGACCTGGACAGCCGGATCCGCGAGGCCGACCGTTCCGGTAACGGCGCTCGGCGCCGGTGCCTGGGGAGCCTGGGTCGTACTGGCGGCGTTGCCGTCGTCGTTGGACTGCC
>Ga0070681_10000009_pt1 | contig 146582 bp, 127 predicted proteins | sample KBSC83BmetaG_FD_65650 | JGI IMG/M metagenome (GOLD analysis project Ga0070681, IMG submission 65650) | Corn rhizosphere microbial communities from Kellogg Biological Station, Michigan, USA - KBS C8-3B metaG | ecosystem: Host-associated > Plants > Roots > Rhizosphere | place: USA: Michigan...
GGCCACCGTGTGCCTCCTCCGTTGAGTCCTTTGGCGAGAACTCATTTGAGGATCACGCGGTGGCTGTCTCAGTTCACGACGCCACGCTCGACGTCGTACACCACGTCAGGGGACGCAACTGGTAAGTGCATCGTGGAGGACTGCGATCGAGAAGCGCATGCGCGGGGCCTTTGCCCGTCTCACATCAGTAGAAAGCGCAAACACGGGGATGTGCAACCGGCGCAACCCATCCGCGAAGTCTCTGGGACTGGCTATATCCATCACGGCTACTTCGTCGTCCCGGTACCGCCAGAATTCCGGCATCTGACGAACCGCGAGTCACCCGTGTTGGAGCACCGACTCGAAATGGCGAAGTTGCTTGGAAGACCCCTGCGCGAGGACGAGTCCGTCCACCACATCAACGGCGACCGCCTCGACAACCGGACGGATGGCCCGCTGGTGAACTTCAGATCCGGCAACCTTGAGTTGTGGTCCCGATGGCAGCCACGGGGACAACGCGTCGACGACAAGGTTGAGTACGCCATTGAGCTGCTGGAGCGCTACTTACCTGAGGCGCTCGCGAAACAAGTGCCTCTGACCATCCCCCGGCTATGAAACTGGAGTACCCCCGAGCAGATTCGAACTGCCGCTACCGCCTTGAGAGGGCGGCGTCCTAGGCCACTAGACGACGGGGGCCGGTGCCTGAAAGTCGGCTGGTTTGCCAACTCTCGCTGGGGTACCAGGACTCGAACCTAGACTAGCTGAACCAGAATCAGCCGGGCTGCCAATTACCCCATACCCCATGGGATCGACCGCTTTCGCGGCCACGAAGAGTCTACAAGGCGAGGGCGTTGTCCAGCCGAGCGAGCGTCTCCGTCTTCCCCAGCAGCTCGATCGACTCGAACAGCGGCGGGGAAACGGTCCGGCCGGTCACTGCCACCCGGACCGGGCCGAACGCGTGCTTCGGCTTGAGGCCAAGCCCGTCGATCAGCGCACTGCGCAGCGCCGCCTCGATCTCCGTCGCCGACCACTCCCCCAACTCAGCGATCGCGTCCCGCGCTGCCTGCAGCGTCGGTCGCTGCTCGGCGCCGAGGAACTTCGCCGCTGCATCCGGGTCCAGCGAAAATTTGTCATCCACCAGGAACCCGAGCATCTCCCGAGCCTCGCGCAGGACACTCATCCGCTCCTGCACAAGCGGCGTCGCGCGGCGTACCAGGTCCGCCTTCTCCCCCGACACCCCGATGTAGGCAACGACCCGCTCCGCGAGGTCGGCGACAGGCAGCTCGCGGATGTAGTGCCCGTTCAGCCAGCCCAGCTTGTCCAGGTCGAACACCGGCCCGACCGCGTTCACCCGGCCCCAGTCGAACTCCGCCGCCATCTCGTCGAAGGTGAACACCTCGCGCCCGTCCGGCATCGAGTAGCCCATCAACGCGAGGAAGTTACGCAACGCCTCCGGCAGATAACCCTCTTCGATGAACCACGTCAGCCGCGCGGCCGGATTCTTGCGCTTCGAAATCTTCGACTTGTCGACGTTGCGCAACAACGGCATGTGCGCGAACGCCGGCCGCTCCCAGCCGAGCCAGTCATACAACAGGATGTGCTTCGGCGTGGACGAGATCCACTCCTCGCCGCGCACGACATGCGTGATCTCCATCAGGTGGTCATCGACGACAACAGCGAGGTGATACGTCGGAAAGCCGTCGGCTTTCAAGATGACCTGGTCGTCCGGTCGCGGTGCATGCGTCTCGCCACGAATCAGGTCGGTGAAAACGAGCGGCACATCGTCGGGGATAAGCATCCGCACAACGGGCGTCTCGCTGAAGCCCGGCAACTGCGACCGCTCGTCCCGCGTCTTGCCGTAACACAATCGGTCATAACCCGTCGGCTGCTTGGCCTTCTGCTGCGCTTCGCGCATCTCCGTGAGCCGCTGCGGCGTGCACCAACAGTGATACGCGACCCCCTTCGCCAACAACTGCTCGACGACGGGTTGATAGGTGTCGAGCCGCTCCGACTGCCGGTATGGCGCGTACGGCCCGCCCTTGTCCGGACCCTCATCCCAGTCGAGCCCCAGCCAGTGCAGCGTGTCGTAGATCTGCTGCTCGCTGTCCTCACGGAACCGCGCCCGGTCGGTGTCCTCGACCCGCAGCACGAACCGCCCGCCCTGCTGTCGTACGAACGCGAGGTCGAACAACGACACGTACGCCGTACCGACATGCGGGTCGCCCGTCGGCGACGGTGCCACTCGAAGGCGCACAGTGCCAGTTTCGGCTTCGCTCCCGCGACCGCTGCTCACCGCGCGACGACCTTGTTGACCAGCCGCCCGATGCCTTCGACCTCGACTGCCACCTCGTCGCCGATCGACATCGGCCCGACGCCTTCCGGCGTACCCGTGAGGATCACGTCACCCGGGAGCAGCGTCATACACGACGTGATGTAGGCGATCAACGCCGGCACCTTGTGCACGATCGACGACGTGCGACCGTCCTGCTTCACCTCGCCGTTCAGCGTCGTCGTCAGCTGCAAGTCGGCGATGTCGAGTTCGGTCTCGATCCACGGACCCAACGGGCAGAACGAGTCGTAGCCCTTCGCCCGCGACCACTGCCCATCAGCCTTCTGCTGATCGCGCGCAGTGACGTCGTTCGCACACGTGTAGCCGAAGACGACCTCACCGGCCCGCTCCTCCGGCACGTCACGACACAGCCGCCCGATGACGACCGCCAACTCGCCCTCGAAGTCCACCCGCTCCGACGACGGCGGATAGGCGATCGAGTCGCCGGACCCGGTCACCGCGGTGGATGGCTTGAGGAAGATCAGCGGCCGCTCCGGCACTTCGCCTCCCATCTCGCTCGCGTGGGCGGCGTAGTTGCGTCCGATCGCGACGACCTTGCTCGGCAGCACCGGCGCCAGCAGCTTGACCGCCGACAGCTGATGCCGCACGCCGCTGAACGTCACCGGCCCGAACGGATGGCCGGCGATCTCGGCGACGGCGACCTCCCCGTCGGCTTCACCCTCGACGACGCCGAACGCAACGTCACCCTCGTGGACGTACCTGGCGATGCGCACCCCGCGAGGGTATGCGAGCGTAGAACTGGTGCGTCCCCCACGGCTGCCGAGGCTGTTCTGGCTCGGAGCCGTTTGTTACGTCACGATCACCATCCTGGCGGCGACGCACGCTCTCGACAGCCTCGACCGCGCGACCTATCGGTTCACCGTCCGCCATCACCACGCAACGCTCACGGCAGCCGCACGCCATCTCACCGACTTCTTCTCGCCACTGGCCGACAGCGGCTTCCTCGCAGTCGGCGCCGCCACGCTCGCGTGGATCCGGCGTCGTCCGAGCATCTTCATCACCGCCGCGTTGTTCGAGGGCGTCATGGCCGCACTCGTGCTCAGCGTCAAGGTCGGGATCGCCCGACCACTGCCACACACGCCGCCGGGCGGTCAAGCCGAGGCCTTTCCGTCCGGACATACCGCGACGTTTCTCGTCTGCTTCGGCGTACTCGCGCTCATCGCCACGCAACCCGGCGAGCGCTCCCGTCGGGTCGCCCTGACATCGGTTGGCGTGGGCACGGTGGTGATGGCCGCTGCGCTCGTCTACGACGCATTTCACTGGCTGTTCGACACCCTGGGCTCGATCGCCCTGGGCGTCGCGTTGCTCAGTCTGTTGTGGGCGAAGCTTCCGCCGACACGTCAGCCTCGGCCTCCGACCGCCGACGACGCCTGAGCACGACCCAGAACACCAGTGCGCCCACCGCCGGCAGCAGGACCGCCACCGGCACCTCGGGGACGTCGGCGCTCGGGGTGCCCGGAAAGCCCAGCGGCACTTGCCCGTATGGCGCCACCGCCGGCACCAGCTTCGCCGACACGTTGACGCCGTACTCCTTCAACACGTTCGTCGGCGTGCCCATCGGCACCTCGAAGCGCCACTGCTGGCCGTCCATCTCGTCGACGTTCTTCGGGCTGAATGCGTTGTCGCTGTCCTGCGTCACGAAGAAGTGGATGCCGTGCTCGCCGATCGCACCTTGGAACGGCATCTTCTGCCACGCCGGCGTGTTCGGGTCGTTCGCTTTGCCCGGCTGGCACTTCAGCTGCGCGTAGTTGGCGTCGAGGCTGCCGGCATCCGGCATCCCGTGCGCAAGCCAGTAGTCGACATAGCCCTGCTTGACGCGCTGGTCGCTGCTCGACTCACCCGGCCACGGCCGCTGCACCGGCGCGTCGCCGGTGCCGTCGTCGAAGCACGCGTCGTCGCGGTAGTACGGCGTCGCGACAAAGTTGCCGGCGAGCTCGGTCGGACTCGTCAGCTCGAACTCGTAGACAAGACCGAACCCGTTGCCCGCCACCTCTTCCGGAGCGTCGATCGCCGAGCACAGCTGCGTCGTCGGGTCGCAGACGTTGATGTAAGCCGGCTGGTTGGCGACCGGAATCGAGTCGATCTCACCGACCTTGGTGTCGGGAACGCCGTCGATCGGAACGCCACCGCCGGTGCTCGCGAGCGTCGGATCGGTCGAGGTCTTCAGGTTGTAGTACGTCGTCGCGACACCGGGTCGGTAGTCCCAGTCCGTGTAGAGCCCGTCCGGCGGGATCGGGTGCACCCGCACGTGGTAGTTGAAGACGTCGGCGTCGCGGTAGTAGTACTCGGTCTTCGTGACGTTGGTGCCGGAGTCGGCGCCCCAGATCTCGCGGATCGCGCGCACCGGGCCCACCCGCCAACCGAGTAGCGCAGAGTTCATCTCCCAGTTGACCTGCTCGTCCTCGAACCCGACGAGCGACACTGCCGAGTCCGGGCTCTGCTGAAACGCACGACCCTTCCAGCGGGCAATGATGTTGGGCCCGTAGTTGCCGGTGGTGTGCGGCTGGGTGACGCGTAGCCCGTCGACGAGCCAGCGACCGCGTGCGTGCAGCTGATAGGTGGGCGTGGTGACCGTCATGCCATCGAGCGGCGTGCGGTCGGTCGACGGCCGAGGCTCGCCGTCGGAGACGCCTTCGAATCGACCGCCCGGCCCCGTGTAGTCGGAGGCTGTATGGCAGACCGTTCCGGAGAGGTTCGGTCCGTAAGGGGTGTTCGACGTACCGATCTTCGTCGGGTCGTTGTCGGCGTAGTTGTATCGGTCGTTCCACTCGTTGGCATTGGCCTCGCGTTGCATGACGACGTAGCCGTTGCTGCTGACCTGGCCCGCGGAGTCCACGGTGGCCTTGAACTGCGAACCGCCCGGGCGGGTGAACAGGTAGACGTATCGCACCGTCGACGGGTTGAGCGGGTCGGTGATGCTCACCACCTGACCGTCCGCGGTGAACGACGGCGGGGCGGTCGTCGGTGGCGCGAGCGCCCCGGCGTCGCCTGCCATGAACGACAGCTCGTCGTCAGCATCGAACAGCGGCTGTGGGTCTTTCATCGCCGCGGTGTAGTCGTCGGGAGCGATGCCCGGGTCTGTCGGCGGCGTGATCACGCCGGCCTGGACCGCCTGGTTGTACTCGTCCTGACCCGCAGGGCCCGGCTGCTGGTAGCGCGCACTGCAGTCGCCGAAGACCTTCTTCCAGGCCTCCTCGCCGACATCGTGCGAGTCCGGGTTCCAGGCGTAGGTCAGCTCTTCGTCAGTGCCCGAGTAGAAGCCGAAACCGGAGTGGCCGTTCGCGAGGAAGTAGGGGAACCGCTGGTCGACCTGGACCGGGATCTGGCGCCAGCTGCTGCCGGTCCATCGGTATGCCGCAATCCGGTCAGGGTTGACCTTGGTGATGCCGGGCGGAGTCGGCGGCACGGTGAGGATCCCGTTGTGCGCCGACCGCACTTGGTCGCCGAGCGGGTTGTCGCTGCTGGCACCGGACGGCTGGGGCGCGCCGACGCCCTCGGCCGGCGGGGCGGCCCACGGCGGAATCTGGGCGCCGGTCAGGACGACCGGTGCCGCGTCGCGCGCCGGCGTGAAGACCGGGTTCGCGGCATGCGCCGCCGGGGCAGCCACCACGGGCAGCCAAGTGAGCAGCGCGGTCGCACAAGCGACCGCCGGCAGGCGCGAGCGCATGGATCCTCCGGAACACCCGGGCGCGCTGGGAATGCGCCCCCCGATCAACGAGGATTCGACGCCTCCGCGCCAAATACCTGCCGCGCCTCGCTCGCGCCCCGCGTGGGAGCCAGAACATCAGGCGACAAACGGGGTGACCACCGTTTGCAGCGGATACTCCACCGACCGGCCGTACTGCTCGCCGACGTTGACGGTGCCCGTCATCGTCCCCGCCGGGTCGACCACCTGCGGAGGCAACACGACCATGCGCTGCTCGGAGTCGACCTCGTCGATCGGCACCGTTTGGTAAGCGTTGTCCGAATCGGCGATGAGGTTGATGTGCAGACCATGCGTCCCGATGTCGGCGTTCCAGAACTTGCGCGGACGGCCGTCGCCAATCGACGCGTCCTGCGGGTCGCCATCTGACGGCTGCCAGCAGACTCGTGGCTTCCAGCCGTCCTTGTTCGGGCCACCAGTCGGGTCGGACGGATCGAAGTACAGCCCGGCTTGCCCGTCGTCGACGGAGCGGCTGTGCAAGTGTGGGCCTGGGTCGTTGCCCGTGCCGTCGTCGAAGCACGAGTCGTCGCGGTAGTACGGCGTCGCGATCAGCGAGTAGGCGTCGCCACCCGTGTGACGTTTGATCTGCCACCGATCGACCACGCCGCCGTTCGGGCCTGCAATCTCTTCCCAGTTCAGCGACCCAATCGGCCCGTCGAAGGTCGGGTCGACCATGTCGATGTCGTTGCACACGCTCTTCTGACCCGCGATGTGGCAGTCACCGTTCGGGTCGGGGCTCCCGACCTTGATGTCCTGAGGTCCGACCCCGGGGATCGGGTCGGTGTCCTGGATCTCCGCACCGCCCGGCTGAACGGTCCAACGCTGGTTGCCGAAGACCTCGTCGTTCTGCCCGTCGATCGCTGCCCCCTGCGGCTGCCACGGGTTGTAGTACGTCGCGACCTTGCCGGCGCGGTAGTCCCACATCACGTAGATGCCGTCAAAGGGCGGGATCACATGCACGCGCAGGTTGTCCTGGAAGCTGATCGTGTCCGGGTAGAACACCTCAGTCTTGATGTTGTTGGTGGACGAGTCGGAACCCCATGCTGCGCGAATCACGCGTACCGGGCCCCAGCGCTCACCGAAGAGGATCGACGACCCGCCCCAGTTGTTGACCTCTTCCTCGTACCCGCAGCACGGCGTGGTGCCGCTCGGCCGCTGCTGGAAGGCACGCGCCTTCCACTGGTCGATGATGTTCGCGCCGTAGCCGGTCGGTGTGCCGTTGTTCATCCCGCAGGACGCGCCCGCGGGGCAAATGCGCAGCTGCGTCATCAGCCATCGACCGTCGTAGCGGAACGCGTAACGCGGCGTCGTGATCCATGCGCCGTCGCCCGGCCGCCGCTGGGCGTAGGTGCCGTGCGCGGTGCTCAGCGAGTGAGTGCCGTCGGCATTGATGGTGCAGTAGGGCCCGATCGGTGCCGCGCCGTAACTGCCGTACGACGACTGCGAGTACTGGAAGATGTCGGCGCTCGGGTCACGGGTGTAGTGCACGTAGCCGTGCTGCTCGTTCCACTGCGCGATCGTTTGCGGCGGTGGACCGACAGGCTTGCCGTGCGGGTTGACCTTCTGGGTCGCGCCCGGGTCGGTGTCGCTGTCTGCCAACGCGACATAGGCGTAACGAAGCGCCACCGGGTTGGACGGGTCGGCGACCGCAACCTGGTAGCTCGACGCGACGCCCTTGGGTAACTGCGCCCCCGTCGGAGCCTGGTCCGCACCCGCGTCACGCCACATGAACGCGATCTCGTCGTTGTCATCGAGGCCCTTGATCGGATCCGCCTCGGCCGAGTAACCCTTCGCGTTGAGGGCCGGACTGCCCTTGGCCGGCTCGGGAATGCACGGGTCGCCGCCGGGCTGCGTCTGCGACTGGTCAGACGAGTAGCGGAAGCCCTCGCGGTCGAACGCGTAGTTCGTCTCCTGATCCACGCCCGAGTAGAACGCGAAACCGGATGCGTTGTTGGAGATGAAGCGCGTGAACCTTTCGTCCACCTGAAGGGGAAATTGCACAAACTGGCTCTTGCCCGCGTCCCATCGATAACCCACGATGCGGTTCACGTTCGCGCCGATGTTGGTGTTCAGCACACCGTTGGCAGCGTCAGCAGCCGTGTTGTTCTCACTCGGCACCCGCGACTGCTGCACACAGTTGTGGTCCCCGTTGTCGCTGGGGTCGTAAGGGTTCGAGCCCGGGTCGTAGCAGTCACTCTGCGTCCCCGGCGGGCCACTGCCCTCCTGGTCGACCGTCGAGCTGTTCAACGGCGACCCCGGTTCGTGCGCGACGATCTCCGGTCCCGCCGACCAACTAGGGAACTGCTGGCCGGTGAGCACGACCGGGTCGACCGAGCGGTCCTGCGCACTGGTCGGCGCCGTCGGCACACCGCCGACATTCGCGTGAGCGTTTACCGCCAAGCCCGCAGCAAGTGTGGCGGCGGCGCAAAGTACCGCCCGTCCCCGTAGTCCCATGGCCGAGGGCTTTCGACCCGGCCGTGACGATTCCCTGCTGGTTCAAGCAGCGGGTTTACCTGGCGCCGCGGAGCAGCCCGTAGGTGTAGGCGTCTGCCAGCGCCTCCCACGAGGCCGCGATGACGTTCTCGTCGACCCCGACCGTGTCCCACTCCGTCTCGCCGTCGGACGTTCGCACCAGCACGCGCGTGACCGCGCCGGTTCCATGAGCGCCTTCAAGGATTCGCACCTTGTAGTCGACGAGCTCGAAGGACGTCAGCTCCGGGTGCACCTGCTCGAGGGCCTGTCGTAGCGCCATGTCGAGCGCGTTGACCGGGCCGTTGCCCTCGCCGGTCGCGACCATCCGCTCGCCCTTGGCGTGCAGCTTCACGGTCGCCTCCGACACGTGCGCCCCGTCCGGCCGGCTTTCAGTGATGACCCGGTAGGACTCGAGGTCGAAGAACTTCGGCCGCGAGCCGTCGACCTCCTCGCGCAACAGCAGCTCGAACGACGCCTCGGCGGCCTCGAACGAGTAGCCGTGCGCCTCCATCGTCTTCACCCGGTCGATGACCCGCGTCACGCTCTCGCGGTCGACCTCGATCTCCAGCGCTCGTGCCTTCAGCTCGACCGACGCGCGGCCGGCGAGCTCGCTGACGAGCACTCGCATGTCGTTGCCGACCACCGCCGGGTCGGTGTGCTGGTAGAGGTCAGGGTCGATCTTCAACGCCGACGCGTGCAGCCCTGCCTTATGCGCGAAGGCGCTCGACCCCACCCATGGCTGATGGTCGTCGGGGGCGATGTTCGCGAGCTCCGCGATCGCGTGGCTGACCCGCACGAGGTCGGCCAATGTGCCCTCCGGCAACACCGAGCGGCTCAGCTTCACCTCGAGCGCCGCGACGACGGCAAAGAGGTCGGCGTTGCCCGCTCGTTCGCCGTAGCCGTTCGCGGTCCCCTGCACATGCGACGCACCGGCCTCCACCGCCGCGAGCGAGTTGGCGACCGCGCAGGACGTGTCGTTATGCGCGTGGATGCCCACGCGCAGCCCGGTACCCGCGACGCCGTGCACAATCTCGGCCAGCCGGCCGGGCAACATGCCGCCGTTGGTGTCGCACAAGGCCACCACGTCAGCGCCGGCGTCATACGCGGTCTGTACGACGGCAAGCGCGTAGTCGGCGTCGAGCAGGTACCCGTCGAAGAAGTGCTCGGCGTCGAGGAACACGCGGCGACCTTCGCGGCGCAGGAACTCGACCGTGTCACGGATCATCGCGAGGTTCTCCTCGCGCGTGGTCCGCAGGGCGCGCTCGACGTGCCCCACGTGGGACTTCGCGACCAGCGTGACGACCGGAGTCTGCGCGTCGAGCAACGCCCGCACCTGCGCATCGGTCTCGACCGCGACCCCGGCCTTGCGAGTCGCACCGAAGGCGGCGAGCTGCGCGTGCTTCAACGTCAGCTCGCCGGCAGCGGCACGCTTGAAGAACGCCTCGTCCTTTGGGTTCGCTCCGGGCCAGCCGCCCTCGATGAACCCGACGCCAAGGTCGTCGAGATGCGCCGCGACAGCGAGCTTGTCTGCGACGGACAGCGACAGTCCCTCGCGCTGGCTGCCGTCGCGCAGCGTCGTGTCGTAGACGTGAAACTCGTCGGCGTCGCGCTCCGCGCGCTCAGGATGCATTGCGTGGCCCTTTCAACAACAAACCCCTGCGGCCTAGGGCCAGCAGGGGTCGCGCGTCGACTGTTGAGGCGTTAGTCGACGCGCCCGGAAATGATGATCAGAGTGCACATGACCTTCGCAGTGTGACGGGGTTGCGCTCGCGACTCAAGACACCGTCTCAGATACCGAGACGCGAACGATGTCGCGGACGGAGAGCATCCCGACGACTTCCGACCCGTGGCAGACCACGAGGTGGCGGAACCCGCCGGCGACCATCGTGGCAGCCGCCTTCTCCAGGCCCCAGTCCGGCGCGGCGACGACGATGTCGCTCGTGAGGTGGTCGGCGACGCGCTCGGTGTCGACGTCCTGGCCTTGCCCCACCGCGTCCAGAATGTCGCGTTCGGTGAGGATGCCCGGCTGGTCTTGATCACCGTCGAGCACGACAGCCGCACCTACGCGCCGGGTGGACATGCGTATGGCGGCGTCCCGCAGCGTGTGGTTGGGACCGATGGTCAGCACGTCGGAGCTCATGGCATCGCGGACCTGCATGTCGACCTCCCTCGGCGTGAGCCTAAGCCCCCGCGGCTGCGTCGGTCAGCAGATCCGGTGCAGCCAGCCGTGGGTGTCCGGGACCTCACCGGTCTGAATGCCCACCAGCGTCTCGCGGATGCGGTTCGCGACCGGCGTCTCCGCCGGCATCGTCACTTCACCGCCGCGCCAGCGCAGCGCGCCGATCGGGGTGATCACCGCAGCAGTGCCGCAGGCGAACACCTCGGTGATGCGTCCGTTCTCGACGCCCTTGCGCCACTCGTCGATGTCGATCCGGCGCTCCTCGACCTCGCGCCCCATGTCGCCGGCCAGGGTGATGATCGTGTTGCGCGTGATGCCCTCGAGGATGCTTCCTGTCAGCTCGGGCGTGACGAGCGTCCCGTCATCGAGGACGAACCAGGCGTTCATCCCGCCGAACTCCTCGATCCAGCGGCGTTCGACCGCGTCGAGGAACAGGACCTGCTCGCAGTCGTTGGCGATCGCCTCTTGCTGCGCGATCAGGCTGGCCGCGTAGTTGCCGGCGCACTTCGCCGCACCGGTCCCGCCCGGAGCCGCACGGGTGTAGTCCTCGGACAGCCAGATCGTCACCGGCTTGACGCCGCCGTGGAAGTACGACGCGCCGGGCGAGGCCAGCACGAGGAAGGTGACCTCTTGTGCGGGGCGGACGCCGAGGCCGACCTCGGTCGCCATCATGAACGGGCGCATGTAGAGGCTGGTGCCGGGCTCGCTCGGAACCCAGTCCGCGTCGGTGCGGATCAGAGTGTCCGCCGCGGCGACGAAGTCTTCGACCGGCAGGTCGGGGAGGGCCATCCGAGTGGCCGAACGGCGGAAGCGCTCGCCGTTTGCGATCGGGCGGAACGTCGCGACCGAACCGTCTGGCTGCCGGTAGGCCTTGAACCCTTCGAAGATCGACTGCGCATAGTGGAAGACCTGCGCGGCCGGGTCGAGGCTGAGCGGGCCGTAGGCCTGGATGCGGGCGTCGTGCCAGCCCTCGTCCGGCGTCCATACGGCCATCGCCATGTGGTCGCTGAAGATGCGCCCGAAGCCCGGGTTGCTCAGCAGCTCGGCCCGGCGTTCGGGCGATGCGGGCGTCGGGTTCGGCTCGACACGGAAATCCAGTGACATAAGAGAAAGGGTACGGGTCAGCCCACGGCAGCAGCGAGTGCGTTACCGACCTCCGAGGTCGACCGCCGGGCCGTTCCCCGCGCCGCAAGATCGGCGGCAACGGCGCTTTCCACCCGCCGCGCAGCGGCGTCATACCCCAGGTGGTCGAGCAGCATCGCGACGGACAGCACCGTCGCGGTCGGGTCGGCGATGCCCTGACCAGCGATGTCAGGCGCGCTGCCATGGACGGGCTCGAACATGCTCGGCGCGGTTCCGTCGACGTTGAGGTTGCCGCTCGCGGCGAGACCGATGCCCCCGGCGATCGCGGCCCCGAGGTCGGTGATGATGTCGCCGAACAGGTTGTCGGTGACGACGACGTCGAACCGCTTCGGGTCGGTGACGAAGTAGAGGCAAGCCGCATCGACGTGCGCGTAGTCGACGCTCACTCCGGGAAACTCCGGCTGAACCGCTTCGACGGTGCGAGACCACAGCGAACCGGCATAGGTGAGCACGTTGGTCTTGTGCACCAGCGTGAGCCGGTTGCGTGGGCGGGCGGCTGCGCGCCGGAAGGCATCGCGAACGACGCGCTCCACGCCCCAGCGAGTGTTGACGCTGTTCTCGGTTGCCACCTCCGCGGCGGTGCCGCCGCGCAGTGCCCCACCGACGCCGGCGTAGGGGCCCTCGGTGCCTTCGCGTACGACGATGATGTCGATGTCGTCGGCGGTGGCGTCCCGCAGCGGCGTCGAGACACCCGGGTAGAGCTTCACGGGGCGCAGGTTGACCGCGTGCTCGAGCTCGAACCGTAGGCGCAGCAACAGACCGCGCTCGAGCACACCGGACGGCACGGTCGGGTCACCGACCGCGCCGAGAAGGATCGCGTCGTGCCCACGCAGCTCGGCGAGCACGGAGTCGGGCAGCGTCTCCCCGGTGCGGTGCCAGCGGGCCGCACCGAGGTCGTACGCCGTTGTCTCTGCCTGGGCGCCGTCGGCGGCGAGCGCCGCCTCCAGCACCTTCAGGCCCTCGTCGACGACCTCGGAGCCGATGCCGTCGCCGGGGATTACCGCAAGTCGCAAGCTGTCCGTCACGCCGCGAGACTAGTGATGCCGGGGATGCTTCGTGACCGTCGGCGGCGTATCCAGCATGGCGATGTTCACCCGCTGGGCCCGCGATCCGGTCGCATTGTCGTGGTGGAGCAGCAGCAGACCGCCAACCTGCTCACCGGCGACGGGATGTGCCCGAGCCACAACCGTCAGCACCTTGCCCGGCTTGTCGTTCAGCAGGACGCTGCACGCACCGAGCTTGCTGCACTGCGAGCTCGAGCCCATGACGGTGAAATAGGGCCGGGCCAGATCCACGACCAGCGGCTTCTGGTCCTGGAACGGGTCGCCGATCGAGTCGAAGAACGAGGCGTTGTCGATGAAGTCAGGCGAAGACTCGAAGAGCTGCGAGTCGACGTAGTAGTGGATGCGCGGGTGGTTCGGGTTCCAACCGACTGCTTCCAAAGCAGACAGCGCAAACGGCATCGTCAACACGTCCGAGTCGAACAAGTTTGTGTTGACGGAACCGTCCGTGTTGTTGAGCAGCTCCTGATCGAGCGTGTTGCCCGCCATGTCGTCCAGCTCAGCAACCAGGTTGTCGGTGTCCGCGGTCGTTCTGAGTCGGGTGTTGTAGAGCACCGCGTCGGGCGAGCCGTTGCCGTCGACGTCGATGTAGACGTCGAACTCCTGGGTCCCTGCCTCGGTCTGCCACGGCCCGTGCGTCGCGATGCCGAAGTAACCAAAGGCGCCCTTGTTGTCGACCGCACCGGTCACCGAGCTTGCGAGATGGTGCGCCAACATCGCAGGCACATCGGAGGTGTAACCGACCGCAGCCAGGTCAGCCGCTCGCTGCTCGGGGAACGCGACGCAGCGCGTGGTGACCTTGGCGGAGCAGTGCGGACGACGACCGCTGGTGCCCTGCAGCTCGAATGCGTCGACCTTCGCGACCTCGAGTGCGTCGCCCGGCTGCTGCGAGAGCTTGCTGTTGTCCACCCCGCGGCCGGACAGCTTGAACGAACCTTTCGTGTCGTGGACCACGACGACCTTCGGCCCGGACATGCTGGAGACCGGCCGCGGCGCCGCATAGACGGGAACGTGTAGCACTTGGCCGCCGGCGGGTGTGATGGTCAGCTGACCACTCGCGTCGGCGATGAACGACCGCTCTGCACCGATGCCGAGGGGGTCGAGCTGGATCGTCGGGTCCGGGCGGCTCACCAGCTGGTCCCGGTGCACGGTCAGGACAACCGTCACGGTGGCGCTGCCGTCGGCCGGCACGCTGACGTTCGCGGGCGTCACGGCGTATGACGTGCCCGGCATGTTGTCGGCGGCGGCGTAGTCGGTGGCGTAGTCGACCGGGGCGTTGGACAGGTTGGCGATGCGAACGCGAGCGGAGCGCGTCACGGTGGACGTCGCCACATCGATTCGGCCGAAGGAGACGCTGACCGCACCTGAGCCGTCAGCGACATAGGCGAGCGACGTCGTCGCGACCGCTTGGTCGGCCCGTACCCGACCGGCGCCGACGCGCATCGGTGACTCCGGGCTGCTCTGGTCGGCCGAGGCGTCTGCGCCGCGGGCGAACACCTGCTGCGTTGCGGTGTTCATGATCGCTGCCTTGACCTGCTCCGGGTCCCAGGTCGGATGCGCAGCGCGGACGAGGGCTGCCACGCCGGCCGCATGCGGCGTGGCCATGGAGGTGCCGCTGTCGCTGAGCCCGTCGTTGCCCGTTCCCATGCCCGCGGAGAACACCGTCTGGCCCGGTGCGGCGACGTCAGGCTTGAGGTCGCCGGTCCTTCCCACCCCACGCGAGCTGAAGTCGGCAATGGCGTTCGTCGTCTCCGGGTGGTTGTTGAGCGTGTCGTTGTGCAGCGCCTGGTCGAGGGTGACGTTCACCGTGTGGCCGGCGAGAAGCTCGGTGCTGATGGACGCGCCTGCCGACTTGGTGATGAGCATCGCGGGGATGTCGGCGTCGCCGTTGATGCCGGCCGAGAACTCGTTCTCGTCGTCGAAGAAGACGGCGCCGATCGCGCCCGCCGCCCGGGCGTTGTCCGTACGGCCGATGGAGCCGCAACGACGCAGGGCGTCGTTGTCGGTCCACGAGAAGTAGGCGATCTTGCCCGTCAGGTCCTGCGTGATCGGGTCACAGCCGTCGGCGTTGTTGGTGTCACTGGGGTCGGCGGTGATGTCGCCGGTCGTGGCGAGGTCGCCGGTGACCGGAGCCGTCATCTTCGACCAGTCGAACAGCACGGACTCCTCGCCGGGAACGTTGCCCGCGATCGAGGCCGGCGTGTTCACCCTCAACGCATCGGCGATGTCCTGGCTGTCGTCGGATGCCGCGACACCGAGACCCCGAACCGCGTTGCCGGGCGAGCCGCTGATGTCGTAGACATCGCCACCATTGCCGGCCGCGGCGACGACCTCGATGCCGGCGTCCTTCACCGCCGAGTTCGTCTCCGCCGCAACCGGGTCCTGCGCGGACGCGTAGTCACTGCCGAGCGACATGTTGATGACGTCGATGTGTGGCCCGGAGTGCGTGACGTTCTGCTTGATGAGCTGGTCGATCGCCTGCGCGACGACCTCGGAGTCAGAGCCAGGCGCACAGCCGAAGACCTTGACCGAGTAGATCTTCGCGGCCGGGGCGACACCCGGGCCGATGCGGAACTTGGCCTGGTAGGCGGACGACGAAAGGCCGGCGAGAGTGGAGTAGTCGGTGCCCTTGGCAGTGTCACCGTTGGCCAGAACGCCATACCCGGCAGCTGTGCCGGCGACATGTGTGCCGTGGCTGTCGCAGTCGAGCGGGTTCGGGTCCGGATGCGGGATCGCGTCGGCCGGGTCGGCGTCGCCGGCCTGGTCGCCGGGCTGGCCAGCGAGACCGTCATAGGCGTCACCGACGAGGTCGATGCCGCCGGCGTACTTCTCGGGGTCGAAGGATCCCGCCACGGGAGCGACGGTGTCGGCGGCCTTGGCCGCGTCATATGCCGCGGTTGTTCCCGGGCCACCGAAGTCGGCGTGCGTGTAGTCGAAGCCGGTGTCGATCACACCGATCGTGACGCCCGCACCAGTGTCGCCGGCGGTCCCTTGCCATGCCTGCGGCGCGCCGATCAACGGCACGGTGACGTTGTTGAGCATGTGCATCGGCGCCATCCGCACGATGGCGCGGACACCGGCGATGCGGCTGATGGCACCGAGCCGCGAGGCGTCGGTGCGCACGACGATCCCGTTGTAGCCCGCGGACAGTCGGTAGAGCGTGGTCGCGCGGGTTGCGACGGCGGACAGCTGAGCCGTGACCCGGTCCTGCGTCTGGTCGATGACGTTCGCTTGGCGCTGGTATGCCGACAGGCGCGCCTGCCGCGTCACCGCGGCCGTCCCCGTCGGGTGCGCGTATGCCGCGGCCGCCGGCCGGCCGGCGAGCTGCAGCACCACCGTCACCGGGCCCGTCGCGTGCGCGAGGCCCGCGTCGATCCGCGCCGCGTGGTGCACACCTACGGGGAGGGCGCCCAGCCTGGTGAGGGCGCCGACGTGCCGCGTCGTTGCCGGTCGGGCATGTGTGTTTTCGGCCTGGGCGGCGGCCGGCGCCGCCACGGCTGCTGCCAACGGGATGGTCGAGGCGATGGTGACAAGGCTCACCAAGCGAACGACACGTTGCACGTTAGATCTCCCCGCGATGAATTGGCCGGGGGTCACCTTATGGCAGCAAACACCGTTGCAGGCGCTTTCCGGCAATCGCGACACCAACTGTGCCGAGCGTGACGAGATAGCCGACATGCACGAGTGCCGTCCAGTCGACGACGCCGAGCGTCAGCTGCCGAAGCAGCGCAACGCCGTGGTAGAGCGGGGTGAACTGCACGACCACCTGGACGCCGGACGGGTAGGTCGATAACGGGTAGAACGTCGCCGAAAAGAGGAACAGCGGCAGGATCGCCAGCTGGATGAGGTCGAAGTCCTGCCAGGACCGCATGAAGGTCGTCGCCGCCGTGCCGACACCGGCGAAACACAGCCCGATGAGAGTCGCGGCGGGCAGCGCGAACACGGCCCACCAGGACTGGATGTCACCGAACGCGGCCGCGATGACGAGGAAGGCCGCGGCGTAGACCAGGCCACGTGCCAACGACCATGCGACTTCTCCGATCGCGATGTCGGTCGTGCCGATCGGCGTCGCCAGGACGGCGTCGTAGACCTTCATGTGCTTGAGCTTGAAGAAGACTCCGAAGGTCGCATCGACGATCGCGCCGTTCATGGCGGACGTCGCGAGCAGCGCGGGTGCGACGAACTGTGCGTAGGTGATTTCGCGTCCCTGGAAGGTAACCGTCGGCACGAGATGCCCGAAACCGATACCGACCGAACCGAGATAGAGCAACGGCTCCAGCAGCCCAGACGCGAGCATCAACCAGGCCGACCGGTAGACGACGACGTTGCGCTCGAACAGCTTCGCCGCGCGCCCGAACGGCCGCCCCATCGAGGCCGGCCGCGCCGCGAGGATCGCGGTGGTCACCATCGCAGCCGCCGGGCGTAGACACGTTGCGCGACAACGACACCGACGATCGTGAGCGCGAGGAGATACGCGGCGTGCCCCAGAATGACGACCGCCGATCCACGCGACAGTGCGAGATCGCGACAGAGCGCGACGCCGTGCCACAGCGGCGTGATCCACGCGATCGGCTGCAGGACGGCGGGGAGCTGGCTGATCGGGAAGAACGTCCCGGAGAACAAGAAGAGCGGGATGATGCCGAACCGGTAGAGCATGACGAACCCGGTCTCGCGCTTGCGGCTGGCGGAGAACGCCATGGTCGGAGCGGCGAAGGCGGTGCCGACGAGAACGCCGGCAAGCATCGCGAGAACCGCTCCGCCCGCGGAGTGCGCCAGACCGAGCGCGGCCGTGACGATCGTGAACGACGCGCAGACGACGAACGCGCGCGTCGTGATGTAGGCGAAGTGTCCGAGCACAATGTCGCGAACGGTGAGCGGTGTCGCCAACATCGCGAGATATGTCTTCGCCCATTTGATCGAGCCGAGCACAGGCCATGTCGACTCGCCGACCATCGTCTGCATGACAGACGCAGCCAGCAACCCGGGGGCGAGATAGACGGCGTAGCGGACTCCGGCGACATCGCCGTGGTGACTGTCGATGAGCGAGCCGAGCCCCACACCCATGGCCGCGAGGAACATCACCGGCGACAGCAGCGACGTGACGACGCTGCCCCGCCAGGTGCGGCGATAGACGATCAGCCAGTACTCGTACGCCGCCCGGGCGCCACCCGTCTGCGCCGTGATCGCCGGAACGGTCACGAGTCGACCAGCGTGCGACCGGTGAGGCGCAGGAAGACGTCTTCGAGCGAGCTGCGTCGTACCAAGGTGGCGACCGGATGCAGCCCGCGCCGGTGCACCTCCTCCGCTGCTGCCTCGCCGTCGCGGGTGTAGAGCAGGATGCGGTCGGCCAGCACCTCGATCCGCTCGGCCCAACCCTCGTGGATCGAGTCGGTGAGCTGTCCGTCGAGCGTCTCGGCCACTCCGACGGCGAAGCGCAGCTCGAGCACCTCAGGCGCCGACCAGGTGCTGATGAGCTCGAGCGGCGAACCCTCGGCCACGATCTTCGCGCGGTCCATGACGACCAGCCGGTCGCAGAGCTGCTCCGCCTCGTCCATGTAGTGCGTGGTCAGGACCAGCGTGACGCCCTGCTGCTTGAGCCGGTACAGGCGGTCCCAGACGACATGTCGCGCCTGCGGGTCGAGACCGGTCGTCGGCTCGTCCAGCAGCAGGATGCTGGGCTCGTTGATGAGCGCGCGAGCAATCGAGAGTCGCCGCTTCATGCCACCGGACAGGTCCTCGACCCGGCTCTTGGCGCGGTCCGTCAGCTGCACGAACTCCAGCAGCTCGGCGGCCCGGCGCTTCGCCTCGCCGCGCGGCAGGTTGAAGTAACGGCCGTAGATGACGAGGTTCTCGAAGACTGTGAGCTCGAGGTCGAGGGTGTCCTCCTGCGGGCACACGCCGAGCCGGGCCCGGATCGTCGGGCCGTCGACGGCCGGATCCCTCCCGAGAACCCGCAGCACACCTTCCGTGACCGGCGAGACGCCGCCGATCATCCGCATGGTTGAGCTCTTGCCGGCGCCGTTGGGGCCGAGGAAGCCGAAGGCTTCGCCCGCCCCGACTTCGAAGTTGATGGCGTCGACCGCGGTGAACGTGTCGAACCGCTTCGTCAGCCCTTCGGCGACGATGAACGGCGCCCTGCCTTCGACCTCCACAAGGAGTCGACCTTAGTTCGGACAGCTGACAGTCCGCCCGAAGTTTCGCGACCGGGTGAACGCGGGAACCAGCAGGTTGCCCAGTTCGCACCTTTCGAAACACTTGCCATGGAGCGCCCAGCGATGCGCAGACCCAGCCGCTCACTGATTGCCGCCGCGACCGGCACCATCGTCGCTGCCCTCAGCACCGCGACCGTACTGACCGGCCCCGCGGCCACGGCCGCGACCAGCGGATTCGGGTCCGGCGCACCCGCCTTCGTCAACTCGGCGGCGCCTGCGGACATCGACCAGGGCCTGTTCGCCAACGTCGACTTCGCCGGCGAGCCGTCCATCGGCGTGAACTGGAACAGCGGCGCGGCGCTGTACCAGGCCAGCAACAGCACCTACAAGATCCTGTTCGACAACAGCCTGGCGACGCCCGGCGTCTCGTGGTCCGACGTCTCCTCGCCGTTCTCGCAGTTCAACGTCGACCCGATCCTCGCGACCAACTCAGCGACCGGCACCACGCTCGCCGGCGGCGACGACGGGGCGTGTGCGGTGATGTCCCGGACGACCGATGACGGCGCGACGTGGACGCCGTCAGCGCCGTGTCCGATGACGGCCGACCACCCCACGGTTGGCCTGGGTCCGGCGTCGGCGGCGACGCCGACGGTCACGGGAGAGGTCGGCTACTTCTGCCAACAGACCGTCGTGGACGAGTGCTCGCACAGTCTGGATGGCGGGCTGAGCTGGTCGCCGGGCGTGACCGACCCGAACTTCACCTGCCTGAGCCTGCACGGTCACGTAAAGATCGCGCCGAACGGCACGGTGTACGTCCCGAGCGCCAACTGCAGCGACAGCGCCGGCAATTCTGTCGTCGGCGCGTTCACCTCGTCGGACAACGGATTCACCTGGAGCGGCTTCGGCATCCCGGGCGCAATGACACCGTCCGACGGCTTCGACCCGAGCATCGGCATCGACTCCGGCAACCGCGTCTACGAGTCGTGGTCGGCGGAGCAGCCGAACGGTGACTACCACCCGGTGATCTCGTGGTCAGACAACGGCGGCCAGACGTGGGCGCCGCCGGTCGACCTCGCGGCAACCGTGCCCGGCGGCCTCGGCGCTGCGACGTTCGAAGCGGTCGTCGCGGGCGACCCGGCCGTCGGCACCGGCAATGTCGCAACGGGCACCGGCCGAGCCGCCGTCGCCTACCTCGCGGCAGCGCAGCCCACCGGCGGCAAAGACCCGTTCGCCAGCGGATATGTCGGCACCTGGAACCTCTACGTCTCCGCCACCTACGACAGCGGGGCGACCTGGCAGACGGTGCAGGCGACAACCGATCCGGTCCAGCTCGGTGAGATAGACGCGGGCGGTACGACGACGAGTGGACAGCGCAACCTGCTCGACTTCATGGACGCCTCCCTGACCAAGGACGGCCGCGTGGTCGTCGCTTACGCAGACGGGTGCCTCAACGACGCGAGTGGGACGGTGTACGGCGCCCCGAAGTCGTGCACATCGGTCGATACCTCCCAGGACAGCTGGGCAACCGTTGCGTACCAGTCGGCCGGCTTAGGCATGTTCGCGAACGCGGACACGGCAGTGCCGGTGGTCGCCCCTCGCATCAAAGGACACAAGCAGAAGTAGGCCTGGGCTTCCTTACCCGCAGTTGTGGTGAGGCAGGCGTCGGCCGCTCAGGCTGTGTGCGACCCGCGTCGGGCGACGCGTCAGCTTCACGTCGGCCGCCGCGGCTCGGGCGCGAGCATCCGGCGTCAGGAACAGGTGCCAGTCGCCGACGTAGGCCGACGTGTAACCCAAGCCGTTGAGCGCGTGCTTCATCCGGTGCGCGTTCGCGTCATACCAGAACTGCAGGACGATGACAGACGGGTCAGCGGCCTGGATCTGCGACACCCAGCCGTCGAAGCCGCCCTTCGTCTCCTGGACCTTCCATCCGGAGACGTTCTCTTCCAGGTAGATGTATCGGTCGGGGTTCACCCGATGAGTGATCGTCAGCGGAGTCGGATCACCCAGCGCGTACAACCCACCGTTGGTGCCGAGCATGCGGTCAAGTCCGCACGCGTCGGAGTATTCGGCCACCAACAGCCGGTTGTTCGTCCACCGGCGGTCGAAGGCCACCCAGGAAAAGCCGACAAGCGCCATGGCGGCAGCAAGCACAACGGCGACACCGGCACGCCAGGTGCGCACCCGGCCTCGCGCGAAGCGCAGGGCGACGGCCGCGACTCCGCCGATCCCGAGAGCCGCGTACGGCGTCAGCGCGAGGGTGTCCTCGGGACCCTGAAAGTCGTAATAGAAGAGGAAGCCCGCCACTCCGACGAACGTGAACAGGATCACGCTGATCAGGGGAAGTCGCGCTGCCTCTCGAAGCGCGGCGCGCTTGGAGACGAGCACGGTCACGGCAATGCCGAGCAGGGCGAGCAGCCCCAGCATCAGGAGCACGCTCTCGACCGGACCGTACGCCACCCGCACGAGATGCGTCATGTGAGTCACACGTTGGTGCACGGAGAAGGGCACTCGCTGGTTGCCGACGAGCGGGAAGACGACAGTCGCTTCGATGAACTTGCCGAAGGCGCCGACCGCGAGGAAATAGACACCCACGAGCGCGAGCGGAATGGCAAGCCCGGACAGGGCGAGGACGAACGACCGGCGACGTCCTTGCCGCTCTGTCATGACCAGCGGCAGCACCAGTGCAGCGATCGGAAAGATGAACAGCGGCTGCCAGACAAGGGTGGCCACCGACGCCATCAGAGCCGCCCAGAACCAGCGACGCTCGATGAGAAGCAGCGCCGCGACAACGATCGCGAGGATCGCCGGCGTCTTCGCATCAGGGCCGCCGATTGCGTCCTGGGCGAAGATCGGGAAAGAGACAAACACGACGGCGGCCAGCACTCCGGCCGGAACGGATCGCCACAACCGGCGCGCGAGCGCATAGACGGCAACCGCGGTCAGACAAGAGAAGACGAAGAACTCGAGCCGGATGGCGTGGATGTCGTTGACACCGAACAGCCGTGCCAAAGCGGCGGCCACCCCGCCGAGCATCGTCGCGAGCGGAGCCTTCGGGTCGAAGATGCTCGCGTACGGCGGCACCCCGTGTGCGAGGCGCTGCGCGCCATAGACATAGATCGCCTCGTCGCGCCATAGCCGCTGGTTGATGTTGAACCGGGTGTAGAGGAGAACGGCTGCTGCGGCCGATGCGAGCGCGCCCACGACGCCCGCTGGGTCAGCGGGTCGCCAACCACCCCACCCCTGCGGTCGGATCACCGGCCGCAGGGTAGGGGCGACACCTTAAGAAGAAGGGCGGCGAAATTCAGCCTCAGCCGCGGTTGACGGCACTGACTAGCGCGAGCAGGGACGCGGTCGTGATGCTCGGGTGCACACCGCAGCCCCACACGACCTTGTCGCCGACCGCCACTTCGAGGTAGGCGGCCGCCTGTGCTTCTTCGCCGGCGCTGGTCGCGTGCTCGTGATAGTCGAGCACCCGGGCGTCGACGTCGAGATCAGCGAGCGCGTGCACGAGAGCCGCGATCGGACCGTTGCCGACGCCGGCGATTTCGACCGGCTGGCCGTTCCACTCGATGTGCGCGGTGATGCGGTCCTCCTGCCCGGAGTCGACGCTGTAGTGAGCCAGCCGCAGCGGTGACGAAGCCTCGAGGTAGGTCGAGCGGAACAGCTCCCAGATCCGCTCCGGCTCGATCTCGCCGCCGTCGGCGTCGGCCACTTCCTGGACAACCCGGGCGAACTCGATCTGCATCCGCCGCGGCAGGTCGAGGCGATAGTCGTGCTTGAGCACGTATGCCGTCCCGCCCTTGCCGGACTGCGAGTTGACCCGGATGACGGCCTCGTAGCCGCGACCGACGTCCTTCGGATCGATGGGCAGGTAGGGCACGCCCCACGCGAACTCGTCGACAGGCGTACCCGCATTCGCGGCGTCGCGTTCGAGCGCCTCGAAGCCCTTCTTGATGGCGTCCTGGTGTGAGCCCGAGAAGGCCGTGTAAACGAGGTCGCCGCCATACGGATGACGAGGGTGCACGGGCAGCTGGTTGCAGTGCTCGACGGTGCGACGTACCTCGTCGATGTCCGAGAAGTCGATGCCCGGATCGATGCCTTGGCTGAACAGGTTGAGCGCCAGCGTGACGAGGCAGACGTTGCCGGTCCGTTCGCCATTGCCGAACAGGCAGCCTTCGACGCGGTCGGCACCGGCCTGGACGCCAAGCTCGGCAGCCGCGACCGCCGTACCGCGGTCGTTGTGCGGGTGCAGGCTCAGGATGACTGCGTCCCGGCGCGAGACGTTGCGGTGGAACCACTCGATCTGGTCGGCATAGATGTTGGGCGTTGCCATCTCGACGGTCGCCGGCAGGTTGAGCACCACCTTGTTGTCAGCGGTCGGCTCCCATACGCCCATCACCGCGTCGCAGACCTCAACCGCGTAGTCGAGCTCGGTGCCGGTGAACGACTCGGGGCTGTATTGCCAACGAACGGTGGCGTCGCCCATGTAGGCGTCGGCGTACTTCATGCACCAGCGTGCACCCTGGACGGCGATGTCCTTGACCCCGTCCTTGTCCAGGCCGAAGACGACCCGACGCTGCAACGTCGACGTCGAGTTGTAGAGGTGCACGAGCGCAGTGCCGCGGAAGCCCTCGAGTGACTGACACGTCCGCTCGATCAGCTCTTCCCGCGCCTGCGTCAGGACCTGCACCGTGACGTCGTCAGGGACGAGGTCGTCCTCGACCAGCCGGCGGATGAAGTCGAAGTCGGTCTGGCTGGCCGCCGGAAAACCAACCTCGATCTCCTTGTAGCCAAGGCGTACGAGCAGGTCGAACATCCGACGCTTGCGCTCAGCGTCCATGGGGTCGATGAGCGCCTGGTTGCCGTCGCGAAGGTCGACGCTGCACCACTGCGGCGGCGCGGCGATCACCTTGTTGGGCCAGGTGCGGTCCGGGAGGTCGATCGGGGTGAACGGAACGTAACGGTGCGCCTTCGGCATGCCGGTCATGAGGAACTGCTCCTTGAGGTCGAGACGACGGATCACCGGCAAACGCAAGAGCCCCGCAGCGGGGGGCCGGCAGATCGGCCCCGCTACGGGCGCGTAAGGAGCAGCGAGTGACGCATCGCCGTCAGGCTACCAAGAACCTTGTGACGTTGTCTCGGAACGGGCCCGGCTCGTCCACCCACGGGTAATGGCCGGCGCCAACGAGGACAACCTTCTCGCAAGATGACAGCAGCGCACTGTATTTGTCGGCGACCGTGACACCCGTGACCGCGTCGCCGTCGCCGACGACGATTTGTACGTCTGCGGTGATATCCCGCAGCGACTCGCGGGCGGCGTGCACGTCGTAGTCGCCCTCCGGTCGGAAACCGGCGTAGGCACGCAGCGACATCTGGTATTTGCCGGCGGCAGCATGGGTTTGCGCGCGCTCGTCCCAGCGGGCGTACCAGAAGGGTCGTGTCATCGCTTCCAGCTCACGTGCGAGCCGTGGGTTCTCGTCCAGGGCGGCCTGCGCGTCGGCGGCTTCGGCGTACCAGTCCTCAGTGACACGGGTGGCGCGGATCGACTCGAGGTCGTCCGGCGTCCAGCCGAACACTTTGCCGCTGGGTGTGACCAGCACAAGCCGGCGTACTGCGCTGGGGTAGCGCGCCGCGTGCAACAACGCGACCGCACAGCCGGCGGAGTGCGCGAGCACGTCGACGGGATCGAGCCCGAGCGCGACGCGCACGTCCTCGACGTCGTCGGGCAACCGGTCGAGACGAAGCGACAGCCGGTCGGCCGGCAGCTCGGACGCGCCGGTGCCCCGGTTGTCGAGCAGCAGCAAGGTCCGGTCGTCGCTGATGCCGCCGAGGTCTTCGAGGTATGACGCGGCACGACCCGGTCCGCCCGGAATGCAGAGCAACGGCGGGCCGCTTCCCAGCTGGTGCACGGCAAGCCGCGTCCCGTCGCGCGCCTCCACCAGACGCGTGTCGGCGCTTTCGAAGGCCAGGCTCACTGCTCGGTGAGGTCCGCGGTTCGCGCCGATGTCGCACCGACGCTGTTGGCGATCTCCGCGAGTGCGTCGGTCGGAATCGCCGAGTCGACCGTGAGCACCATCAGCGCCTGGCCACCGGCTTCGCGACGAGACACTTGCATCGCGGCGATGTTGACGCCTGCATCGCCGAGTACCCGCCCAACGAGGCCGACGATGCCGGGCCGGTCGTCGTACTTGAAGAACGCCATGTGCGCGATGGGTTGTACGTCGACGTCGAACCCGTCGATCTCGGCGAGTTTCTCGACATGTCGCGGGCCCGACAGCGTGCCGGAGACAGAGACCTGCTCGCCCGTTGCCAGCGTCCCGCGCAGCGTGACGAGGTTGCGATAGTCGGGGCTGTCCTCGGTCGTGACCAGGTCTAGCTCGACACCGCGTTCGGCTGCATGCAACGGCGCGTTGACGAACGTGACCGGCTCTTCGACGACGTCGGCAAAGACACCTTTCAACGCGGACAGCTGGAGGACGGACACGTCATATGCCGCGATCTCGCCGCGCACTTCGACGGTCAGTCTGGTCGCGACGCCGCCGGCGAGTGCCGTGAAGACCCGGCCCAGCTTCTCGGCAAGCGGCAGCCCCGGTCGGACCTCTTCGGCGACGATGCCGCCGGCTTGCACGTTGACGGCGTCCGGCACGAACTCACCTTGCAGCGCGAGCTTCACACTCCGGGCGACGGCGAGACCGGCCTTGTCCTGCGCCTCGAGCGTCGAGGCGCCGAGGTGTGGCGTCGCGACAACGTTGTCGAACGCGAACAGGGGTGAGTCGGTGCACGGCTCGGTGGCGTAGACGTCGAGACCGGCGCCGCCTACCCGTCCTTCTTTGAGGGCCTGCGCCAGTGCATGTTCGTCAAGCAGGCCGCCGCGTGCTGCGTTGATGATGATGACGCCGGGCTTGCAGAGCGCGAGCTCGCGTTCGCCGATCAGGCCGACGGTCTCGGGCGTCTTCGGCAGGTGAATGGAAATGAAGTCGCTCTCGCGCAGCAGCTCGTCGAGCGACACGAGGCGGACGCCGATCTGCGCGGCGCGTGCGGCGGGGACGTATGGGTCATAGGCGAGCAGCCGAACGCCGAACGCACTCATGCGTTGCGCGACGAGGACACCGATACGGCCAAGACCGACGACACCCATCGTCTTGTCGACGACCTCGACGCCGGTGAACTTGCTGCGCTTCCACTCCCCCGCGCGCAGGCTGGCGGCGGCTTGCGGGACGCGGCGCGCGACGGCCAGCAGCAGGGCGAGGGCGTGCTCTGCCGCCGAGACGATGTTGGAGGTCGGGGCGTTGACGACGAGGACGCCGCGTGCGGTTGCGGCCGGGACGTCGACGTTGTCCAGCCCGACGCCGGCGCGAGCGACGACCTTCAGCCGATCCGCGGCCGCCAGTGCCTCGGCATCGATGTGCGTGGCGCTGCGCACGATGACGGCGTCCACGTCCTTCAGCGCGGGCAGCAGAGCGCCTCGGTCGGCGCCGTCGACGCTGCGCACCTCGAAGTCGGACGACAGGACGTCCAGAGCGCTCGGGGCCAGCTCCTCGGCGACGAGAACGACGGGTCGCGACATGCCGTCGAGATTAGCCGCGCCGCGCCTGCCTGGTTCGGGCCACGGCGGTGAGCGCCCACAGATCCGCCTGATGCGACACCAACGCCTTCCTGATGTGGGGATCAGCGGAGGTGTCCCACCAGCCGAAGCCGGCGTTGTTCAGCCGGTGTGGTGGCGCGTGGCGACCGGCCCGGTCGCGCTGGTCTTCGACGATTCCGAAGATGAAGGTCGTGGGCTCGAGACCACCGATGCTCAGGCGCGCGCCTGTGCCGTCGATCAGCTTGAGAAGCGTGCCGATCGTTGGGTCGACGGCGCCGGTCTCGATCCGGTCGATCGTCGTCTTGGCCACGCCTGACTTCGCCGCGAGGGCACGTTGGCTCAGGCCGGCATACCGACGCATCCGCCGGCACGCGAGCGCGAGCGATTCCGCATCAGTGACGAACAGCTCCGCGCGGCTGGCCGCGTCATAAGTGGCCGGCTCGCCAAAATCGATATCCGGCACGGCAGTGGGTTCCGGATGTGGAGGTAGGTCCTGCGCTGGCTCTGACATGCGCCGAGGGTGTGCGCTCGCGGCGACACTTCCGGCCACTTGTGCACAGGGCGGCGGCCAGGCCAGCAACCAAGCGGCCAGGTCTTCCCACCCCCTCCACAACCTCATACGAAGTGGCCGTGCCTGCGCGGGCATTTTCGCGCCACGAAGTGGCCGCGAACTCACGGCCACTCAACTGGGTGGAGGTGCTGGTGAACCAGGTGGCGGTGCTGGTCGCAGTGGCCGTGGATATGCGGGCAATCGAGCGCGAGCCATTGCCCGCCTTTGCGCGGGCAATCAGTAGGTGGCGTGAGGGCAGTGGAGGCCTAGGGGGCCTAGGGGGCCTAGGGGGCCTAGGGGGCCTAGGGGCCTAGGGGCCTAGGGGGCCTAGCGGCGGCGTCTGCGGATGCGGCGGTCAGACAGCGCGATCGTTACGACGAGCCAGGCGCCGCCCAGGGCGGCGATGACGAAGAACACGAACGCGACTGCCGGATAGCCGCCGATGGTCGTCTTGGTGTGCACGCGCGAGAGAACCGCGGCGCCGACGATCAACGCCGCCAGCACCAATCCGACCGCGACCCGGTTTGCCATTCGGTGCAGACCTTGCAAGAACTCTGTTTCGTCGATCGCGTCGACCCTGAGCTCGAACCGTCCGCTCGCCAACGCGTCGATAGCGCGATTCACCCGACCAGGGAGCTGCTCGGCGAAGTTACGTGCCTCGATCGCTGCCCCGAGCACTCCGGACATCGATGGTGTCGCCGCGGATCGCGCCAAGGTGAGCGCCTGATCCTGCATGATCTCCACCGGCGCGACCTGCGGATCCAGGATGCGCGCGACCATGTCGAGATTGAGCAACGCCTTGCCCACCATCGACAGCTCGGGCGGCGGACGCAGACCTGCACCGGCACACGTCCGGGTGAGATCCAGAACTAGCCGACCGGCGTCCAGGTCCTCGATCGTGCTCGCGGCCCGTCGTTCGACAAGGTCGGCGACGTCGCTGGTGAACCGGCGCAGATCACAATCGGCCGCTGGCTCGGAGATGTCCGCCGCGATGCGCGCAACCTCTTCTCCGCGCCGCTCGGCGACGGCGAGGAGCAGCCGCAACAACCGGTCGCGCATCTCCGGCGGGACCCGCGCCACCATCCCGACGTCGATGAGCCCGAGCCGGCCGTCCGGCGTGAGGAGCACATTGCCGGGATGCGGGTCGGCGTGGAAGAACCCGTGCACGAGGATCTGATCGAGGTAGGCACGGAACAGCTCGCGCGCCAACATCTCACCGTCGACGTCGAGGCGCGCCAGGCCGGAGAGCTCCGTCACCTTTTTGCCTTCGACCCGATCCATCGTGAGAACACGGCCGGTGGTGAAATCCTCGTATGGCGCCGGCACGACGAGATGCCGTTGCGCCAGGACGATGTCGCGCAGCCGGTTGAGATTGGCGGCTTCCTTGCGGTAGTCGAGCTCGTCGAGCAGTGAGCGGCGGAACTGCGCGAGGAGATCAGTGACGGCGAGCAGCCGGCCCTGTTCGGTGTGCGCCTCGAGGCGCTCCGCCACGCTCTCGAGGACATCCAGGTCGTCGAAGACGAGCCGGCGGATCCCGGGGCGCTGGACCTTGACGACCACGCGGCGCCCGTCCCGCAGCGTGGCGGCGTGCACCTGACCGAGGGACGCGGCGGCGAGCGGGGTCTCGTCGAAGCTCTCGAAGGCACGGCTCAGCCGGACGCCGAGCTCCTCCTCAATCGTCTCGCGAACCACCTCGAACGGGAACGGTTCCAGTGAGTCCTGCAGCCGGGAGAGCGACTCCAGGTATGGCGCCGGCAGCAGGTCGGCGCGCGTCGAGAGCAACTGTCCCAACTTGATGAACGTCGGGCCCATGCGCTCGAGATCGGTCGCCAGGTCCTCGCCTTCGGCGCGTGCCGCCGCGCGATCGGCGTCGTCCTCGCCCTCGTCGGCCAGCGCCGGATCGAGCCCGGCTTGCCGGACGAGGTCCGACCGGCCGTAGCGGACGAGCAGCCGAACGAGATCGGCATACCGGCCGAGGTGGTGGGGGCGGGACAGGAGTGACACGCCTTCGGACATGCCCACCGCTGTACACATTTAGACGGGGGGTGCCGCCAGGCGCGCAGGTCTGGTCAGATCGGACGCTCCAGCCAGGTCACGTCCCACCACGTGTCGAACTTGCGACCGACCTCGCGGAACGTGCCGATCTCCTCGAAGCCGAAGCGGCGATGCAGCGCCAGCGAGGCGTCATTCGGCAGCGCGACGCCCGCGAACGCACGGTGGACGTCCTCGCCCGCAAGCTCGGCGAAGAGCGCGGCATACAGGGCGCTGCCGACGCCCAGCCCAAGAGCCTCAGGCGCGCAATAGACCGTCGCCTCCACCGACGGGGCATATGCCGGCTTGTCACGGAATCTGCTGCTCGTCGCGTATCCGAGCACCTCGCTGCCGGACGCGTCTTCGGACTGGGCGACGAGCAGCCGGTGTCGCCCCGTCGGCGCATAGTGGTCGAACCATTCGCGCCGTTCGTCCACCGTGAACGCATTCAGGTCGAACGTGATGTGGGTGTTCTCGACGTAATGGTTGTAGATCCGCGTAAGCGCTGGAAGGTCATCGAGCTGTCCCGGTCGGGTCACGATCACGTTGCAATGGTCGCCGACACGCGCACCTGCCTCGTAACGTTTTGCCTGGAGGTGCCGCGATGGCGCACGAGCAGTGGATCCGGCAGACCGAGCGCGGCCAGGCCGCCTCTGCCGAGACGGCCGCCCACGCACCCGACTTCGCCCGACACGATCGCGGCCCCGAAGACGAGCATTGGATGCACGCCTTCGGTGCGCAATGCGCCAAGTGCGGCGCCCTCATCGAAGAAGAAGAGCTCGTACGCCGCCGCGGCAACGGTGGCTGGGTGCACCAGCGCTGCCCGGTGCGCCTTAGCCCTCCTGCTTGATCCAGCTCATCAGACCGCGCAGCTTGCTGCCGACTTCCTCGATCGAGTGCTTGGCACCCTCGGCGCGGTACTTGGTGAACTGCGGCCGCCCGGCGTCGTCCTCCGCGATCCACTCCTTGGCGAACTCCCCGGCCTGGATCTCGGTGAGGATCCGCTTCATCTCCGCCTTGGTCGAGTCGGTGACGACGCGCGGACCGCGGGTGTAGTCGCCGTACTCGGCTGTGTCGGAGATCGACCAGCGCATCTTCGCAAGCCCACCCTCATACATGAGGTCGACGATCAGCTTCAGCTCGTGCAGGCACTCGAAGTAGGCAACCTCGGGCTGATAGCCCGCCTCGACCAGCGTCTCGAAGCCGGCCTGTACCAGCGCGCTCGCGCCGCCACAGAGCACCGCCTGTTCCCCGAAGAGGTCAGTCTCGGTCTCCTCGGTGAACGTGGTCTTGAGTGCACCGGCCCGCGTGCCGCCAATGCCCTTCGCATACGCCAGCGCCAGCGCAAATGCATTGCCCGTCGCGTCCTGCTCGACAGCGACGAGGCAGGGTACGCCGCGACCGTCGACAAACTGACGCCGGACGAGGTGACCGGGCCCCTTAGGGGCCACCATCGCGACGTCGACGTTCGCCGGCGGCGTGATGTATCCGAAGCGGATGTTGAACCCGTGCGCGAAGAACAGCGCGTCGCCCTCGTTGAGGTTCGGCTCGATCGCCTCGGCGTAGAGCGAGCGCTGCACCGTGTCCGGCGCGAGCACCATCACAAGGTCGGCCTCCGCGCACGCGTCGAACGGCGTGAGCACGCGGAGCCCTTCGGCCTCGGCTGAGGCACGGGACTTGGACCCCTCGGGAAGCCCGATCCGTACGTCGACTCCCGAGTCGCGCAGCGAGAGCGCATGAGCGTGGCCTTGCGAGCCGTAGCCGAGCACCGCAACCTTGCGGGCCTGAATTACCGAAAGGTCGGCGTCGTCGTCGTAGAACATCTCTGCCATTTGTTAAGCGGTCCTCTCCACAGGGCGCAGGGTGTTGCGGTCGGTGATCGATCGGGAGCCGCGACCGACCGCGACCATCCCGGATTGCACGAGCTCTCGGATGCCGAATGGTTCGAGCACTCTAATAAGGGCGTCGAGCTTGTCCGCGGTGCCGGTCGCCTCGATGGTCACGGCGTCCGACGCCACGTCGACGACCTTGGCGCGGAACAGCTGCACGGTCTCGAGCACGTGGGACCGCGTCTCGAGGTCGGCCTTCACCTTGACCAGCAACAACTCACGCTGGACCGATGCGTCCGGATCCAGCTCGACGATCTTGATGACGTTGACAAGTTTGTTGAGCTGCTTGGTGACCTGCTCGAGCGGCAGCTCCTCGACGTTGACGACGATCGTCATCCGGGAGATCTCGGGATGCTCGGTCGGTCCAACCGCCAGCGAGTCGATGTTGAATCCACGGCGCGAGAACAGGCTGGCGACTCGTGCGAGCACACCAGGCTTGTTCTCGACCAACACGGAGAGCGTGTGGCGGCTCACTTGTCGACCACCTCACCCATCTCGTAGTCGAAATCGGGAGCGGTGTCGCGCGCGACCTTGATGTCGTCGTTGGACGTGCCGGCCGCGACCATCGGCCACACCATCGCGTCCTTGCCCACGACAAAGTCGACGACGACCGGTGCGTCATTGACTGCCATCGCTTTCTCGATTGTCGCGTCGACATCTTCCGCGTTGTCACAGCGCAGACCGACACAACCCATGGCGTCGGCGAGCTTGACGAAGTCGGGCAGGTACTGCGGCCGGTCTCGCTTGAGGTCGGTGTTGGAGTAGCGCGCGCCGTAGAACAACGTCTGCCACTGCCGCACCATGCCGAGCGACCCGTTGTTGATGACCGCGACCTTGATCGGGATGCCTTCGATGGCGCACGTCGTGAGCTCTTGGTTCGTCATCTGGAAGCAGCCGTCGCCGTCGATCGCCCACACCAGCGCGTCGGGCCGTCCGACCTTCGCACCCATTGCGGCCGGCACCGCAAATCCCATGGTTCCAAGGCCACCGGAGTTGATCCAGGTGTAGGGGTTCTCGTAGGAGACGAACTGGCTCGCCCACATCTGGTGCTGGCCGACACCGGCGACGTAGACGGCTTCGGGACCGGCAATCTTGCCGAGCCGCTCGATCACGTGCTGCGGCGCGAGCGAACCGTCCGACTCGGGCGAGTAGCCCAAGGGATAGGTGCGGCGCCAGCGGTCGCACTGGACCCACCACGACGCATAGTCCGGGCTGCGTCCGGAGTCGAGCTCTGCCTGCACCGCGACCGTCAGGTCGGCGATGATCTCGCGGGCATCACCGACGACGGGAATGTCGGCGACGCGGTTCTTCGAGATCTCGGCAGGGTCGATGTCCGCGTGGATGACGGTTGCGTCGGGTGCGAACGTCGAGAGCTTGCCGGTGACCCGGTCGTCGAACCGCGTCCCCAACGCGAGCATCACGTCGCACTTCTGCAACGCGGTGACCGCGGCGACCGCACCGTGCATGCCGGGCATGCCGAGATGCAGCTGATGCGAGTCGGGGAACGCGCCGCGGGCCATCAGCGTCGTGATGACGGGCGCGCCGAGCAGCTCAGCCAGCTTGCGCAACTCGGCTGCCGCTCGCGCCTTGAGCACGCCGCCCCCGACATAAAGGATCGGCCGCTTCGCTTCCAGCAACACGCGCGCCGCTTCCCGGACCTGCTTGGCATGCGCTTTCGCCGCGGGCCGATAACCCGGCAGCTGCATCTCGACCGGCCACGAGAACGATGTGGTCGCCTGCAGCGCATCCTTCGGGATGTCGACGAGCACGGGCCCGGGCCGGCCGGAGGCCGCGATGTGGAACGCCTCCGCCAATACCCGGGGGATGTCCGCCGCGTCCTGGACGAGATAGTTGTGCTTCGTGATCGGCATCGTGATGCCGCAGATGTCGGCTTCCTGGAAGGCGTCCGTCCCGATCGCACCCGACGGCACCTGGCCGGTGATGGCGACGATCGGCACCGAGTCCATGTAGGCGTCGGCGATCGGCGTGACGAGATTCGTGGCACCCGGGCCGCTCGTCGCCATACAGACACCGACGCGTCCGGTGGCCTGCGCGTAGCCGGTGGCGGCGTGACCCGCGCCCTGCTCGTGGCGAACCAGGATGTGCCGGACCCGCTGCGAGTCGAAGAGCGGATCGTAAGCGGGAAGGATCGCTCCCCCGGGGATGCCGAAAACGACGTCGACAGCCAGCTCCTCCAACGAGCGGACGAGCGACTGCGCTCCGGTGAGTTCGGTCACAACTCTTCCTTCAGGTCGGTCTCAACAAAAAACCCCTCGTGTCGGATGACACAGAGGGGTGAGCGCGCGGGCTATGGATCAGCCGGCGCGCCCTGCAATTACTACGACGAGATGCTGCACGCGGTCACGGTAACACAAGCGAGTAGCGTCCGCGGCATGTCCGACCTCACCTGGCTCGACGCCACTGCACAGGCAGAACTCGTCCGTACGGGACAGGTCAGCCCGAAGGAACTCGTCGAGGCAGCCATTGAACGCATCGAGCGCGTCAACCCGCAACTCGACGCCGTCATTCGAACCCGGTATGACGAGGCCCGGGAAGAAGCGTCCGCGCCGATCGATGGCCCGTTTGCCGGTGTTCCCATCCTCTTCAAAGATCTTGGCTGCACGATCGCCGGCGAGGAGACCGCCTTCGGCATCGGGCCGCTGAGGGAGATCCTCATGCCGGTGACGTCGTACCTCGCCGCACAGTTCCGCCGGGCCGGGTTCATCGCGCTCGGACGAACCAACGTGCCGGAGTTCGGCACCACGGTCACCACCGAACCCAAAAGCTTTCCGCCGGCCCGGAACCCGTGGAACCCCGAGCACTCGACCGGTGGTTCGTCGGGCGGTTCCGCGGCCGCAGTCGCGAGCGGCATGGTCGCCGTCGCCCATGCCAACGACGGGGGCGGCTCGATCCGCATCCCCGCGAGCGAGTGCGGCCTGGTCGGACTGAAGCCGACTCGCGCGCGGGTGTCGCAGGGACCCCTCGTCGGCGAAGGCTGGGCCGGCGGGACGATCGACGGAGCGGTCAGTCGCTCGGTTCGTGATGCGGCCGCGATCCTCGACGTGATCAGCGCCGAGATGCCGGGCGAGCCGTACTACGCGCCACCGCTGCCCGGCCGGCTCGCCGATGCGGCCGGCACGGACCCGGGCAATCTGCGCATCGGCTTCGCCGACCACGCCGGGGACGAGCGCTACCTCGACTCACCTGACTGCCGGGCTGCGGTCCAGGCAGCGGTCAAACTGCTGGCGTCGCTCGGTCACGAGGTCGAGGAGTCACATCCCGCCGCGATGTTCGAGGAGGAGTTCGGTCACCATTTCGGCACGATCATCGCGGCCGATACGGAGCACGACTTCCGGGCGTTCGAGGCGCTGTTGGGTCGCCAGATTCGCAACGAGGACATCGAGCCGCGAAACGCGTTCTATCGCAAGCTCGGCAGCGAGATGAGTGCCCTGGCCTATCTCGATGCGCGCGCATGGATCGGCGGCTGGGCTCGACGCATGGCGGACTGGTGGGGCTCGTATGACGTGCTTGTCACCCCGACGCTAGGCGGACCGCCGCCGCAGCTGGGCTGGTTCACCGAGGCCGGCCCGCTCGAAGAGGGCAAGCGAATCACGAGCTTCATCCCCTACACGGCGCAGTTCAACATGACCGGCCAGCCGGCGATCAGCCTGCCGTTGCACTGGTCGGCGGACGGGCTGCCTGTGGGCGTGCAGTTCGTTGCGGCATACGGCCGCGAGGACGTGCTCGTCCGCCTCGCCGCGCAGCTGGAAAAAGCAGCACCCTGGGCCGATCGGCGACCCAGGGTGCATGCGTGAGGTGCGGTCAGATCAGGGGGTAGCAACCTTGAACGTCTTGCTGCTTGCCCCGGCGTAACCCTTCTGCGACGCAATGACGACCTTGTAGGTCGTGGTCTTCTTCTGCGTCAGCTTGAACGTCAGGGCACCGCCAGCGACGGTCTTGCCACCGGCGACCCGCTGCAGCGAGCCGTTCACGACCTTGTCGAGCACGGCGTTGAGGCCGGCAACTCCAGCACCGGCGGAGACAGCCTTGCCGGTCACCTTGAAGGTCTTGCCCTTGGCGATGTGCTTGACCGAGGCGTGAGCGGTCACGCTGAGCGGCTTGACGCTCGCGAACTGAATCGTGGTGCCGCCGAGGTGACCGTTCGCCGGGTTGAGCACGTTGTCTGTACCCGCGACGATGCAGCTGCCGCCCGGCTTGCACTGGACGCCGTCGCTTCCGACAGTGCCGGTGTGCACCATGAACGTCTGATTGGTGAACGCGCCGTTGGCGTCCGTCGAGATCGTCTTGATGTTGTTGAAGTCGCACGCCTGCGTCGCCTTGCTCGGGTCCGCACTCGTGCACTCAGAGACATAGACGGTGCCGTTCGGGTTGAACCCGCCACCGTTCAGGGTCACCAGCTGACCGCTCTTGAGCCCGGTCCGCGGCGAAACCTGGAGCCGGTCAATCGCGATGGCCGCGCCAGCGGTGTTCGTCGCGTCCGGCGCGTTGGGGTTGGTGGTGACGTTGACATAGCAGGTGGCGCCGGCGTTGCACGTGCCGTTGCCGATCGCGCCGGTGTGGACGACATAGCCGGTCAGCGTGAAGTTGCCGCTGGCGTCAGTCGTCGCGGACGTGTTGGCGGTGCTCGGCTGGCAGGAGGCCGGGTCAGCGGCCGCGCTGCACTCGACGACGATGACCGGGCTGTTCGCGGTGAAGCCCGTGCCGGTAACGGTGGTCGTGTCGCCGTCTTGCAGGCCGAAACCGCCTGCCTTGGCGGCCCAGTCCACGGTGACCGCCGGGGTTGCGGCGAACGCGCTGGTCGCGGGGATGAGCGCTGCGCCGATCGCGGCTGCGGCGGTCACCATTCCGAGGGTTACTCGGGTCTTGACATGCATGGAGAAACTCCTGTGTCGACAACGGTGTCGCCGTACAGGATGGAACGCCGTTCGGTCTTTTGGTATAGCCCAGGATGACCACCTTTCGACGTCAACTGCTTGTCAGTTCGTCAACAAGGCGCCGAAGGTGCATTTGGGCGGCATCAGCAAGTCGGTGGAGTTTCGTGTCCCGATGCTCGTTCCACGAGGTGTGTCCGGGTACGAAGCTGCACCCGGTGACTGCTGCGACCTGTTGAAGGTACCCCCGCCGATAGTCGTCGCTGTCGAACAGGCCATGCCAGGTGGTGCCGGCAACCGCACCGTCGACGCACCCGTCACCCGGGACCAGCTCCTCTCCGCCCCTGCGATGCACCCGACCGTGATGGATCTGATAACCCGTCACGCGCGTGCCATCGGCGAACCGCTCGGATCGCTGCGCCAGCACCTTGGTCGGACCGAACGTCGTGTCCACGGGCAGCAGGGCAAGACCGGGTATGACGTCCTGCCGCGACTCGACGCCATCGCGAATGCTTGCGCCGAGCATCTGATAGCCGCCGCAGATGCCGAGCAGCGGTAAGCCGCTCTCCGCCCGCTGTCGCAACACGCTCTCGAAGCCGCGGTCGCGCAACCAGCCGAGATCGTCGACGGTTGCCCGCGTTCCGGGAATGACCACGAGGTCGCTGTCAACGAGCTGCTGGGGGACGTCGGCGAACGTCAACACGACACCGGGCTCAGCGGCTAGTGGTTCGAGGTCGGTGAGGTTGCTCGCCCGCGGGAGGCGGATGACCGCGACCCGCAGGATGTCCGGCCCGACCGGTGGCTGCGGGATCGGCGCCCACTCGGTAGCGAGGCTGTCCTCGGCGTCGAGCCGCAGCGCGGCGTCATACGGCAGCACTCCGAACACCGGGCGGCCGGTCCGCTGTTCGATCTCGTCCAGTCCTGGTTGCAACACGTCGACGTCGCCACGGAAGCGGTTGATGACGAAGCCGATGATGCGTTTCTGGTCAGCGTCGTCGAGGCACGCGAGTGTGCCCAACAACGAGGCGAAGGCGCCGCCGCGGTCGATGTCCGTGACGAGCACGACCGGCAGGTCGAGCGCGCTCGCCAGCCCCATGTTGGCGATGTCGTGCTGGCGCAGGTTGATCTCCGCCGGGCTTCCCGCGCCTTCGGCGATGATGACGTCGAAGCGAGCGGCGAGATCGCGATATGCGCTGACCGCCACGTCCAGAAGGTCGTGGCGATCGCGTAGATAGTTGAGGGCGTCGAGGTCACCGGCGGGCAGCCCGTTGACGACAAGATGGCTGCGTCGATCCGTGCCTGGCTTGACGAGGATCGGGTTCATCGCGACCTCGGGCGCGACGCCGGCCGCCTCGGCCTGCAGATGTTGCGCCCGCGCGATCTCGCGCCCGTCCGCGGTCACGGTCGAGTTCAGCGACATGTTCTGCGCTTTGAACGGCGCGACACGCACACCACGACGCGCGAGCAAACGGCACAGTGCCGCCACGACGGTCGTCTTACCGGCGTTGGAGGCGGTGCCGCAGACGAGCAGACCGCGCGCGCTCGAATTCAGTGCGGTCAATCCTCGAGCTTTCGGCTGACTCCGGCCGAGTCGAAGGTCGCCATCTCGCCGAGGATGCGTGCGGCAGCTTGCACGATCGGCACTGCCAGAGCTGCGCCGCTGCCCTCACCCAACCGCAAGTGCAGATCGACCAGCGGCGTCAGCCCGAGGTGCTCGAGGGCACGGCTCGCGGCCGGCTCGGACGAGCGATGCCCCGCGATGAGGTAGCCGCGGACCTCGGGAGTAAGCGCGACCGCAACTACGGCGGCCGCGTCAGCGATGACCCCGTCGAGGACCACCGGGATGCGCTGCGCCGCGGCGGCGGTGATGTAGCCGACGAGCGCCGCGATCTCCAGCCCGCCCAGTTCGCCGAGCAGCGTCAGCGGATCCTGGTCGGACCCGACCCGCAGCAGTGCGCTCCTGATGGCCTCCGCCTTACGGGCGACCGTCGCGGCATCCGCAGCGGCACCCGGCCCGACGATCGTCTCGGGACTCGCACCGGTCAGTGCCGCGACCAGCGCAGTAGCCGCTGTCGTGTTGCCGATCCCCATCTCCCCCGTCACGAGCAGTCGCGAGCCGGCGGCGATCGCTTCAGCGGCAATGGTCGCGCCGACATCGAGAGCGGCGACGGTCTCCGCTCGCGTCATCGCCGCTTCGACGACGAGGTTGCGGGTGCCGCGGCGGATGCGACGGTCGATGACTGTCGGGAGCGGGGCCGGCGGATCCGTCGCGACGCCCACATCGACGACAGTTACGTGTGCGTCGAGGTGTCGAGCGAGGACGTTGATCGCGGCGCCGCCGGAGGCGAAGTTGGCCAGCATCTGCACCGTGACGTCCTGCGGCCAGGCGGTGACACCCTCGGCGACGACACCGTGGTCCGCAGCAAATACAGCGATGGTGACCGGTTCCGGCAGCGGCGGTGGGACATTGCCGGCGATGGCGGCCAGTTGCACGCTGAGGTCCTCGAGCAGCCCCAGCGATCCAGGCGGCTTCGTCAGCTGGCCTTGGCGGTCTTGTGCTGATCGCGCCGCCTCGGCATCGACCGGTACGACCGCGCTGCGCGCGGTGTCGAAGGTGGTCATCATGAGCTCCTGACTGCGAGTAGGCCTGGATCCTTCGAGAGGGCAGTGTCGAGACGAGCGAGCCCGTCGGCGTCCGGAACAGCGATGCGGACCGTGCCGGGCAGGCCGAAGCTGGCGCAGTCGCGAACGATGACGCCGTGGGGTGCCAGCTGTTCGCGCAGCCCGGGTGCGTCGACGAGCACCCAGTTGGCAGCGGACTCCTGCGCGTGCAGACCGTGCCCCGCCAGGACCTCGGTCAGCTCATCGCGCAGCTTGCTGATGTCAGCCGTCCATCGAGCGAGATCCACCTGGTCCATCAGCTGCGGCAACACGGCGCAGGCGAGGCCATTGACGGACCATGTCGGCTGACGCTCGCGGCAGCGGGCGACCAGCTCCGGGTCAGCGAGCAGGTAGCCAATGCGCAAGCCCGGGCAAGCGAAGAGCTTGGTCAGGGACCCGACCACTGGGACGCCGTCGCCACGAGTCCAGGCGCCGGCCGCCAGCGGATAGAACGCTTCGTCCCAGACGTCCGCCGACTCATCCGGTGCCGCCAGCCGGCCAGTCGGGTTGTGCGGGTTGGAACGCCAGCAGGGCCCGGTGGCGCCGCGTGGATGCAGGGCGAACTCCGGTTCAGTGACCTGACCACCGACTTCGGCGGCCAGAAGAGCGATGGCTTCGCTACCGCCGTTGGTCAGCAGCAGCCGCTCTGCGTCGACGTTCATCGCGGCGGCCAGAGCAGCGGTGGCGTCACGTGCATCGGGATAGCGCCGGACGACGTCGAGGTGAGACGTCAGCAGCTCGGTGATGTCCGGCGCGACCGGGTTCAACGACGCCGACAAGTCGAGCACGCCGTCGACAGCCAGACCCAGTGCAGCGGCAATTGCAGCGGCGTCTCCACCATGTGCGCCCGGCGGCGGGATGGCGTTCATCGCGACCTCCGCACAGCGACGGCACTCGCCGCCAGCAGCGCGACGAGGGCGAGAGTGACATCGCGGCAGAGCGCGGTCGCCCGCCGAATATCCCGAACAGCAGGCGCCGGTCCGGCGCCCAGGATCGGCCGCTCGTCGACAACGCCTTCGTAGACATTGGTTCCGCCGAGATGTACGCCGAGTGCGGCGGCATAGGCCGCTTCTGCGACGCCGGCGTTCGGCGAGGGATGCGCGGGCGCTTGGCGTCGTACGGCGTCGACGATGCGCGATGCCGCAGCGGGGCGAACAGCCGCAACAAGCAGTGCGGTGAGCCGCGCCGGGATCCAGGCGGCGACATCGTCGAGCCGAGCGGCGGGGCAACCGAAACGCAGATAGCGCGGGCTGCGGTGGCCGACCATCGCGTCCATCGTGTTGAGCGCGCGATGCGCGAACACCGCACGGGTCCCGCCGACGGACGCCCACCAGGCGGGCGCCACGATCGCATCGACGGTGTTCTCGGCCACCGACTCGACGACGGCTCGGGCCACTCCGCTCTCGTCGAGATGGCTCGGGTCCCGGCCGGCCAGCGCGGGCAGCAAGGCGCGCGCTGCCGGAAGGTCACCGACCGCTAGCCGGCGTTCGATGTCGTGCGCGCTGCGCATCAATCCGCGTCCGGCCGAGCAGACCGTCGTGCCGGCAAAGGTGGACGGGCAGGCAGCGGCGGCCATCCGCGCGATCGTGAGCCCAGTCACTGCATAAACCGCACCGGCAACCGCCGAGTCGCGATATGCCCGCTGCTCGACGGCGCTCATGGCGGCGCCGAACCACGCCACTGGATGCCAGGAGGACGGCGGATCTCCCAACGCCAGATCCGCGAGCAAGCCGAGCGCAACAGCACCGCTAGTCGCGCCCACCGGGTGACCCAGCCTCACCATCGTGTGGCCCAGACCAGGAGCCCGGCGGTCTCGCCGATGACGATCTGCGCACCAAGCACGTCACCGGTGTAGCCGCCGAGTCGGCGGTAGGCGAACGCGGTGATGCCGAGCATCACGAACAACTCCGCGGCTAGCGCGGCAGCACCATGCCCGGGGCGTCGAACGAGAAGGCCGGCAAGGCTCGCTCCGAGCCCCACGACGGCGATGACAATCGCAGCCACGCGACGGTGCCGGATGACGTCGCCGCCGCCGAACAGCGTCGCGAGTCCGGTAGAGCGCGCGTAGCGGCCGAGGAGGAGAAGTACGGCTACTGCCGACCGCGAGCCACACCACAGACCAGCGACCGGCCAGACAACCGCAGGTCCGGCCGCGAAGGCACCGAAGCGGACCAGCATCACGACGACGAGAGTGATGACACCGAACGCACCGACGTGCGGATCGGACATGACCTCCAGCCGGCGCTCGCGCGGTAGCGCGGGGACGAGTCCGTCGCCGCTATCGACGAGACCATCGAGATGCAGACCGCCGGTGAGGATCGCATCGACGGCCACGGTGACTGCGGCTGCTGCTGCCGGCGGCCAGACATGACCGGCACCGACCCAGACTCCACCGACAGCCAGGCCGAGCAGCGCGCCCACCACCGGAAACCACGGGACGGCGCCAGCCGAAGGCGACGCGGCACCGCCGAGCACGGTGAGGAAGCCCATCGCGCGGCGCATCAGCGGCCGCCGGCCAGCATCGTGTCGAAGTTGGCGGCTGCTGTGGTGACCACGCGCCCAGCGACGATCAGAAAGGTGCGGTCCGCGACTTGCGCCACCGCGGTGTTGACTGCTCCGAGCGCATCTCGAAACACCAGGCCGGCTTCGGTTGTCGGATGCACGGACATACCGACTTCGTCACTGACGACAACCGTGTCACCGCGGCGCTTCGCGACAGCGGCGACCAAGGAGTCTGTGGCTTCGGCGTCACTGCCGTGCCCGGCTACCCAAGGGCCGAGGCTGTCGAGCAGCACCGTTCCCTCGATGGCGAGCAGCTGTTCGGCGATGTCGCTGTTGGCGTCGATGGTGTGCCAGGTGCCCGGACGACGACGGCGATGCGCGTCGATGCGGGCTTCGAGGTCGGCGTCCGTGCCGTCGTGGGTGAGGGTCGCCATATAGGTGACCGGCTGCGGCAATCGCAGCGCGAAGTCTTCGGCGACCTGTGACTTGCCCGATCGGGCGCCGCCGAGCACCAGGATCAGCACAACGGCTCGTCTCCGACACGCAGGCCCGCAGTGATCGCGTCATACGCCGCCTGCGCAGCGGGACGGCCCCAACGCGAGCGCGGCCCGCCGAAGAGCTCGGCCTCGCCGTCCCGCGGACAGATGACTGCAACGGCGTCGGAGGGAGTCCCGGTGCCGGGCAGCAGCGCGGCAGCGAAGGCCTGACACTTCGCCTCGGTGAGCGTCGCGACGAAGTTGATCATCGCCGCGGCTGAAAGGGCGACGGGCACCAGCGCGACGATGTTCACCGTGCCGGCTTGGGGTGCGGTCTCGACGACGGCGTCGACATCAGCGGCCCAGACGGGATCACTGACACCGACCGTCGCAACGACCGTGACAGTGTCGACGGTCATCACTGTGCGATGGGCAACGTCAACGGCGGTCAGCATGACGATGCCATCGCTCTGCAGGTGCAGCTGCGCCGCAATCTGCGCGGCGTGTTCGGTCAGGTCGGTCCGTGCATAGCCGTGCGGCACTTGCGCGTTGACCAACCAGGACGGCTCGGTCAGTCCGCCACCGATGGCGGCAGTCGAGACGCAACGTACGGGTGCCGGGAATCGCCATACGAGCGTGGACAGCGACTGACCGTCCTCGATGCGACGCGTCAGCTCAGGAGTGGCGACGGCCATCAATATTCGATGCCTTTGCGGGCGCCGATTCCCTCGTCGAAAGCATGCTTGACCTTGCGCATCTCGGTGACCGTGTCGGCGATGTCGACGAGTTCGGGCGCAGCGTCGCGTCCCGTGATGACGACGTTGGTGCGTGGATGCCTGTCTCTGATCGCGGCTACGACCTCAGCGGCATCGACCCAGCCATAGGTGATCGTGTAGGTGAGCTCGTCGAGGATGACGAGGTCGTAGTCGCCGCTGCGGAGCTTCGACGCGGCAACGTCCCACGCATGGCGGTTCTTGGCCGCGGACTCGTCGAGATCCTTGGACTCCCAGGTGAAGCCGTCACCGAGAGTGTGCCACTCGATGCCGAGATGGTCGGCGAGCTTCTTCTCGCCGACGTTCCACTTGCCACCTTTGACGAACTGCACGACCGCGACCGTCCAGTCGCGCGCCCAGGCCCGACCCATGACGCCGAACGCGGCGGACGACTTTCCCTTGCCGTGTCCGGTGTTCACCAGCACGCGCGTCTGCACCCGAGATGTCGCCGTCATCGAATCTCCTCCCGAGCCCAAGAACCCCACCGCTGCGAAGTCACGACCAGTTGTCCGGCGTCTTCGATGACACGGACGGTCGTGTCGTAGACGCGACCGAGAACCTCTTCGCGGAGAACCTCCGTGGGCGACCCGGCCGCGACAAGCTGCCCGTGCTCGAGCAACGCGAGCGTGTCCGCGAACTGGCCGGCGAGCGTGAGGTCGTGTACGGCGCTGACGACGGTCAGTGAACGTTCCAACCTCAACTCGTCGACAAGCTCGAGCGCGTCGACGCGTCGACCGAGATCGAGCGCACTTGTCGGCTCGTCGAGCAGCAGGACCGGTGCCTGTTGCGCGAGCGCCCGAGCCAGCACGAGGCGTTGCCGCTCTCCCCCGGACAACGTGCCGAGTCTGCGTTGCGCAAACGTCATCAGTCCCATCCGCGTGAGCACGGCCGCGCAGATGTCACGGTCAACGGATGTGGGCGCACGCAGTGGACGCAGGTGTGCGGTGCGGCCGAGCAAGACGTAGTCACCCACCGCCATGTCCGCCGGGAACTGCGGCTGTTGCGGCACGTAGGCGACCAAGCGGGCGAGCTCGCGCCGACGCATGCGACGCACATCTCGGTCGTCGAGAAGAATGTGGCCGTCATACGCCACGAGCGCGGCCAGCGAGCGCAACAGTGTGGTCTTGCCGGCACCGTTCGGGCCGACGAGGGCCAGCCAGCGTTGGGCCGGAATCTCGACGCTGACGTCACGGATGACAGGGCTGCCACCGAGCTCTACGCGCACGTTGGTGATGCGGATCACGACAATGCCTCGCGGGCTCGCCGTGACCGCAAGACATAGAGGAAGAACGGCGCACCGAGCATCGCAGTCACCACACCGAGCGGAATCTCGGCAGGCGCCTGCACTGTGCGCGCGGCGACGTCGGCAAGGATGAGGAACGCCGCGCCGGCGACCATCGACACCGGCAACAGCACGCGATAACTGGCGCTAGTGGTCAGGCGCACAGTGTGCGGCACGATGATGCCGACGAACCCGATCAGTCCACTGACGGCGACGGCAGCAGCTGTTCCGAGGGTCGCGGCAGCGATGAGGATGAGCCGCAACCGTGCCGGGTCGATGCCGAGGGTGCTGGCTTCTTCCTCGCCCACACGCAGCACGTCGAGCCGTCCGGCGCAGGCGACGAGAACGACCGCCGCGACAGCGATGTATGGCGTCACCATGCCGACGTCCGACCACGAGGCGAGCGTGAGCTGACCGAGGATCCAGCCGTAGACCTCCTGGATCGTCGTCACGTGCTGTTGCTGGAGGTAGGTCTGCATGGCCGTGAACAGCGCGGCGACGGCGACGCCGGCCAGCAGGATCGAGATGTTGCCGACGGCCGGACTGCCGACACCGGTGTCCCAGCGCGCGGTGCTCCCGAGTGCATAGGTCAGCGCGACGGCGATGACCGCGCCGGCGAAGGCCGCAATCGGCAACAGGTCGGTCGATCCACCCGAGACGATGATCGCCGTCGCGCCGAGACCACCACCGGCGGCGACACCGAGCAGATAAGGATCAGCGAGCGGGTTGCGGAACACACCCTGGTATGTCGCCCCTCCGCCAGCGAGCATCGCGCCGACGATCGCCGCGAGGACGACCCGCGGCGCGCGGATCTGCCAGACGATCGCATCGTCAACGCGCGCGACCTTCGGGTGCGGGACGAACGGGATGTGGTTCGCGACCGCGCGCCAGACGGTGCCGAGTGGAAGTCCAGCGGCTCCCACCGACAACCCGATCGCAACGGCGACCACGAGCAAGGCGAATGCGCCGGCGAGTGCCGGCAGCAGGCCGACTTGACGGCTGCCCTTGCCCGTGGCGGCGGTCGGCGTCGCCGACCGCCGCTGTCGTCGTACCGGAAGTGATGCGGTCATGTCAGCCGGCGTTCGCCTGCATCGCATCGGCAACCGTCTTCAGGAGGTCGACGATGCGTGGTCCCCAGCGCGACGCGATGTCGTCGCTGAGCGCAACGACATGGCCGTCTTTGACTGCGGTCATCTGTGACCACCCGGGGCGCTTGCCGACTTTGGCCGCGGTCTGGGCACAGCAGATCGTGTCCGCCAGGAAGATGTAGTCCGGGTTGGCCTTGACGACGAACTCGCTCGACAGCTGCGGGTAGCCGCCGCTCTTGGCCGCACCCTGTGCCGTGTCGGCGATGCTGTGCAGCCCGACCAGCCCCAGCAGCTGCCCGACGAAAGTGTCCGACGTGACGCTGTAGAAGTCGGGCGAAAGCTCGTAGAAGTACGTCGACGACGTCTTGGGCGCTGCGGCAACGATGCGCTGCAGCCCGGTGCGGATCGACGCTGCCTCGGCCGACGCCTGCTGCACGTGGTCGGTTGCCTTGCCGAGTGTGTCGATCTCGGTATACACGTCGTCGATCTTCGTGGCCGCGGTCAGCACGAGCAGCGGAATCGACAAGGTCTTCAACTTCGCGGAGAGCTTGTCGTCAGGGTTGGGCAGGATGACCAAGTCGGGCCGCAGCCGGACCAGGGACTCAACGTTGACGCCGAGCGCCGACATGCTGGTGCGTGGAGTGCCGGCGGGATAGTTCGAGTATTTGTCGACCGCTTTGACCTGATCGCCCGCATCCATGGCGTAGAGCATTTCGGTCGCCGTCGGGGACAGCGACACGATCGCGGTGGGCCGCGACGGAAGCGTCACCTCGCCATTGGCGGCATGGACGACGACGGGAAAGTCGGCGGCGCTCGCACGTGGCGCGGGCGAGAGGCTGGGTGACGAGCCGCTGCCGCCGCATGCGGTCAGCAGCGCAAGGCCTGTGGTGACTAGGGCAACACGACGCAGGGTCGCTTGCATGGTCATCCTCCGTGGGTCAGGAGGACGAAGTGCGCCCGCCGCGACACCACGAAGTGTCGAAGCGAACCGCCCTTCCTCCGAGGGACAGCCGCTCGACGCCAGCCAGGTGGTCGGGCTTATCCCCGGAGGGCATCACCGTTGCGGGACAGCGCCGGTTTCTCACCGGCTTCCCTGCCAGGCGTCATCCCGGCGCAAGCCGCGACGGGACGGCGGAACGATATCAGGGCTTGGGTGCGGCGGAGAGCGTGAATCCCTGGGCGCGCAGCCGGTCGACGAGCGGCATCCCGATGCCGGTTGACGGAGTCAGCACGCCGGCCCGTGGCGGCAACCGATCGCCGTCGAGCGCGAGCGCCAACGCCGACTCACCGAGCATGACCGCGGTGGCGCCGTACCCCGGGTCGCCCTGCGCCGCGACGTCGGCGAGGTAGCGCGCGCCGGTCGACGTGCGCGTGTGGATCTGAATCTTGAAGTAGCCGTTGGTGCGCGTCTTCTCCGACGGCCCCTCGCCGGGCTTGGGCAGCACCCGGTCCAACAGCGACCGCGTCGCGCCGAACGACATGCCGGCGGCAAGAGTGCCGAGCGCGGCGGTGATGCCGGCGGCACGAGCGAGCCCGGCCGGACCGCCGCCGGTGCCCATCACCTCGCGATAGCGGAACCGCGGGCCGTAGGCCCAGTCCTGAATCGCATTGCTGCGGCGTACGACGCGCGTGTTGACCTCAGCCATCACGAACGGCGCGAGCCAGCCGCCGACCTCCGCGTCCTGGACGGGTGTGCGCAGGTCGGTCTCCCGCGGCCAGCCTGGGTTGACGGTGTCCGGCTCCTTGTCGCGCTGGGGGCTGAGCGCATATGGATCAGCAAGGATGCGGCGGCGCTTCGGGCTCTCGGCGACGGCAGCGAGTGTCGTGCGCAGTGAGTCAATGGTCCCGCCGGACACGCCGCCTTTCATGCCGGTGACGACGAGGGTGGTGTCCTCGAGATCGCCTGCGTTGTCGGCGCGGACCGTTTCGTGCAGCAAGAACACACCGAGGTCCGAGGGGATCGAGTCGAAGCCGGCGTTGTGCACGATGCGCGCGCCACTGCGCCGGGCTGCCTCGTCGAATGTGTCGATGGTTTCGCGCATGAACAACGTCTCACCGGTGAGGTCGGCGTAATGCGTTCCCGCGTCGGCACATGCGGCGACGAGCGGCAAGCCGTACTTCGCATAGGGCCCGACCGTGGTGGCGACGACAGTGGTACGCCGAGCCAAGTCGTCCAGCGCGGCGCGGTCACTGGAGTCGGCCACGATAAGCGGCCAGTCGAGGGCAGGGCCGCCGAGGCGGTGCCGGACCTCGTCGAGCCGTTCGGGTGAGCGGCCGGCCAGGCCGACACGGACGTCGTTGCCGGCGACGCGCAGCAGATAGGTCGCGGTCAGCTTGCCGACGAACCCCGTCGCTCCGAAAAGAACGACATCCAGCTTGTCCTTGCTCATCAGTCCGCCCTCGGTAAGTAAAGCGTCAGCAGGTGGCGTACCAGAGGTCGTGCGCGCTCATCGCCGCACAGTCGATCGCTCCGGTCGGCCATTCGCGATCCGGCCAGATCTGCTGGATCGCTTCCGGTCGCAGCGCCAGCACGGGTGAGTCCAAATGCGCCACATTGACTTGCTCGACGGTCATGCCGATCAGCCGCTCGATCTCGTCGTCGATGTCGTGATGACCGGTCGTGGCGATGACCAACGGACCCGGCACCCACAAGAGCGCGAGCACCATCGAGGTCTTCAGCAGGCGCACCCAGTCGTCGCCCGCCTCGGCATCCCACTCGCACCGCAGACCCGTGAACGCAGGTGCGGTCGAGTCGGGCAATCCGGCGATCACGGTCTCCACCGGCCACCGGCCGCGCTCTCGAGCGCGGAGGAACGTGTCTGTGACGTCCTGCATCGGGAAAGATCCTCCTATGGCCCGGTTCAGTTTCACCAGCGGGGATGGCACCCGAGTGGTCGGGTGGCGCAACCTGGCCGCCGCTGACGATCTTCCCGTGGTCCTCTCGAACGGTCTGGGAACACTGAGGGGATCGACCGGGCGCTGCTCGCGTGCTGGTCGCTCGGCGTCAACGTCGGCTTCGAGTTCGCTCGCGCCTATCCGGAACGAGTTGCCGGGCTGATGGCTGAACCGCGCGACAGCCAGCGTCATGCGGGAGTTTCGGGAGCACGACTTCCGCTGGTACTTCTCGTTGGCCGTCGCCGCGGCCGAGCACGAGCCGATGGATCTCGCGTTCGTCCAGGTTTCCGTGACACTCGTCGCATCTGCTGCCCGGCTCACACTGTCTGCCGCTGGAATTTCCGGACGAACTGGCCGCCGAACTCCGTCGGTTGGCACGAGCGCACCGACCTGCCAACCGGCGGCGCCGCTCGCGCGTCAATGGTGTGACGCAAGGAGAGAGGCCATGAACCGGAAACTGATCGTCCCCCTGCTAGTCGCTGTCGCCGGTGCCGGCGTCATACCCGGCTCTGCATCTGCAGCGAGCCCGGCGCGGTGCACCACCACGCAGCTCTCGGCGCACCTCGGTACGGGCGGTGCCGCAGCGGGCAGCCAATACGTGCCGGTCGTCTGGACCAACAAGAGCACGCATGCTTGCACGCTCAACGGCTACCCCGGTGTGTCGTACGTCGCGCCAAGCAACGGCCACCAGGTCGGTGCGGCCGCGACGCGGAACCCGCAGCACCCGGCGAACACTGTCACCCTCAAGCCGGGCGGTCATGCCTCGGCGCTGGTGCAGATGACCGACTACCAGAACTATCCGAAGTCACGGTGCAAGGCCACCAGCGTGAGCGGCTTGCGCGTCTATCCGCCCGGCAGCCACAGCGCCGAGTACGTCAAGTTCAAGGTCGTCCGGAAGGCGTGTTCGACGAAGGTCAACCAGCTGTCGGTGATGGCCGTCGTCAAGGGCAAGTCCGGCCAGTGACGTCAGGTCGTCAACCGCTCACGCAGTAGCTCACGGGCGCGCTTGGCGTCAGCTGATCCACCGGTCGCCTTCATGACGGCGCCGACCAGCGGCCCGAGCGCGCCCTGGTTACCGCTACGCACCTTCTCCGCGACGTCGGCGTTGCCCGCGATTGCGGCCTCGACAGCGCTGATCAGCTCGTCCTCTCCCGCGACCTTCCAGCCGTGGGCTTCGATGACCGCATCGGGTTCACCTTCCCCGGCGAGCACCGCGTCGGCAACCTGCCGAGCGAGCTTGTTGGTCAGCGAGCCGTCGTCCTCGAGGGCGCTGATGCGAGCGACCTGCGAGGGCGTGATGGTGAGCTCGCTCGCCTCGGTGCCGGCGTCATTGGCCTTGCCGACGAGATAACCGAGCCACCAGCCGCGCGCCTTCTGCGCCGGCGCGCCGGCGGTGATCGTCTCGGCCACGAGGTCGATCACGCCCGCGTTCGTCATCTGCTCGACATCGAGATCGGTGAAGCCGTTGTCGGTCGCGAACCGCGCCCGGTGCACGCTCGGTGGTTCAGGCAGCGTCGAGCGCAGCTCTTCCACCCACTCCTTCTGCGGCGCGAGCGGGACCAGGTCGGGCTCGGGAAAGTAGCGGTAGTCCTGCGCCTCTTCTTTGCTACGGCCGGCACTCGTCGTCCCGCTGTCTTCATGGAAGTGGCGGGTCTCCTGGACGATGCGGTCGCCCGCGTCGAGCAGAGCGGCTTGCCGCTCGACCTCATAGCGAACGGCTCGCTCAACTGAACGCAACGAGTTGACGTTCTTCGTCTCGGTTCGCGTGCCGAACGTGTCGCTGCCCGTCGGCATCAGCGACGTGTTCACGTCGCAGCGCAGGCTGCCTTGTTCCATCCGCACGTCCGAGACACCCAGACCGCGCAGCAGGTCGCGGAGCTCGGCGACGTAGGCCTTGGCAATCTCGGCCGCCTGCTTGCCGGTCCCCACCAGCGGCTTGGTGACGATCTCGACCAGCGGGATGCCTGCGCGGTTGTAGTCGACGAGCGAGTGTGTCGCGCCGTGGATACGTCCCGTCGCGCCACCGACGTGCAGCGTCTTGCCGGTGTCCTCTTCGAGGTGGACCCGTTCGATGAAGACCCGGTATGGCGCCCCACCTGGGACCGGCACGTCGAGATAGCCGTCGATGCACAGCGGCTCGTCGTACTGGGAGACCTGGTAGTTCTTCGGCATGTCCGGATAGAAGTAGTTCTTGCGCGCGAAGCGGCACCACTCCGCGATCCGGCAGTTGAGCGCCAGGCCGATCTTGACGGTGTATTCGATCGCGCTCTCGTTGGTGACCGGCAGGCTGCCGGGAAGGCCCAGGCAGACCGGACAGACCTGCGTATTCGGCTCCGCCCCGAACGTGGTCGAACAGCCGCAGAAGAGCTTGGTCGTCGTACCTAGCTCGACGTGGGTCTCGAGCCCGAGCACCGGGTCATAACGGTCGAGGGCTTCGTCATACGGAACAAGAGTCGGGGCGGTCGTCACAGATCAACTCTGTCACGACCGCCCCGCCGCGGTCTTACCACTTCCTAGTGCTCGCCAGCGTTGCTGCCCGCGCCGGCACCTGCGTGGTCGTCGTGGTTACGCAGCGGCGGCTGCCACGAGGTTGTCGTGGCCGGACTGACGAGGTAGGCGCAGCCGCGAGCAACCCCGCCAGTCGTTCGTGGCGTCAAGGTTCATGTCGGCAGGCCCACCCGCAGCCCCGTTCCGGACGCCGACAATGTCGTCATCGAAGTTGCTCGCGACGCCCACAACAACGCACCCGCTGTTGTCGTTTGCGACCTCATGGACAAGGTTGCTGTAGACCATCGCGTCGAGAACGTACCGAAGAAATGGCTACCCGCTAAGCCAGACGAAGTTGTACAGACAGGTAGGTACCGCCCGCAAGGGAGGTAGGCGGGTCGCTAGGTTGCCGTTCGATGAACAGTTCGGGGAAGCGCGCCAACCGGATAGCCGACTACGCCTTGATCGGCGATTGCCACACCAATGCGCTGGTCGGCAGCAACGGCAGCATCGACTGGCTCTGCTTCCCGCGCCCTGACTCGCCGTCGGTGTTCACGCACCTCCTCGACGACCAGCACGGCGGCAACTTCGCCGTCCGCGTCGACGGGGCGACGCCGAGTCGCGCCTATGTCGAGAACACCAATGTCCTGACGACCACGTGGCGAGCAGATGACAGTGAACTCGTCGTCACCGACTGCATGCCGATACTTCTCGACGACGAGTTCCGGCCGATGCCGTTGCACGGCGTCCTTCGTCGACTCGAGTGCACGTCCGGGCGCATCACCACGCAGATCCGGGTGACGCCGCGGTTCGAGTACGCCCTCGTCGTACCAAGACTGCGCACGCCTACGCCGCACGTCGCCGACTTCGTCGGCGGCGGCTCCGCGATCCGGGTCCGGTCGACACATCCGTTGCAACGTCGCGACGCACACACCCTCCGCCGCGGCGACGTTCTCGCCGCCGACTGGGATCTGGAAGAGGGCGAGGTCGCCTGGCTGCTCGCGAGTTGGACGCCGGCGCATCTCGCCCCCCACGACGTTCCCGAGCCTGAACCCGAGAAGTGGCAGCAACTGCTGGACGACACGATCACTTACTGGCGGTCATGGCTCCAGGAGTGTGAGTACGAGGGCGACCGCAAGGCCCACGTCTACCGTTCCGCGCTCATCCTGAAGGCGCTGACCTATGCGCCGACCGGCGCGCTGCTCGCCGCGGCGACCACGAGCCTGCCCGAGGAGATTGGCGGGGAGCGCAACTGGGACTACCGCTACACGTGGATTCGCGACGCGACTCTCACGCTCACGAGCCTGTTCGTCCTCGGGCTGCGTGCCGAGGCCGCAGCGTTCAAAGAATGGCTGGAACGCACCGGCGCCGGTCGGCCACAAGACCTGCAGATCATGTATGGCGTCGAGGGCGAGCGCATGCTGCCTGAGGTCGTGCTCGAACATCTCGGCGGGCATCGCGGCAGCCGACCGGTGCGAGTCGGCAACGGAGCAGTCAAGCAGCTGCAGCTCGACTCATACGTGCAGCTGCTCGAGTCGGCCTATCTCTTTGCCCATGCCGGCGGCGAGATCACGACGGACAACTGGGCCTATCTCAGCGGCTTGGCAGAGATCTGTTGCCAGCGTTGGACGGATCCGGACCAGGGCATCTGGGAGATCCGCGATGCACCGCGGCACTTCACCCACTCGAAGGTGAACTGCTGGCTCGCACTCAAACGCGCGATCCAGCTCGCAGAAGTGCGCGGCGCGGACATCCCCGCGAAGTGGGCGGACAACCGCGACCAGCTCGCGGTTCGGCTGCTCGACGACGCAAGGAGCCGGGGCTGGTTCGCCCAGGCGTGGGGTGAGGACGTACCCGACGCCGCGGCGTTGCTCGTGCCTGCCGTCGGATTCATCTCCTCCACCGACCCGCTGGTGACGGCGACCATCGACGTCGTACGACGCGACCTCACGCACGGCTCACTCGTCCACCGCTACCGGGTCGACAGGTCGGGTGGTGCGGACGGTCTGCAGGGCGGCGAGGGCGCCTTCCTGCTGTGCAGCTATTGGCTCGTCGACGTGCTGCTGCACGCGGGTCGCGTGGACGAAGCGCAGGCGATGCTCGACGATCTCCACTCGCTGACCAACGACGTCGGAATCTTCGCCGAGGAGGTCGATCCCGCCACCGGCGACCATCTCGGCAACACGCCGCAGGCGTTCACGCACATGGCGCAGGTGACGTCATACGCGCATCTCGCGGCCGCGCAGCGGGGATTATTGCCGTCCGACGGTACGCCGCACGACTTTGCCGAGTTGGCGCTCGATCGACTGCTGTCGCGGCGGGCCGCCGCAGCGTATGGTGAGCGACATGGGTAGCAAGGACAAGGGCGGCCGCGAGGCGAAGAAGCCCAAGAAGGACAAGAAACCCAAGCCGACGACGGCGCCCACGCCCGTCATCCCGCCGAGCACTCACCACTCGACGCAGCATCCGACGTCCTAGCGGGCCGGCGCCCGACGTTCTAGAGGGCTGGGGCCTGCTCCAGTAGCCGGTCGGTGCCGAGGGCGGCTTCGACCGCCGCCGCCACGCGATACATCCGCTCGTCCGCCATCACTGGCGCCATGACCTGGAACCCGACCGGGAGGCCGTCGTCGGATGACAGGCCACACGGCACGGACATTGCTGGTCCGCCGTACAGGTTCGACGGGATGGTGCACAGGTCGGCGAGGTACATCGCCAGCGGATCGTCAAGTCGCTCGCCCAACGAGAATGCGGTCGTTGGAGTCGTCGGGGACACAAGCACGTCAGCCTTCGCGAACGCGTCACTGAAGTCGCGGGCGATCAGCGTCCGCACTTTCTGCGCTTGCCCGTAGTAGGCGTCGTAGTAGCCGGCCGAGAGCGCATAAGTGCCAAGGATGATCCGCCGCTTCACCTCGTCACCGAATCCGGCGTCGCGAGTGAGTGCCATCACCTCCTCGGCCGATCGCACGTCGTCGTCACCGACACGAAGGCCATAACGCATCGCGTCATACCGAGCGAGGTTGCTCGACGCCTCGGACGGCGCGATCAAGTAATAGGCCGGCAGGGCGTAGTCGAAGTGCGGACAGGAGACCTCGACGATCTCGGCGCCCATCTTTTCCAGCGTCGCGACGGCCTCGTCGAAACGCGCGAGCACGCCCGGCTGATAGCCCTCACCCTTGAACTGGCTGACGACGCCGATGCGCACACCGGAGACTTCTGCCGACCGCGCCGCAGAGACGACATCCGGCACCGGCGCATCGATCGACGTCGAGTCACGGGGGTCGTGACCGGCGATGACCGCGTGCAGCAGTGCGGCGTCGAGGACGGTGCGCGCGCATGGGCCGGCCTGGTCGAGTGACGACGAGAACGCGATCAGGCCGTAGCGGGACACGCCGCCATACGTCGGCTTCGCGCCGACCGTTCCTGTCACTGCTGCGGGCTGGCGGATCGACCCGCCCGTGTCCGTGCCGATGCCCAGCGGTGCTTCGTATGACGCCACGGCCGCGCTCGACCCACCACCGGAGCCACCAGGTGTCCGGCTGAGGTCCCACGGGTTGTGAGTCGGCCCGTAGGCGGAGTGCTCCGTCGACGACCCCATCGCGAACTCGTCCATGTTGGTCTTGCCGAGCACCACGATGCCGGCCTCGTGCATCCGCTCAACGATCGTGGCGTCGTACGGCGGATGCCAGCCCTCGAGGATGCGCGAACCCGCCGTCGCCGGCATGCCGCGCGCGACGATCACGTCCTTGAGTGCGAGCGGTACGCCGGCCAGCGGGCCGGTCACCTCGCCCGCATCGACACGTCGGGCTTGCGCAAGCGCACCCTCAGAGTTGACATGCAGGAACGCGTGCACGCGGTCGTCGACGGCGGCGACCCGGTCGAGATGCGCCTGCGCGACCTCGACCGCACTTACGTCGCGCGCAGCGATTCGCTCGGCGAGGTCTGCCGCGCTAAGCCGGACAAGCTCCTCACTCATTGGGGATCGCCCAGGATCTGCGGCACGCGGAACCGTCCGTCTTCCGCAGCCGGCGCACCGGCGAGCGACTCTTCAGCCGTGAGGCACGGCTGGGGCGTGTCCGTTCGGAAGACGTTCGTCAACGGCACGGCATGCGAGGTCGGGGCGATGTCGGCTGCTGCCACTTCCTGCACGCGCGCGACCGCGCCGAGGATCACCGACAGCTGCCCCGCCAGGTGGTCCAGTTCGTCATCGGTCATCGCGATCCGTGCAAGGCGCGCTAGATGCGCAACGTCAGTACGCGAGATCTCCGACACGCGCGCCATCCTATGGCGACGTGTCAGGCGAGTGCCGTGTGCCGCTGGCCGGGAACGTCGAAGCGCGGAGTGACCTTCTGTCCGTTGTTATAGGTGGCCAACCACTCGGTCAGCAGCGGGGCGGCTTGTGGTTTGGTCAGGTACCAGCCCTGGGCGGCGTCACAACCGAAGACCGCCAGCTGGTCCCACGCCTCACGCGTCTCCACGCCTTCGGCGACGACGCGCAACCCGAGCGCGGTGGACAGCTCGATGATCGAGCGGACGATGGCCGCGTCGTCGTCGTTGACGTCCATGCGTATGACGAACGACTTGTCGATCTTGACCTCGCTGACCGGCAACCGCTTCAGGTGGACGAGCGAGGAGTATCCAGTGCCGAAGTCGTCGAGCGAGACACCGACGCCGAGGTCCGCCAACGACAGCAGCGTCCGCGCCGCGCGAGCGGGATCGGCCATCAGGACGCTCTCGGTCACTTCCACCATCAGCGCGCGCGGGGGCACGCCGTGGTGGTCGAGCCGACCGCGCAGATAGGCGGCGAAGTCTCTGTCGTAGAGGTCGCGGGCGCAGACGTTGACGGCGCACTGGATACGGACGCCGGAGCGCCACCACACTGCGAGTTGGCGCAGCGCTGAGTCGACGACGAACTGCGTGATGTGGCGCATCAGCCCGGTCTGCTCGGCAAGCGGGATGAACTCGTCCGGCGGAACCGCGCCCCGCTCCGGATGCTCCCAGCGAAGCAGCGCCTCTACGCCGACGATGTCTCCGGTGCGCAGGTCCGCCTTCGGCTGGTAGTGCAGCTCGAGCTGGTTGCTGTCCAGGGCCGTGCGCAGCTCGGCCAGCATCCCGAGACGCACGGTCGAGTGCCGGTCGGTGTCGGTCGAGTAGACCTCGATGCCGGTCTTGCGCTCTTTGGCGACATACATCGCGACGTCGGCCCGCTGCAGCATGGTCTCGAAGTCGATGCCGTGCTCCGGGAACACCGCTATGCCGATAGACGCCTCGATCTCGAACGACATTCCGTCGGTCCTGAACGGCGCGCCCAAGGCTGAGCGCACCAGCTCGGCAAGATCGAGCGCGGCCTCAGGGTCATCGAGCTCGCGGACCAGGATGGCGAACTCGTCGCCACCAAGCCGCGCAACGAGATCCTGCGGACGGACCGTGGACTCCAGTCGGCGTGCCACGAGCTCGAGCAGCGCGTCGCCCACGGGGTGACCGAGCGTGTCGTTGATCTCCTTGAACCGGTCGAGGTCGAGCAGGAACAGCGCGACCTGCTGGTCCTCCGCGGCGGCCTCACGGATGGCGAGCCGGGACTCGTGGAAGAGCAGCTTGCGGTTCGGCAAGCCGGTCAGCATGTCGTGCATGGCCTGCCGTTCGCGTTCGAGCGACATGGCCGCGGTGGCGTAGACCGCCGTGAGCGGAAGCAGCAGCAGCGGAACCAACGCCGGCCCGCTTTCGATCACGAGGACGACGATGGGGGCAAGGCCGAGCAGCGCGCCGTTGGCGGCGAGCTGATAGCGCCACTTGGCGAAGAATTCGGTCCGCAGCGAAGAGTCGTTGCGCAGGGACAGTGCTCCAGAGACGAGGCCGTTGTTGACGAGGTAGTAGGCGAAAGCGGCCACTGCCAGTGCCGGCAGGGCGCCTCCGTCGACGCTCATCGGGTGCTGGGGCGACGGATGCCGGCCGAACACCCACAGGACGGAGGCCGCCGCGCCGAGTGACAACGCATATTGCGCGACGTTGAAGGCAGTTCGCCACGGCGCCTTCTGTCGCACCGCATCCGCGAGGATGGTCGCGATCGCCTGCATGAGGAGCGCGACGGCAAGACCCCAGTGGATGAGCAGCGCAAATACGAACGCCGTCGACGTGCTCACGCCGTTGGCGTCGGGGGAACCGGCAGTCATCAGCGGCCGCAGCTCCGTGATGACCAGGAACGCCGCCACGGCGACGAACGAGCCGCCCATCAGCAGGAAGTCCCTGCCGGACAGGCTCAGAAGGGCGGCAAGAATGAGCGCGAAGCCGGTCGCAGTGATGCTCGCGAGGTATGCCCAGAAGGCGCCATCGCGAGGCGCGTGGTTGCGCGCCTCGTCCTCGCCGGGCATCAATACCCCCAGGGGGCTCCGGGGCCGGGGAAGTTGTGCGGGCCCTCGCGGGAGTATCGACTAGCTCGCGCATGTCTTGAGGCGGTTTGACGAATTGCCCCGGTCTTGATCAGGTATCTGCCGATGCGACGGCGACTGCCGCCTCACCACCTTTGTCCAGAAGGACCTGGAAACCCGCTTCGTCCAGGACAGGGACGCCGAGCTGCCGCGCCCTGTCGTACTTGCTGCCGGGTGAGTCACCGACCACCACGAACGACGTCTTCTTGCTCACCGAGCCGCTGACCTTGCCGCCACGTTCCTGCACGGCGGCCGCAGCGGCGTCGCGGCTGAACTCGACCAGCGTGCCGGTGATGACGACGGTGATCCCCTCCAGAATCCCGCTGCCGCCGACCGGACCTTCGTCCTCGACCAGCGCGCCGCCGGCCTTGATCCGCTCAACAAGCCGCTGGTGCCGCTCGTCGGCGAACCACTCCACGATCGCCTGGGCGATCGTCGGGCCCACACCCTCCACGGCAGCCAGCTGCGCGATGTCCGCGGCCGCGATCGCGTCGACCGAACGCAGCTCGCGCGCCAACGCCTGTGCCGCCGTCGGGCCGACATGTCGGATCGACAACCCGACGAGCAGCCGCCACAGCGGACGAGTCCGCGCGGCGTCCAACCCGGAAAGGATCTGCGCGATCTTCTTGGGGCCGAACCCGCGCAGACCTTCGAAGGAAGCCTCGGTCAGGTGGAAGATGTCGCCGATATCGGTGATCCGGCCCTCTTCCAGCAGCACGGTGGCCGTCTCATAACCCAGGCCGTCGATGTCGAGGGCGCCACGACCGGCGAAGTGGAAGACCGACTCGCGAAGCTGCGCCGGACAGGACACGGTGTTGGGGCAACGCGTGTCGGCTTCGCCCTCGGGACGGACCAGCGTGGTGCCGCACTCCGGGCACTTCGTCGGCATCTTGAAAGGCTTCTCGCTGCCGTCCCGCAGGGCGACGACGGGGCCGACGACTTCGGGGATGACGTCGCCGGCGCGGCGTACGACGACGGTGTCGCCGATCAACACGCCCTTTCGCTTCACCTCGTCGGCGTTGTGCAACGTTGCGGTGCTGACGGTGACGCCACCGACGTGCACCGGCTCGAGCGAGGCGAACGGCGTCACCCGCCCGGTCCGTCCGACGTTGACGAAGACGTTGTTGAGCTTGGTGGTGACTTCCTCGGGCGGGTACTTCCACGCGACTGCCCACCGCGGTGACTTAGCGGTCGAACCCAGCCGCCCCTGCAGCGCAAGCTGATCGACCTTGATGACGACGCCGTCGATGTCGTGCTCGACGTCATGACGATGCTCGCCCCAGTGCGCGACATAGCCGCGCACCTTTTCGACGGTGTCGAAGACTTCGTATCGCGCTGACACGGGAAGGCCCAGCTCACGCATCCGCTCGTAGGCGGCCGACTGCGAGGGCGCATCAAAGCCTTGCCGGGCGCCGATCCCGTGCACCGTCATGGCCAACGGTCGCGTGGCAGTCACGCGCGGATCCTTCTGCCGCAGTGACCCGGCCGCCGCGTTGCGCGGATTCGCGAACGGTGCTCGACCTTCCTCGACCAGCCGCGCATTGAGCTGCGCGAAAGCCTCAGTCGGGAGATAGACCTCGCCGCGCACTTCGAGAAGGTCAGGGATCACCGCGCCCTGCAGCTGATTCGGTATGACGTCAATCGTGCGAATGTTGAGGGTGACGTCCTCACCCGTCGTTCCATCACCACGGGTCGCCGCGCGCACGAGCCGGCCACGTTCGTAGACGAGGTCCACCGCGAGGCCGTCGATCTTGAGCTCACAGAGCCAGGCGTTGACCGGCATTTCACGAGTTGCCCGCTGCTGCCAGGCCGCGAACTCGTCATCGGAGAAGACGTTGTCCAGCGACAGCATCCGTTGCAGGTGGGTGACCGGCGCGAAGTCGGTCGAGAGCGACTCCATCACGCGCTGTGTCGGCGAGTCGGGCGTCCGTAACTCGGCCCACTCGTCCTCGATCGCGGAGAGCTCGTGCATCTTGGCGTCGTACTCCGCGTCGGACGCGGTCGGCTGCGCGAGCACGTAATAGCGATAGGCCAGGTCTTCGATCTCGCGGGCGAGGTCGGCGTGGCGCTGCCGGACGTCCACCGGCACCCCCGCCGGGTCCCGGGTCATCGCTGCGCCGCCTGCGTCTCGGAGAGCGCGTGCGCCGCTTGTGTGACCAGGCGCATCGCCGTGCGCGCCCAACCGGGCGAGGCCCCGGCGAGGCCACAGGCCGGTGTCAGGGTGACGAGGTCAGCCAGCCGCTCGGCGTCCAGCCCCAGGTCGCTGCCGAGCTTGCGGAGCGGGGCGAGCACCTCGCGCACCGGCGGCGGGACGCCCGGTCCGAGCGACGGGACAACTCCCGGCCATAGCTGGAGTCCGCGTTCGACGCGCTCGCCCAACTCGTCGAGATCGAGGCGCGCGACGGCGACGTCATACGAGATCGCGGCGGCGCCTGCCTCGGCGATGATGCCGAGCGGGACGCCGGCCGCGCAGCTGTGCACGATGACCGGCCCGTCGGCCGCGGCGATGACAGCGCCGAGGGATGCGACGACGTCGGTCCGCTCGGGGACGGGCAATCGCGACAGCCCGCTCTCACTCGGGATCGACCCGCCCACGACGGCCGCGAGCTGCGGTTCGTCGAGCTGGAGCCGAATGCTCGCGTGCGGCAGCCGTCGGCGGACCGCGGCGAGATGCTCACGGACCGTCTCGGCGAGCGAGTCGGCCAGGTCGCGCAGTGCGCCTCGATCGACGAGCACCTTGCCACCCCGCGGCAGTTCGAGGTTGGCCGCCAATGTCCATGGCCCGACGAGCTGCACCTTGAAGGGCCGGTCGAGATCGGCGAAGGCCATCAACGCATCGAGATCCTGCTCGAGCCGTTCGGTCGCGCGACGCTCGTCCAGCCCGGCGCGCGACACGAGTCGCCAGCCGGCCGGCTGCAGATCGACGTGCAGGTCGACGAGGGCCGCCGAGGTGCGGCCGATCATGTCGCTGCCCGCACCGCGCGCCGGGAGCTCCGGAAGGTGGGGAAAGTCAGGAAATGCCTCGACAACGAGCGCCAGCGCTTGGTCGATGTCCGACCCCGGAAGGGAACCGACGCCTGTCGCTGCCGCCATCAACGCCACCCTAATGGTCACTCTGAATACTTTCTGTTCACGCCTTGTTCGCTTAGCGTCACGAGGATGAACCCACATCGCATCGAATCAAGTCGTGTGCGCCATGGCCTTCGCGCTGGACTCGCCGTCGCTGTCGCAGCGACCGGGCTGGCGTTCGCCTCCGGGTCGGCGACCGGATCACCCACGGCTCCGGCCGCCCCGGCCGCCATCGCGTCAGGCCGGATCGGCCACGTGTTCGTCATCGTGCTCGAAAACGAGAACTACGCGGACTCCTACGTCAACAACAAGCACCCGTGGCTCGGCCACAAGCTGCAGCTGCAGGGCACGCTGCTGACGAAGTACTACGGCACCGGCCATCACTCGCTGGACAACTACATCTCCATGATCTCGGGTCAAGCACCGAGCCCGGAGACGTCCGGCGACTGCCCGACATACCACGACTTCACGCCGTCACCGGCGACTCTCGACTCCAACGGCCAGGCCGTCGGTGGTGGGTGCGTCTACCCCTCCAACGTGCTGACGTTGGCCGACCAGCTGAACAAGAAGGGCGTCAGCTGGCGCGGCTACATGGAGGACATGGGCAACACGCCGGGTCGCGAGTCGAAGCCGTGCGGCCAGCCGGGCGACCCATCCGGTGCCGGTGTCTCTGACGACACCCAGGGAGCGACTGCGCAAGACCAGTACGCCGCGCGGCACAACCCGTTCGTCTACTTCCACTCGCTACTCGACAGCGGGCTCTGCAAGAAGCACGTGTTCCCGTTGACAACCCTGACGGGCAACCTGAAGCAGGCATCGACAACTCCGAAGTTCGTGTTCATCACGCCGAACCTCTGCAACGACGGCCATGACGCGCCTTGCAAAGGCAAGGACGCGACCGGCAGCAATGCCGGTGGACTGACGTCGATCGACCACTGGCTGTCGGTATGGATCCCGCGGATCAAGCAGTCGGCGGCATACAAGAAGAACGGCATCATCATCATCACGACGGACGAGGCCGGCTCGGATAACACGGCATGCTGCAACGAGCAGCCCGGCCCCAACAGCCCGTCACCCGGCATCCAGGGTCCCGGCGGCGGCCGCACCGGCGCGATCGTGCTCGGCAAGTGCGTCGCGGCCGGCAAGAAGGACTCGACGCCGTACAACCACTACTCGCTGCTGCGGACGCTCGAGGACCTCTTCGGCATCACGACTGGCGGCAGCGACAGCAAGGGCCATCTCGGCTTTGCCGGCGCAAGTGGCTTGAAGCCATTCGGCAAGGACGTTTTCCCGAACTGTTAGGAGATCCATGTCGCCCCTGACCCGACGACAGCTTCTTGTCGGCACCGCGACGGCAGCGGTTGGCGCCGCTGCCTCGCGGGCCGCCGCCGGGTCAGCTTCGACCCTCACGGTTCCGACGGCACAGCTGCCGAACCCGGCATCGAGCGGGCTCGAGCACATCGTCGTGCTGTGCATGGAGAACCGGTCGTTCGACCACTACCTCGGTTGGTTGTCAGGAGCGGACGGCCGACAGGCCGGGCTGCACTACCCGGACGACAAGGGGAAGCTGCACGCCACGCATCACCTGACCGAGCGACAGGGCTGCGGCTTCAACGATCCGGACCACAGCTACAAGGGTGGCCGGACCCAGCTGAACCACGGCAAGATGGACGGCTTCCGCAGGGGTGACAACGACGACTTTGCGCTGGGCTACTACACCCGCAAGGACCTTCCGTTCTACGACAAGCTCGTCGGCCAGACCACGGTCTTCGACCGTTGGTTCTGCTCGATCCTGGGCCCGACATACCCCAACCGGTTCTACACGCACGCGGCGCGGACGGACCGGATCGAGAACTCCATGGCGACGTCGACGCTCCCGACCGTCTGGGACCGGCTCACTGCCGCAGGAGTATCGGCGAACTACTACTACAGCGACTTGCCGTTCCTCGGCCTGTTCGGAGCTGACAAGGTTCCTCTTGTCCGGCCGGTCGACACGTGGTTCGCCCAAGCCGCCGTCGGCCAGCTGCCTCAGTACAGCTACCTCGACCCCTTCTTCCTCGGCGAAGGCCAGGGCGGATCCAACGACGACCACCCGCATGCCGACATCCTCCGCGGGCAGGCGTTCGTGTCGCTCGTGGCTGACGCGTTGGTCAACTCGCCGCTCTGGGAGAAGTCCGCGCTGATCATCACCTACGACGAGTGGGGCGGCTTCTTCGATCATGTCCTCCCGCCGGTACTGCCGGACGACCCGCCGAAGGGTGGCATCGACCACCGGCAGGCCGGCTTCCGCGTGCCGTCATTCGTGCTGTCGCCATTCGCTCGCCGGGGCGGCATCGACCATCACATGTACGACCACACCTCGATCCTGAAGCTGGTCGAATGGCGCTGGGGCCTCAAGCCGCTCGCTCCGCGCGACCGGGCGGCGCGCAATCTCGCTTACGCATTCGACTTCCAGAAGCCGCAAACGTCGGTGCCGTCACTCCCGCTCGTGACAGATCCCGGTCCGCACATTTGCGGGACGCCCGGCGTCGGCATGGCCGCCGAGGACCCGATGTGGGTGGAACTGCGGGACAAGTTCCGTCGCGATCCCGTCTGGCGGCATCACCTCTAAGCGAGCATGACCTGAACGGGCCGCCTAGCGAGCGCGCCGGGCCGTCGTCGTTGTCTTGCGCGTCGTCGTCTTACGTGTGGTCGTCTTCGTACGCGGGGCCGGCGTCCGCGGGGCCGGCGTACGTCGGCCGGACTCGAGCCACGCCAAGTCGGCGCGCAGCGCATCGATGAGCTCGTCGCGGTCCGCGCTGCCGTGACGCACGGCGAGGCTGTATCGCGTGATGACGTCGAGCTCCGTCAGGTCAACGCGGTCCGCATCATCAGCCGTTTCCGTCATGCGCGACAGCCTAGAAGACGTCAGCTGGTGCGGTTGATCGTGGCGGAACCGACAACGGTGTCGCCGTCATACAGCACGATCGTCTGACCGGGCGCGACGCCCTGCGGCGCATCGTCGAAGCGGACGACAAGCTCGTCGTTCACCACGTCAGCGGTGCACTGGTGCACGTCACCGTGCGCGCGGATCTGTGCGGCCCCGACGAACGGAAGCTGTGGCGACGGCCCGCACCAGACCGGCGACGAAGCGGTCAACGCCGACACTTCTAGGTCGTCCGCAGATCCGATCGTGACCGTACGGTTCACCGGCGACACCGACAGCACATAGCGAGGGCGACCATCAGGCGCGGGGACCGTCACACCGAGCCCGCGACGCTGTCCCACTGTGTAGGCGTAGGCGCCCGAGTGCCTGCCGACAACGTCGCCAGACGCCGCGTCGACGATGTCACCGGGCTGCTCCCCGAGCCGCTGCGACAACCACTCGCGCGTGTTGCCGTGCGGGATGAAGCAGATGTCGTGGCTGTCAGCCTTGTCGGCGACTCCTAATCCCAGCCGTGCGGCTTCCGCGCGAACCTCGTCCTTTCGCGCCCCTCCGACAGGAAACAGTGCACGGGCAATCTGCTCCGGACGCAACACCGCGAGCACGTAGGACTGGTCCTTGGCCACGTCGACCGCGCGCTGCAACCGGCCATCGATGATCTGCGCGTAGTGGCCGGTGCAGACCGCGTCGAAGCCCAACGCAACAGCGCGGTCAAGCACTGCGCTGAACTTGATCCGTTCGTTGCAGCGCACACATGGGTTCGGCGTCCGGCCCGCCGCGTATTCCGCGACGAAGTCGTCGACGACATCGCGACCGAAGCGCTCGGCGACATCCCAGACATAAAACGGTATGCCGATGACGTCGGCGGCCCGGCGCGCATCGCGTGAGTCTTCGATCGAGCAACAGCCGCGCGCGCCTTCCCGACGCGCAGCGGGGCTCGGCGACAACGCGAGGTGCACACCGGTGACGTCGTGCCCAGCCGCCACCGCACGCGCGGCGGCAACGGCCGAATCGACGCCGCCGGACATCGCGGCTAATACCTTCATCCCAAAACTTTCATCGAAGTGCTGTCGCCGCCGACCGGGCCCGCTCGACGACGGGGGCGATCGCCGCGACCAGTGCATCCACGTCCGACTGCACCGAGGTGTGCCCGAGCGAGAAGCGCAACGAGCTGCGCGCCCTCGGCTCGTCCTGTCCCATCGCGAGCAGCACGTGACTCGGTCGTGCCACCCCCGCCGAGCACGCAGACCCGGTGGAGCACTCGATGTCTCGAGCATCGAGAAGCATCAGCAGCGCGTCGCCTTCGCAGCCCGGGAACGAGAAGTGCGCATTGCCGGGCAACCGTCCGCCCACTTCACTGATGGGGACCCCGTTGAACTGCGCATCCGGAACTTCGGCAGTAAGGCGTCGTACGAGGTCGTCGCGCAGTGCGCGCAACCGTGTCGCGCGGTCGGGCTGCTCGCTGACCGCGATCTGGATCGCCGCCGCGAGCCCGGCGACTGCGGGAACGTCGAGCGTTCCGGACCGGACGTCTCGCTCCTGACCGCCGCCGTGCAAGACCGGCACGCACTCGACGTCGCGTCCGAGCAGCAACACTCCCGCGCCGATCGGACCGCCGAACTTGTGTCCCGTGACGGTCATCGCATCCACGCCGCTGGCAGCGAAGTCGACCGGGATCTGCCCGACCGCCTGGACGGCGTCGGTGTGGATCGGGACGCCGAACTCGTGCGCGGCAGCGGCGAGTTCCTCGATCGGCTGGACGGTGCCAACCTCGTTGTTTGCCCACATGACCGAGACCGCGGCGACCTCGTCGCCATACTCCTCGAGAGCGAGGAGCAGCGTCTTCGGGTCGATCCGGCCGGTCTCGTCAGCCTCGAGCCACGTCACCTCGGCGCCGTCGTGCGCGACGAGCCACTCCGCCGAATCCATGACCGCGTGATGCTCGACGGCGCTGACGAGGATCCGACGACGACGGGAGTCCTCGGCCTGACGGGCCCAGAACAGCCCCTTGATCGCGAGATTGTCGCTTTCCGTGCCGCCGCTGGTGAACACCACCTCGCTCGGCCGGGCGCCGAGTGCCCCCGCAACCGTCTCGCGCGACTCCTCCACCACCCGACGTGCCCGCCGACCCGCGGCATGCAGGGACGACGCGTTGCCCGGCTGGGTGAGCAACGCGGTCATCGCCTCCGCTGCCTGCGGCAGCATCGGCGTCGTGGCGGCGTGATCGAGGTAGACCATCGCCAACCAGCGTAAGAGAGGGTCGTGCTCCGCGCGCGAAAGGCTGTCGTGCTCCGCGCGCGAAAGGCTGTCGTGCTCCGCGCGCGAAAGGCTGTCGTGCTCCGCGCGCGAAAGGCTGTCGTGCTCCGCGCGCGAAAGGCTTCAGGCGCGCATCAGGATTCGCGCTGTCAGCGGCTCCCCCGCGAGCGCCGCGAGGTCGGCCGCCCCAGCAGCCACGAGCTGGGTCGGCAAGAGTCCGGCAACTTCGCGAATGTCAGCCGCTGCGCCCACTGCCGCCTCCCCGGGCTCCCCCGCAGGGACAAAGTGGACAACGACCTGCCCACGGCCGTCGCGGGGCCGCCGTCCCACGGCGACGCGCCAGTCGAGGAGATCGGTCCGACCGGTCAGGGCTCCCGCGACCGAACGCAAGTCGAGCGTGCGCCCGTCGTCGCTGACCAGCACCAGCGCTCCCGCACGCACCGCCATGATTCGCGGCACCCGGCGGCCGCAGCCGGGACAGCTCGTCCGGTCGATCGCCGAGCTCGTCACGTCACCGGTGCGCCAGCGCAGCAGCGCGCTGCCACCCATGCCGAGCTGGCTGAGCACGATCTCGCCGCCACCGGTTGTCGCCTCACCGCTGTCCGGGTCGACGAGCTGGACGACTTCGAGATCCGGGTAGGTGTGGAACCCGCCGTCGGCGCCGCGCTCCCGGCACTCAGCCCACAGCACCCGCGCGCCGGCCGGCGCGTGCACGGCCAGAACCACCGCCTGCGGCAGGACCGCCGCCGCAGCCGCGCGCTGCTCGGGCGTCGGGGCGCCCACGAGCAAAACCGTGTGGACCGCATCGAGCCGCACTCCGCCGTCGGCGAGTGCGGTGACAACCTCGGCCGCCTGCTGCGCGGGTACGGCGAGAACCGTCGGCGCAGCCAGCCGTCCTGCTGCCACGACCGCAGCCGGATCAGAGCCGGGGAACAACGCAGGCGCGCCGGCGGCCTGCGCGGCATACGTCAGAGCGAGATGTTCGGTCGTCGCCGCAACCGGCACCGCGGACAGCAGCGCATCGCTGCCACTGAGGCCGGCCACCTTCCACATCCGCGCGCCCGCGCGGGCGATGACGTCGAGATCTGATCTGGTTGACGCGAGCGGATAGCGAAAGCCCAACCCCGACCAGACGTATGACGTCGGCTTCGTTTCGCTCGCGACGACGCGCTGGTAGGCGTCCGGACGGGTCAGCCGCAGTCGCAGCGCCCGCCGCAGCGTCGGCCCTTGCGCATGCAACGCGAAGCCCGTCTCGCCGGACTGCACGACGAGTCGCGCCATACCGGCCGAGCTGCCGTCCGGCGCGACGTCACGCTCACCGGCAGCCGGCAACGTCTCGAGCGCGCGCACGGAATCGATCGACGACGATCGCCGACCGAGCTCCGCAAAGCGCGCTTTCCAGTACGGCGAGAACGGCGCGACGACATGCCGCACTTGTTGTGCAACAAGTCGGTCCTGCAGCTTCGTCAGCTGCTTCGCGCCGAGCCGATCCCAACGTGTCGCCACGGCGCAGACCTTACTTGCGCTTTTCGATTTCCTCGGTCAGCTGCGGCACGACGTTGAACAGGTCGCCGACGACACCGAAGTCAACGAGCTCGAAGATCGGCGCCTCGGGGTCCTTGTTGATGGCGATGATTGTCTTCGACGTCTGCATGCCGGCGCGGTGCTGGATGGCACCGGAGATGCCGACCGCCATGTAGAGCTGCGGCGACACCGTTTTGCCGGTCTGCCCGACCTGGTTGGTGTGGGGGTACCACCCTGCGTCCGTCGCGGCACGCGAGGCACCGACGGCTGCGCCGAGAGTGTCGGCGAGCTTCTCGATGAGCGAGAAGTTCGATCCATCGCCGAGACCGCGGCCACCGGACACGACGATCGCCGCTTCGGTGAGCTCGGGCCGGCCACCCTTCTTCTCCGTCACGCGATCGAGAACCTTCGCAGACTTGGCCGCGTCAGAGATCGACGCGGTCACTTGCTCCTCTGTCGGCTGAGCAGGCGACGGCTCGGGCGCGGTTGAGTTGGGGCGCACGGTGATGATCGGCGTGCCCTTGGTGACCTTCGCGGCGACGTTGATCGCGCCACCGAAGATGCTCTGCTTGGCGACGAAACCGTCCTCGACGCCAACAGCGTCCGTGACCACACCGGAGTCGATCTTCACGGCGAGACGGCCGGCGATCTCCTTGCCTTCCGGCGAGCTCGGGATCAGCACCGCCGCCGGCGAGGACGACGACACGATCTGCGCAAGAACTTCCGCCTTGGGCGCGACCAGGTAGCCATCCAGATCGCCGTCGCCGGCGACATAGATCTTGGCAGCGCCGTACTCGGCGAGCTTGTCCTTCGCGTTGTCGAAACCGTTGCCGATGAACACCGCTGCCGGTTCGCCGAGCGACCGGGCGAGCGTCAGCAGCTCAAAGGTGACCTTCTTCGGAGCCCCGTCGACGTGCTCGACGAGAACGAGTACCTCAGCCATCTCTACGGCCCCTCAGACGAACTTCTGCGACGCGAGGAACTCGGCAAGCTTGACGCCGCCATCACCCTCGTCCTTGACGATTTGACCCGCCTGCTTCGGTGGCCGCGGGGAGAACTCCGCGACCTCCGTGCCGGAGCCGGCGAAACCGACCTTGTCGGCCTCGATGCCCGCGTCACCCAGCGACAGCGTGGTCAGCGGCTTCTTCTTCGCGGCCATGATGCCCTTGAAGGACGGGTATCTCGGCTCATTGATCTTCTCGACGACGGAGACGACGGCCGGTGTCGCGGCCTCGACCACGTCATAGCCGGTGTCCGTCTGTCGCTCGATCTTCACCGTGCCGCTGCCGACCTCGACCTTGCGCGCGAACGTGAGCTGCGACGCACCGAGACGCTCGGCGAGCATTGCCGGCAGCACGCTCATGCGCGCGTCGGTGGACTCGACACCCATGATCACGAGGTCGTGCTCGATGGTGCCGAGTGCCTTCGCCATCGCGTACGACGTCGCAAGCGCGTCGGACCCGTGCAGGCCGGCATCCACGAGGTGGACGGCCTTGTCGGCACCCATCGACAGTGCCTTGCGGATCGTCTCGACCGACTTGTCGGGACCCATCGTGAGGACGGTCACCTCGCCGCCGGACGCTTCCTTGATGCGCAGCGCCTCTTCGACGGCGTATTCGTCGAGTTCGTTCATGACGCCGTCGACGCCTTCGCGGTCGACGGTCTTGTCATCGGCGGACAGCCGCTTCTCGGCCCAGGTGTCTGGGACCTGCTTCACGCAGACAACGATGTTCATGGCCGACGGCCGACCTCCTGTGCGGTGAACGTAACGAGTGCGTCGCGGTCAAGCTCCGCGCGCGGAGTTACAGGGTCGCATGTCGACCGTTCGCACTCTGACACGGGCTATGTTACCCGCCAGTAGGAACAGGCTCGCCGCTGGGTCTCGACTACTCGTGCGGGTGTAGTTCGAGCACCGCGTCGCAGCGTTCGGCTACCTCGGGGTCGTGGGTCGCGAGCACGAGCGAGCCATCGCGGAACGGCACGTCGAACAACCGGTCCAGGACCAGCCGTCGGGTGTCCTTGTCCTGCTCTGCGGTTGGCTCGTCGGCGATCAGCAGTCGCGGCGTCAAGGCAAGGGCACGCGCAACGGCCACCCGTTGTTGCTGGCCGCCGGACAACTCCTCGATGAGCTGTTCTTCGTGGCCGGACAGGCCAACCGCTTCGAGGGCTTTGGCCGCGTCCTCACCGACCGTATAGGCGGGATGGCCGGCCGCGCGCAACGCAGCCTCGACGTTTTCGGCCGCTGTCAACAACGAGATGAGGCCGTAGCCCTGCAACACGACCGCGATCTCGTCATGACTGGCGACGCTGACCGGCCGGCCGTCATACGAGACCGTGCCGGCGGCAGGTACGGCGAGCCCGGACAGCAGGGCAAGCAGCGACGTCTTTCCGCTGCCGGACGGTCCGACGACGGCGAGGCTCTCGCCCGGCCCGAGCATCACGTCGACACCGTCGAGGATCACCCGGTCACCGCGCTCGAAGCGAAGTCCGTGCGCTTCCAGCAACGTCACGGGTCGCCGCCGTCAGCGATGCGGCGCAGGTCGATGCCATGGTCGTGCCGGACCGCGCGCGCCAGCGAACCCGGCGGCAAGGCGTCGAGCAGCTCGGGTGGCAGCTGGATCGTGCCGTCCCGTCCGACGACAACAAAGTCCTCGCCGGACCGACCCTCGGCGCCGACTCGACCATCGCGAATCGTGACGGTCCGACCGAATGCAGCGCCCACATCGGCGTCGTGTGTGACCGCGATGACCGTCGTACCGAACTCAGTGTTGGCGGACCCGATCAGCTCGACGACGGCCGCTGCCGAAGCGGGGTCGAGCTGACTCGTCGGCTCATCCGCGAGCAGCACCGCGGGACTGTTGGCCAGCGCAACCGCGACCGCGAGTCGCTGCTGCTCGCCTCCGGACATCCGGCCGGCGAGCCGGTGTGCCGCTCCCCCAAGGCCAACGGCATCGAGCAGCGACGCTGCGTGTCGTTTCTTGTAGGCGCCCGACTGTTTCGCGGGACGCATCGCGAACAACACATTCGCGATCGCGTCCGTGTATGGCAACAGGTTGCGTCCGGGGTTCTGCAACACGACACCGATTTGGCTCAGGCGAAACGCGGCCAGCTCTTGCGGCGACATGGCCGACAGCCGCTTACCGGCAACTTCCACGCTGCCTGCGGTCGGCTTCAGCAGCCCGGCGAGATGCCACAGCAACGTCGTCTTGCCCGCGCCGGATGGCCCGAGCAACGCAAGCGTCTCGCCCTCGTTGACGACGAGGTCGACGCCACGCAATGCCGCGACTTCGGCACCCGGTGTACCGAAGACATGCACGAGGTTGTCGCACCGGGCAGCAACGGTCATGTCGGCGCCTCCCGCAGCTGCTCAGGTGTGACGGTGCGCAGCAACGCCGCGGCCGCGAGAAGGGCAGCGCCGAGAAGTACGACGAACCCGAGACCGATGACAACGACGAGCAGCGTCATGTTCGGCGTGTAGTCGAGAATCGCGGCCTGTGACTGGACGAACTGCGGAACGCTATGCCCGGCAAGCGAAATCGCCGCGAGGCCGGCGACGACACCCGCAAGAGAGCCGAACCCGACAACGGCAACCTGCTCGATGGCCAACGCCATGAACAACGTCTTCTGATCGGCACCCGTCGCGCTGAGGGCGGCGTATTCGTACCTCCTACGGCGCGCCGCAGCGGACAGGCTGAGGATGGCGGCAAGCCCGGCGAGGATCGCCGCCGCCACCGCATCGGCGAGGAACAGCACGCTGGCGAGTGCCGGACCCTGCCGGCCCAGCTGATCGTTGACTGCAGCGCTCGAGACGCTTCCGATGACCGGGATTCCGCTGCGGGCCAACGAATGTGCGATCGGTGCGACGGGCCCGCGCACCCAAACCGCCGGAGTGGAGGGGCTGGTGCTGCCGTAGGCGGAGCGGATGGCGTAGTCCAGGTCGACGATCACGCCATTGCGTGCTGCGCTCGGCACCTCGGGTATGCGACTGTCGATCGACACTTTGAGGTTGCCGCCGTCCAGTCCGTTGGCGGTCACCGTTCCGTCGGTCGGTGGTGCCACCGGCGCGGCGATGATCGCCGGCAGCGGCTCTGGCCGGTCGTGGATGCGCAGTGTCGCCGGGGAGGTCCTCGTCGCGAAGAAGCCCCACTGCAGACCGTCGGGACTCGATGCGACGGACGCCTTCTGATTGTCGGTGTCCAGCCACCGCGCGGCGTCGGTCGCGCCCGCGAGGCTCCGCCACGTTCCGGAGGCGTGAACGTCGATGCCCTGCAGAGTGACAGCACCGTCGAGCGGCGCGCTAGTCGACAACTGCACGTCTTGGACCACACAGGGGCATCCGCTCAACGACGCGGATCGTGCGACGTTCTGGCCCGCACGAACGGTGCCGAACTCGATGGGTGTCGGCGCCGTGCTTGTGCTCGCCACGGCGTCCACGGTCAACGGAGCAGGCTGCGACAGCCGATCAACGTGCAGGCGGATGCGCATGGCGTCGCCGTCGAGGATCAGTGAAGGAGGCGCCGGTGGGTGCAGTCGCGCGAGAAGACTGCCGGGGTCATGCACACCGACGGCATGCCAGTGCGCCACCTTTGCGAAGCGCTCCGGCTGCACGGCGAGCAGCACGGTGTTGCCGCTGAAGTAACTCTCGACGGCAGCTGCATGTGTGCCGCTCGGATCGGCACGGTCAACCGCCGCCGCCAGGTCGACTCCGGGTGGCGGTGCAACAGCGAGAACCGTCGGAGCGCCGATCGACACGTCAGCCACGCGCGAGCGGTTGTCTTTGCTGATCGACCATGACGCGACGCTGAACGTCGCCAAGGCGACAGCGGTGCCGAGGATCATCGTTGTTCGAGTGCCGCCGGGCCGCCGAGCGATGTGCCGCACCGCAAGAAATGGGCCGAGCGACCCGCGCGTCCGTGTTCGCGCAAACGCCGACCGGCACATGACGGGCAGCAGGCGAGACGCAACGACTGCGACGGCGAGTCCGAGCAGGCCGGGTACGACGAGCGCAAGTGCGCTGTGCCTGGTCGATCGCAGTGACCCGCCGACACTGAGTTGCACAAGTCCGGCGACGGCGGCGGTGAGGATGATCGCGTCGAACAGCCAGCTGCGGTCTGTCGCTCGCCGGCTGGCTCGCCGCCACTCGTCGACGACAGGTCGGACGAGCGTGCGGCGGGCTGCGACGAGGACAGCTGTGACCCCGCCCGCCACGGCAACAGCTGCTCCCACCCAGCCGAGGCCAGGAAGCGGCACCGGCGTGCCAGTGCGCAAGAGAACAGTGACGAGCAGCCGCGTCACGAGCCAACCGACGACGGCCCCCACGGGCAAGGCGATGGCCAGCAACGCCGCGGGTTCACCGACACCGAAGGCGAGCGCGCGACCGGCGCCATACCCGCGGAGCTTCGCGAGCGCGATCTCACTCCCTCGCGCCTCGACGGCGTCGGTGACGATCAGGAACAGCAACAGCCAGGTAAGGACGAGAAGCTCGGCGGTGATCACGACAACCGGGATGGCGAGTGCGTTCCAGCTCGAATGCACGGCGTGCATGGTCGTGCCGAGGCCGGAGAAGGTAGCCACCTGACTGAGCGCCGGCGCCGACGTGAGCCTGTTGCCGAGGCGCGCCAACGCAGCGACATCGCTTGGCTCGACCTTGGGCACGCGCAACGACCGCGAGACGACGATCTGCCCCTGTGGGTTGCCACCGATGCTGTTGAGTGTCGACGTCGGCGTGAACATGGCGTCGTACGGCGAGCTTTGCGGCGTCGGTTGCTCGAAGGGGAAGTAGATAGGGCCGCGGGAGAACCAGTAGTCGCCCGTCGCACGCGGTGCGTCGTAGATGCCGGTAATGGTGAACGGATGAGTGACTGCCGCCGTCACCTGTTGCCCGACTCGCCAGTGGTTGATCGTCGCCAGCGACGAGCTGACCATGATCTGCCAGGTGTCGGTCGGGCATCGTCCCGTCCGCACGTGGATGTGATCACAGAAGTCGCTGCGCCACGCGAGCAGGATCTGTTCAGTCAACGGCGGGAAGAAACGCAGCGCCTCCTGCGCCTGCACGGGTGGCGTGAACAAGCGATCGCGGTTCACCGGCCCGCCGACCACCGAGGCGACGACGTCTGACTGGTCCTGCACAACCCCCGCGAGGACACCTTGCACCGGACCTTGCACGCTCGACTGCAGGCCGCGTCCGCCGACAGGCACCGACGTCAGCGTGTCCTGGAGGATCGAATGCTTGGCCGCCACGTAATAGGTAGGGCCGATGGTCGCGGCCGCGCTCGCGCAGAGCGCGACCAGGAGGATGACGAGGCTGGTGCCGGCGCGGTGCAGCAGGGCGCGCAAAAGCGTCCGGAGCCCGGTCACTTGTCTTGACTAGCGCGACTTGGGGCATTCCGCCGTGAACTATGGAGGGCCGTTGTCACATCGTGACCGGGTCACCACCTGTTTGATATCTCTCGGCGAACCAATTGCCGCACGAGGGAGTCAAACGACCATGCTGCGGAGTCAGGCGAGGGCAGCGCATCTAGGCGTGGCGCTGCTGCTGGTCGTCGGTGTCGCAGCATGCGGCAGCCAAGTAAGCCCCGGCGCCGTTGCCCCCAATCGCTCCGAAGCCAGCCCCACCGTTGCGGCCGGTGGTGATCCCAGCCGGCTCGTCGCGACGTGGACGGTGTCGTCGCCGTCGGCGTCTACCGGCGACATCGTGATCATCGGTGACCGCGTCGATGGCGGGCTGGAGCTGTTCCTGCGATGTGGACTGATGTTCGGCGGCTGGCGGGCCAACTCAGACGGCATGTTTGTGGCCAGCGAGGACGGCGGCGACGGGTCGTGCTTCGCGAGCCGAAAGAACGACCCGTGGCCCACGTGGCTCGACGCTGTCGGCTTCTCGTATGACGGGGACGACGCGCTGTTGCTGTCCGGGGACGGGACGGTCCTGGCGCGGCTCACCCCGGGCGGGCATCCGACAACTGGGCCTAACGACTCGCCCGAGTTCGCGTCGCCGCCGGCCGTGTCGGACGACCTGCGCGCGAACTTCGCGGAGCCGGCGCCACTGCCGAGCGGCGTGAACGCCGCAACGGCGGCCGACATACAAGGCCGTTGGGTGCCGGTTGATCGGTCGCCGGCCGACGCCTACGTGGAGTTCAAGAGCCGCAACGCGTATGACGGGTCCGACGGCTGCAACGGCACCGGCGGCCGTTACGTCATGGGGGACGGCGGCGTGATCCTCGCGACGTCAGGCAACAGCACCGCAGTCGGCTGTGACAACTCCCCGCTGCCCAACTGGCCCGCGGCGGCGGGTCGGCTAGGCCTGCGCGGCGGCCACCTCATCTTCGTCGACCCGCACGGCAAAGAACTCGGCGAAGCACTCAGAGCCAGCTAAAAGCGTGAGGGCGGTCCGCCCAGCCAGACCGCCCTCACGCGTTCAAAGCCCCCCGGGTGTGACTACAGCCTCTCAGGCTGCGGCATCGGCCAGGACACCCGAGGCCAGATCCGCGCCACAGCAGGTTGCATCCAAGAAGCGCTGGTTGTCGCAACCGTCGCCATGACACCCAGATGCCCCACATGTGGCGCATTCGAACATGTCGTTGTTGCAGGCACTGCCGTCAAACAGTCGTCCATCACAGTGGCGCATTGGTCCTCCCCGGACTCTGTAGGCCAAGCTGAGCCGACTCCGTTGTCAGCGGTCGTGCTGGTCTCGAGGTCAGATCAGTGGAACTGCTCTTCCTCGGTGCTGCCCTTGAGGGCGAGGGTCTCGGCGTTGGGGTCGATGGCCGTGGCTACGAGGTCGAAGTAGCCGGCGCCTACCTCGCGCTGGTGCTTGGTCGCTGTGTAGCCCTGCTTCTCCGCCGCGAACTCCTTCTCCTGAAGTTCGACGTACGCCGCCATGTCGCGGTCGGCGTAACCGCTGGCCAGCTCGAACATGGAGTAGTTCAGGGCGTGGAAACCGGCCAGCGTGATGAACTGGAACTTGTAGCCCATCGCGCCCAGCTCGCGCTGGAACTTGGCGATCGTCGCGTCGTCGAGATGCTGCTTCCAGTTGAACGACGGCGAGCAGTTGTAGGCGAGCAGCTGGTCCGGGAACTCCTTCTTGACGGCCTCGGCGAACTGCCGCGCGATCTCGAGGTCCGGCGTGCTCGTCTCCATCCAGATGAGGTCGGCGTACGGCGCGTAAGCAAGTGCGCGCGTGATGCACGGGTCGATGCCGTTGGTCACGCGGTAGAAGCCCTCGGCCGTCCGCTCGCCCGAGACGTACTGCTTGTCGCGCTCGTCGACGTCGCTCGTGATCAGGGTCGCGGCCTGTGCATCGGTCCGCGCGACAACGAGTGTCGGCACGCCCTCGACGTCCGCGGCGAGCCGGGCGGCGTTGAGTGTGTTGACGTGCTGCTTGGTCGGGATGAGCACCTTGCCGCCGAGGTGGCCGCACTTCTTGGCGGAGGACAGCTGGTCCTCCCAGTGCACGCCCGCGGCGCCCGCGTCGATCATGTTCTTCATCAGCTCGTAGGCGTTGAGCACGCCGCCGAAGCCGGCCTCGGCGTCAGCGACGATCGGCGCGAACCAGTCCGTGTCGGTCTTGCCCTCGCTCCAGGTGATCTGGTCAGCACGCTTGAGGGCGTTGTTGATGCGGCGCACGACAGCCGGCACCGAGTTGGCCGGGTAGAGCGACTGGTCGGGGTAGGTCTGCGCGGAGAGGTTGGCGTCGCCGGCGACCTGCCAGCCGGAGAGGTAGATGGCCTTGAGGCCGGCGCGCACCTGCTGGACGGCCTGGTTACCGGTCAGCGCACCGAGCGCATGGACATAGTCCTCGCTGTTGACGAGGTCCCACAGCTTCTCGGCGCCGCGACGGGCGAGGGTGTGCTCCTCGACGACAGAGCCGCGCAGGCGGATGACGTCGTCGGCCGTGTAGGTGCGCTGCAGGCCCTTCCAGCGGGGGTTGGTCTCCCACTCCTTCTTCAGGGCTGCGGCCTGCTCTTGCGGACTGGCTGTTGACACTGGATCGCTCCTCTAGGCGTCATCGCCTGCGTTGAGTGAACTTCCTGAACTGTGCTCATTCTGCGCTCGTCGGGGCCGAATTTGCCAGCAGGACGCGCGAGAATTTCTCGATTTCTTCATGTACAGTCAAGAACGTGACAGACCTCACGGCTTCCACCCCGGGGCTGGACCTCGTCACGTTGGGCCAGCGGCTGCGCCATGCCCGGCGCGCGCGTGGGCTGACTCTGGCCGAGCTCGCCGACAAAGTGGGCACCGCAACGTCGGCGCTGAGCCTGCTGGAGAACGGCCGGCGTGAGCCCCGGCTGTCCGTGCTGCAGGCGCTTGCCGCGGCACTCGACACACCGCTCGACGAGCTGTTGCGACCGGAGCCGCCGAGCCGGCGCGCGTCTCTGGAGATCGCGCTCGCTCACGCCCAGCGCGACCCGGCGTTCGCGAGCCTCGGACTTGCCCCGCTGCGCCCGAGCCCCCGGATCCCGACGGATGTCCTCGAGCACGTCGTCGCGTTGTATGACGAGCTGCGCCGCCGAGACGAACGCTTCGCCGCAACCCCCGAGGCGGCTCGCCGCGCCAACGTCGCTCTGCGCCGGGAGATGCGCGAGCGGGACAACTACTTCCCCGAAGTCGAAGCCGCGGCAAGCGTTGCCCTTCAGGCGGTCGGGCACTCGACCGGGGCGCTCCCCCAGCGCGCGATCACCGACCTCGCTGCGCATTACGGCTTCACGTTGCATCACGTCACCGACCTGCCGGAGTCGACGCGGTCGATCGCCGACCTCGCCAACCGACGGCTCTACCTGCCACAGCGACCGGCGGGGCATGACCCGCGCTACGTCGTCTTGCAGACGCTTGGACACTTCGCTCTTGGTCACACCGACCCCAAGGACTATGCGGAGTTCCTGCATCAGCGGGTTGAGGCCAACTACTTCGCGGCGGCACTACTCGTCCCCGAGCGCGCAGCTGTCGATTTCCTGGCGGCATCGAAACGTGATCACTCGTTGTCCATGGAGGACCTGCGCGACGTCTTCGGTGTCTCGCACGAGACGGCTGCGCACCGGTTCACCAACCTGGCGACGCATCATCTCGGTCTGCCCGTGCACTTCACGCGTACCGATGCGAGCGGCACGATCTACAAGGCCTACGAGAACGACGCGCTGCCCTATCCGACCGATGCCACCGGCGCGATCGAAGGCCAGTTGGCCTGTCGGCAGTTCGCCAGCCGCCAGGTGTTCACGTCAACCGATCGTTACGGCACGTACACGCAGTTCACCGACACGCCTGCGGGGACGTACTTCTGCACCTCGCACGTCGAGCCCGCAGGTGGCACCGAGTTCGCGGTGACCGTCGGCGTGCCGTTCCCGCACGCGAAGTGGTTCCGCGGCTCGGACAACACGCAGCGACGTGGCAAGTCTGGCTGCCCCGCCCCGTCCTGCTGTCGTCGCCCACCAAGTGAGCTCGCGTCGAAATGGGAAGGCCAGGCATGGCCATCGGCGCGCGCGCACAGCCACCTGCTGGCGGCGTTACCCCCCGGAACCTTCCCCGGCGTCGACGCCACCGACGTCTACACATTCCTCGATCGCCACACAGCGACCGACGCGTAGCTGCGCGACGCGGCTCAGCGCTTGGCGTAGTCCGCGAAGCCTTGCCAGTCGATGACGACGCACGGTTCGCTGCCGACGATCCACGCGTCATGGCCGGGCGGGATGATCGCGAAGTCGCCGGGGCCGAAGTCCATCTCCTCGCCGTCGTCCATGACGACATGCATCTGCCCGGAGACGTAGTAGCCGAGGTGCGCCCCCTGGCAGCTCTCGGTACCGGCGATGGGCTGCACGTGCTTCGACCACTGCCAGCCGGGCTCGAACGTGGCGCGCCCGACCGGGCCCTCGCTGATGTTGACGAGCTCGAGTTTGCCCATGTTCTCTTCGAACGGCCGCGTTTCCTCCGGCGCGTCGAGGCTCATCTTCTTCATCCCGGCCATGTGCGCTCCCCGTCTGTCCGACGTACCCGTCAACGCGGACGATAGTGACGCACGTAAGGGCTGCCAAGAGGACGAAACCGACTGTTCACCTGAGTGCGGTAGCCGCGACCGCTAGGGGTCAACGACCGACGAAGTCCGCCTTGCCCGGCCCGTTCTCGATAAAGGACTGCATGCCGATCGTGCGGTCCTCGGTGGCGAACAGAGACGCGAACTTCTGCGCCTCGATCGCCAGCCCGGTGTCGAGGTCGACAGACAGTCCCTGGTCGATCGCTTCCTTGGCGGCGCGTAATGCGTAGGCCGGTCCGTTGGCGAACTGCTCTGCCCACCGGCGGGCAGCGTCATACACCTCTTCGGCCGGCACGACCTCGTCGACGAGGCCGATGCGTAACGCTTCCTCGGCTCCGACGAACCGGCCGGTGAAGCACAGGTCCTTCGCCTTCGCCGGGCCGATCAACCGCGCAAGCCGCTGGGTGCCACCTGCGCCCGGGATGACGCCGAGCAGGATCTCCGGCTGGCCGAGCTTCGCGTTGTCGGCAGCGACTCGACGGTCCGCGCACAACGCGAGCTCGCACCCGCCGCCTAGTGCGTAACCCGTCACTGCCGCGACTACGGGCTTGGGGATCCGGGCGACCGACGCGAATGCGGCTGTCAGCGCGAGTGACCGATCGGCCATGTCGACGTAGGACATGGACGCCATCTCTTTGATGTCCGCCCCGGCGGCGAAGACCTTGGGGCCGCCGTAGATGACGACGGCGCGCACGTCCTGTCGGGTCGAGGCCTCGTGCGCTGCGGCGCGGATCTCTTCCTGGACCTGCACGTTGAGCGCATTCATCGGTGGCCGGTCGAGCCGGATCGTCCCGACGCCGCCATCAACCTCGAGGGTCACGTATGTCGTGCTTTGCGCGCCAGAGGATTCAGCCATGCGGCGGAGCCTATGACGTGGCCCGCGCGAGGAATTCCGTGCGCGTGGGAACAGGCGGTCGCGCCGCCAACATCGTCGCGAAGATGTCGGCGATCCGCTGTTTCATCGCCGCGTCGTCGTCCAGCACCGATGTCGGGTCCAACCCCGAGATCCGGCGGATGAAGACGCGGAAGACATCGGGATCAACGAGCGCGGCTGCCCCGCTGGCAACCATCGAGAACAGCTCGTAGTTGCGGTCCGGGCTCGTGAGGTCGACGTCGTGCCCGGTCCACATGCGCAGCCGCTGTTCGTCGAGCGCCGACGCCAGATCGAATCGGGACCTTGCCTCGGGCATGACCTCGGCCCGGTACGCCGCCGACGCGTCCCCGACATCCGCATGCTCGTCGAGGCCAGCCGTCAGGACAGTCGCATGCGTCAGCGACAGCGTCAATCCGAGTGCGAGCAGCGGGTCCGTGTGCACCACAGCGTCACCGACAGGGATTACGTGAGCAGGTCCCGGCTTGACCTCGATGCTGTTGCGAAGACCCGCCATCGGCATGACGTCTGTGATCGGTTCGACGCCCGTTGGGTCCGCCCAGCTTGCCAGCGCCGGTATCTGCGCGACGGCCGCCTCATAGACCCTCGGATCGTTGAGGGCCCGCCATTCATGGGCGCCGGGCGGAACGGCGAGCAGCGTGGCGAACGTCCGGTTGTCGCCAGGAAATGTCGCGTATCCGAGGTAGCCGAGGTCTCCCCGCGGGCCCCACAACCACCGTCCATCCGGCAGATCGAAGCCGTGACGCAGTCGGTAGTAGCGCGCGTAATAGACGACGCCGCAGTCCGTTACCTCCAGCGGCTCGGCGCCGACCAGCGCGCGCAGCGGCGACCGCCGCCCCATCGCGTCGATGACGAGATCCCCGGGCGGAAGCTCACGGATGTGGACGTCATCGCGCACCGTGACGCCGGGCTCTTCGGCAACGGCCTGCCGCAGCGCCCATTCGATGACCGGGCGCCGCACCGCCAGCATCACCAGGTCCGCATCTTGAGCAATCGGTTCGCCGGGCAGCTTGGCGCGCAGGTCGATGGGGTCAGCGCCGTTCGCGAGCAGGAGGTCGGCCACGTCCGGCAACTCCGTGCGCAGTCGCAACCACGCGCCGGGCAGGAACGCGTGCGGGAGCTGGAAATGCGGCACACCGCGCCGCGGAGCGGCGAGCATGTCCGGCAGTGACAGGGGCGCCATCGGGTCGCGTTCGACAAGTGTCACCTGATGCCCGCGCCGGGCAAGCATCAGCGCCGCTGCTGAACCGGCCACGCCGCCGCCCAGGACGAGCACTGCCCGCTTCGCCATGCGCGGGAGCGTATGACTTGCGAGACTGAGTCGATGGAAACCTGGCCCGGACACCCGACGCCCCTTGGGGCTACGTGGGATGGCGAGGGCACCAACTACGCGGTTTGGGCGCCGGCAGCCGAAAGCGTCGACCTGTGCTTGTTCGACGAGAGCGGCCAGGAGGAGCGGGTCGAGCTCGAAGAGGTGACCTATCACGTGTGGCACGGCTACGTGCCGAGATCAGGGCCCGGACAGCGCTACGGGTTCCGCGTCGACGGACCCTTCGACCCCAGCCGCGGTGCGCGCTGGAATCCCAGCAAGCTCCTGGCCGACCCTTATGCGCGAGCCTTCGATGGCGATTTCATCGCCGATGACGCGATCTTCGGCTATCCCCCGGGTCGCGACGACTCGGTCCAGGACCACCGCGACTCGGCGCCATACGTGCCCAAGTCGATCGTCGTCCACGACGAGTTCCCCTGGGGCGAGGACCACCACCGACCGCACACCGCGTGGGCCGACACGGTCATCTACGAGCTTCACGTCCGCGGCTTCACCATGCGCCACCCCGAGGTGCCACCTGAGCTGCGCGGCACGTACGCCGGACTCGCACACCCTGCGCCCATCGAGCACCTCCGCCGGCTGGGTGTGTCTGCCGTCGAGCTGATGCCCGTGCATCAGTTCGTCAGTGAACCTGCGCTCCTGCGACGCGACCTCGGCAACTACTGGGGCTACAACACGCTGGGCTACTTCGCGCCGCACGCGGCGTACTCATCCAGCGGCACCCGCGGCGAACAGGTCCGGGAGTTCAAGGCGATGGTGCGTGCCCTGCATGCGGCGGGCATCGAGGTGATCCTCGACGTCGTCTACAACCACACGGCAGAAGGAGACGAGAAAGGCCCGACGCTGTCGTTCCGCGGGCTCGACAACCCGACCTATTACCGGCTCAAGGACGACCCGCGCTTTTATCTCGACTACACGGGCACGGGCAACACGCTCAACGCGCGGCAACCACACGTGTTGCAGCTCATCATGGACTCGCTGCGCTACTGGGTTACCGAGATGCACGTCGACGGTTTTCGATTCGACCTCGCCGCTGCTCTGGCCCGCTCCTTTCACGATGTGGACAAACTGTCAGCGTTCTTCGAGGTCATCCAGCAGGACCCGGTCCTGTCCCAGGTGAAGCTCATCGCGGAGCCGTGGGACCTAGGCCCCGGTGGTTACCAAGTCGGTGAGTTCCCGCCGCTGTGGACGGAGTGGAACGGCAAGTACCGCGATACGGTGCGCGACTTCTGGCGCGGCGCCCAGATTCCGGAAGCACAGACTGGTGTCGCCGAGCTGGGTTTCCGGCTCACAGGGTCCAGCGATCTCTACCAAGACGACGGGCGCCGTCCCTACGCCAGCATCAACTTCGTAACCTGTCACGACGGCTTCAGCTTGCGCGACCTCGTCTCCTATGACGACAAGCACAACGAAGCGAACGGCGAAGACAACAACGACGGCAACCCTGACAACCGGTCGTGGAACTGCGGCGTCGAAGGCGACACAACCGATCCAGAAATTCTGGCGCTTCGCGCCCGACAGATGCGTAACTTCTTGACCACGCTGATGCTGTCCACGGGCGTACCGATGCTGCGCATGGGTGACGAACTCGGACACACCCAAGGTGGCAACAACAACGCGTACTGCCAGGACAACGAAGTCTCCTGGCTCGACTGGTCCAGCGAGCCACACGTCGAGCTGCTTCGCCGCCTCATCGAGCTGCGCCGGAGCCATCCGGTGTTCCGGCAACGCGCGTTCTTCCTGGGACGGGCGATCGGCCACAACGGTGTGAAAGACCTGACGTGGTTCACGCCCGAAGGCTCGGAGATGGACGACGCCGACTGGTCGGCGCCCACCGCGCGCACACTGGGGATGTATCTGTCCGGCGAAGGCATTCGCACGCGTGGGCCGCGGGGTGAGCGCATCGTCGACGAGTCGTTCCTTCTCGTCCTGCACGCCGGCTCGGAAGATGCAACCTTCAGACTGCCCGGACCGCCCTGGGCCGAGGCCTATGCCGTCGTCCTCGACACCTCGGACGACGTGTCGCGCGACCTCAAAGCCGGCGAAGAGCTACCTCTCACCGCTCACTCTGCCGTCCTCCTCCGCGTCGGATAACCAGCCCTACCTCCTATCGACCTTCCTGCAAGGAAACGGGTTGTGCACAGGAGGTGCCGCTCCGGGCTAGGGCTAGACGGCGGTGTAGGCGGTGGAGTCGTGGGGGAAGGCGATGAGGTCCAGGGGTGCGGCCAACGCCGGATGGGTCGGCAGCACTCGCACCGTGTAGCCGAACGCCCCTCGTCGTTCCAGCGGTACGCCGCCCTCGTAGTGCCAGACCGCACCATCACCGTTGCCCTCGACCGGCGCCTGTGCGGCGAGGTCGAGATACATCGGGTCGCGCAAGTCGTCGTTCTCGTCGACGACGCCGAACGCGACCTGCACACAGACGTCGTCCGGTGTGAGATCGCCGAGTGCGACGATCGCGCGCACCTCGAGCCGTTGACCCAGCTCGGGTGCGTCGCCGACGCCCGTCGACTCGACGTGCGACACCCGAACCCGCGGCCACTCGGAACGGATCCGCCGGATCCACGCCGCCAAGTCCCGCGCGGGTGAAAAACCGTCTTCTGCCAACGCACGTGACGACAGCACGGCCGGGGTGTAGAGCTGCACGACGTAGTCGCGCACCATGCGGCTGGCCAGCACCTGAGGTCCGAGCGACTGCAGCGTGTGCCGCACCATCTCGATCCAACGGCGGGGCAAACCGGCTCGGTCCGTGTCATAGAAACGCGAGCGCACCTGGTTCTCGATGAGGTCGTAGAGCGCGTTGGCTTCCCGGACGTCGCGAACGTCAGCATCGGTGCCTTCGGCTGCGGACGGGATCGCCCAGCCGTTCGCCCCGTCGTACATCTCGTCCCACCATCCGTCACGGATGGAGAGGTTGAGCCCGCCGTTCAGCGCGGACTTCATCCCACTGGTCCCGCATGCCTCCAATGGCCGCAGCGGGTTGTTCAGCCACACGTCGCAGCCGTGGTAGAGGAACCGAGCCATCCCGATGTCGTAGTCGGGCAGGAAAACAATGCGATGGCGCACCGCCGGATCGTCGGCGAACAGCACCATCTGCTGCACGAGCGCCTTGCCACCGTCGTCGGCGGGATGCGACTTGCCGGCAATGACCAGCTGCACCGGCCGGTCGGCGTCAAGCAGGATGCGCGTGAGCCGTTCCTCATCACAAAGCATCAACGTCAACCGCTTGTATGACGGAACCCGACGGGCGAACCCGATCGTCAAGACATCCGGATCGAAGACGCCATCGATCCAGTCGAGTCCCGCTTCCGAGGCGCCACGTTGCAACCACGACTCGCGCAACCGGCGTCGTACCTCTTCGACCAGCTCCTGGCGAAGCGTGCGCCTTGTCGACCAGATCGTGTCGTCGCTGACTTTCTCGATGCCCTCCCAGCCCTGCGCTTCTTCGACGAGCGCGAGGCCGACTTGCTTCGCACCGATCTCCATGACATGGCGAGCGACCCAGGTCGGCGCGTGCACGCCATTGGTGACGCTGGCGATGGGGACGTCGTTGGAGTCGAAACCCGGCCACAGGCTGCCGAACATCTCTCGGCTCACCTGGCCATGCAGCTTGCTCACACCGTTCGCGCGCTCGGCAAGGCGCAACCCCATGTGCGCCATGTTGTACATCTCGGGATCGGCCTCGGCGCCGAGCGCGAGGATGCGGTTGACCGGCACGCCCTTCGACGCGTTGTCGCCGCCGAAGTAGGTCTCGATCATGCTGATCGGGAACCGGTCGATGCCCGCGGGCACCGGGGTGTGCGTGGTGAACACGGTGCCAGCGCGGACTGCGGTGAGCGCTTCGTCGAAGTCGAGCCCTTGGTCCTCGGTCAGCTCGCGGATCCGCTCGAGCCCGAGGAAACCGGCATGGCCTTCGTTGGTGTGGAAGACCTCAGGCTCGGCGTGACCGGTGAGGTGGCAGTAGGCCCGCAACGCGCGTACGCCGCCGATGCCGAGCAACATCTCCTGCAACAACCGGTGGTCGGTGCCGCCGCCGTAGAGCCGGTCGGTGACTTCCCGCTCCGGCGGTGCGTTGTCCTCGATGTCGGAGTCGAGGAGCAGCAGTGGCACCCGGCCCACCTGCGCCCGCCAGATCTGCGCGCGCAGCGTCTTGTCGCCGGGCAGCCCGACGGCCACCTTGACCGGCGCGCCTTCCCGGCCGTCTTCCGCCGGCTCCCGCAGCAGCGTCAGCGGCAATCCGTTGGGGTCGAGCGGCGGATAGCGCTCCTGCTGCCAGCCGTCCGGGCTCAGGCTCTGCTTGAAGTACCCGCGCCGGTAGAGCAGGCCGACGCCGATGATCGGTACGCCGAGATCGCTCGCAGCCTTGAGGTGGTCGCCGGCGAGGATGCCGAGACCGCCGGAGTACTGCGGCAGCACCTCGGTGATCCCGAACTCGGGCGAGAAGTAGGCGATCGCCAAGGGTGCATCGGACAGCGACTGATACCAGCGTGGCTGGTCGAGATAGTCCTGCAGGTCGTCGTGGGCGTCGGAGAGGCGGCGCAGGAACCGCCGGTCCCCCGCCAGGGCGGTCAGCCGCTCCGGCTCGACCTCACCCAGCAGGCGGACGGGGTCGTGACCGACGTCGGCCCAGGTGGCCGGATCGACCGATTCGAACAGGTCGAGCGACTCCGGATGCCACGACCAACGCAGGTTCATCACCAGGTCACCAAGGGGCGCCAGCGCGTCCGGAAGCGCGGCGCGAACGGTGAAGCGGCGCAAGGCTCTCACGCGAGGGACCCTACCCAGGTAGGTCCCGGGCAGGACGTGGGTAGGTTCGAACCCGATGATCGGACGAATTCCCCTCACGGACGTCCATCCGTCGGTCGACTGCGCGCGCTGGCCAGCGAAAGCTGCCGTCGGCGAGACGGTGCCCGTCGTGGCTACCGTCTTCCGCGAGGGACACGACGCGGTCGCGGCCAACGTGGTCGTCATCGACCCGTCGGGCACCGAGCGGTCGTTCCTGCGCATGCGCAAGCTGCCGGATCTGGGCTATACCGACCGCTGGCAGGCTGACTTCGCTGTCGACGCTGAAGGGCTTTGGCACTTCACCGTCGAGGGCTGGTCGGACCCGATCGGGACTTGGCGGCATGACGCCGAGATCAAGCTCCCGCTGGGTCAGGACGTCGAGCTCGTGTGCGAGGAGGGGGCGCAGCTGCACGAGCGGGCCGCCGAGGAAGCCCCCAAAGCGAGCCGGCCGGCAGTCCTCAAGGCCGTCGAGGCTCTCCGGGACAAGGACCGCAGCCCACAGGACCGCCTGGCGCCGGCGCTCGACCGCGACCTGGTCGCTCTCATCGACGCTCATCCGGTGCGCGAGCTGGTCACCGCCGGCGAGTCGTTGCCGCTGCTCGTCGAACGCAAGCGCGCGGCGTTCTCGGCCTGGTACGAGTTCTTCCCGCGATCAGAGGGAGCGCAGCTCGACCCGCCACGGTCGGGGACGTTCCAGACCGCCGCGCAGCGCCTGCCCGCGATCGCCGCGATGGGCTTCGACATCGTCTACCTGCCACCGATCCACCCGATCGGGACGGCGTACCGCAAGGGCCGTAACAACACGCTGACCCCCGAGCCAGACGATCCGGGCAGTCCGTGGGCGATCGGCTCACCTGCCGGCGGTCACGACGCGGTGCACCCGGACCTCGGCACACTCGAGGACTTCGACGACTTCGTTGCCGCGGCCCGCGGCAACGGGCTCGAGGTTGCGCTCGACCTCGCGCTGCAGTGCTCGCCCGACCACCCGTGGGTCGCGCAGCATCCGGAGTGGTTCAACGTGCGGGCTGACGGCTCGATCGCCTACGCCGAGAACCCGCCGAAGAAGTACCAGGACATCTATCCGCTCAACTTCGACACCGACTTCGACGGGCTTTCGCGCGAAGTCTTGCGCGTCGTCATGCACTGGATCGACCACGGCGTCACGGTGTTCCGCGTCGACAACCCGCATACCAAGCCGGTGAGGTTCTGGGAGTGGTTGATCGGCGAGGTCCGCAAGACGCATCCAGAGGTGATCTGGCTGTCCGAAGCCTTCACCAAGCCGCCGATGATGGCGACCCTGGCCAAGGTCGGCTTCACCCAGTCCTACACGTACTTCACGTGGCGCAACGAGAAATGGGAGCTGGAGGAATACCTCACTGAGCTCTCGCAGGAGACGGCCGACTTCTTCCGGCCCAACTTCTTCGTGAACACGCCGGACATCCTGCACGCGTTCCTGCAGTACGGCGGCCCGCCGGCGTTCGCCATCCGCGCGGTGCTTGCCGCGATGCTGTCGCCGTCGTGGGGCGTCTACTCGGGCTTTGAGCTGTTCGAGCACGTGGCGGTGCGGCCCGGCACCGAGGACTACCTCGACAGCGAGAAGTACCAGTACCGCCCACGGGACTGGGCAACCGCCGAACGCGAGGGGCGGACACTCGCGCCGCTGATCACCAAGCTGAACCGGTTACGCAACACCCATCCGGCGCTGCAAGAGCTACGCAACCTGCGTTGGCACACGGTCGACGACGACAACATCATCGCGTTTTCGAAGCGCTCCGTCGTCGAAGGAGGGCGCGATGATTGCGTACTGGTCGTGGTCAACCTCGACCCACACGCTGCGCGTGAAGCCATCGTGCACGTCGATCTCGAAGCATTGGGCCAGGACGAGGATTACGAGGTGCATGACGAACTGAGCGGCAACACTTGGCGCTGGGCGGAGCACAACTACGTCCGGCTGGATCCGTTCGTCGAGCCCGCCCATGTCTTCGTGGTTCGGCCATGACACAGGTGGTCGACGGGATCGAGCAGCCGCGGGATCCGCTTTGGTACAAGCGGGCTGTCTTCTACGAAGTGCTCATCCGCGGTTTCCATGACTCCAACGCCGACGGCACCGGCGACATCCGCGGACTGACCCAGAAGCTCGACTACCTGCACTGGCTGGGCGTCGACTGCATCTGGCTGCTGCCGATCTACGAGTCACCGCTGCGTGACGGCGGCTACGACATCGCAGACTTCCTCAAGGTGCTGCCGGAGTTCGGTGACCTCGGCGACTTCGTCGAGCTGATCGACGCAGCACATCAGCGAGGCATGCGGATCATCGCCGACCTCGTCATGAACCACACGAGCGACGCACATCCGTGGTTTCAGGCATCCCGCACGGATCCGACCGGACCATTCGGCGACTTCTATGTGTGGTCCGACAGCGAAGACCTCTACAAGGACGCGCGCATCATCTTCGTTGACACGGAGACGTCCAACTGGACCTGGGACCCGGTGCGCCAGCAGTACTACTGGCATCGGTTCTTCTCCCACCAACCCGACCTCAACTACGAGAACCCGGCCGTCCAAGAAGCAATGCTCGAGGTGCTGCGGTTCTGGCTCGACCTCGGCATCGACGGGTTCCGGCTCGACGCGATTCCGTATCTGTTCGAGGAGGACGGCACCAACTGCGAGAACCTGCCGCGGACGCACGAGTTCCTGAAGCGGGTGCGGAAGGAAGTCGACTCGCTCTATCCCGACAAGGTGCTGCTGGCCGAGGCCAACCAGTGGCCCGCGGACGTCGTGGAGTATTTCGGCAGCGGCGACGAGTGCCACATGGCCTTCCACTTTCCGGTGATGCCGCGCATCTTCATGGCGGTGCGACGAGAGTCGCGCTATCCGATCTCGGAGATCATGGCGCAGACGCCGCCGATCCCCGACAACTGCCAATGGGGCATCTTCCTGCGTAACCACGACGAGCTGACGCTCGAGATGGTGACGGACGAAGAGCGCGACTACATGTACGGCGAATACGCCAAGGATCCGCGGATGAAGGCCAACATCGGCATCCGCCGACGACTGGCACCGCTGCTCGACAACAGTCGCGACCAGATGGAGCTGTTCACCGCACTGCTGCTCTCGCTGCCGGGCTCGCCGGTCCTCTATTACGGCGACGAGATCGGCATGGGCGACAACATCTATCTCGGTGACCGTGACGGTGTGCGGACACCCATGCAGTGGACGCCTGACCGCAACGCCGGGTTCTCCACGTCTGACCCGCAACGGCTCTACCTGCCGGCGATCATGGACCCGATCTACGGCTATCAGGTCATCAACGTCGAGTCGCAGATGCGGTCCTCCACGTCGCTGTTGCAGTGGACCCGGCGCATGATCGAAGTGCGCAAGCGGCACCCAACGTTCGGCATGGGGAGCTACGCGGAGATGTCCGGGTCGAACCCGAGCGTGCTCCCCTTCGTTCGCGAGTTCGGCGACGACGTCGTCTTCTGCGTGCACAACCTGTCCCGGTTCCCGCAGCCGGTCGAGCTCGACATGCGCAGGTTCGAGGGCCGCACGCCGGTCGAGATGCTCGGCGGCGTCCACTTCCCGAAGATCGGCGAGCTGCCTTACTTGCTCACGCTTCCGGGGCACGGTTTCTACTGGTTCCAGCTAGCGAAGGAGGCGTAGTGCCTGACCTCCTCCCGGACTGGCTACCCCAGCAGCGCTGGTTCGGCGCCAAGGGCCGGACGATCGAGTCGATCGAGATCATCAGCGACCGCACCGTCGTCGATGACGACCCCGGCCTTCGCCACTTGCTGATCGAGGTCGACTACGCCGACGTCGAGGGCGACGCAGAGGTCTACCAACTTCTCGTCGGGCAGCGGGCCGAGGTCCCGCAGCGCCTGGAACACGCGGTGATCGGGCACACCGGTGACCTGACGCTGTATGACGCCGCACACGACAACGAGCTGACTCACGTCCTGCTGCAGCTCATCGACGTCGACGCCACCGAGTCGGGTCTCGCCTTCCGGCACTTGCCCGATGTCCACCTCAACATCGAGCTCACCGGCCTCGTCATGGGTGCCGAGCAGTCGAACACGTCGATCGTGTTCGGCGACGAATACATCCTCAAGCTGTTCCGCAAGGTCGCACCGGGCATCAACCCTGACCTCGAGATCACACGCGCGTTGGCCGAGGTTGGGTGCACCGAGATTGCCGCGCCGCTCGGCTGGATCGACACCACGTGGCCGCGCGGCGACGAGGCGACCACGCTGGGTCTGCTGCAACCGTTCCTGCGCTCGGCCAGCGAAGGCTGGCAGCTGGCCGTCACGAGCATCCGTGACCTCTACGCCGAGGCCGACCTGCACGCCGACGAAGTCGGCGGCGACTTCGCCGGTGAGTCCGAACGGCTGGGCGCGACCACCGCTCATGTACACGCGCTGATGCGTGAGGTGTTGGAGAGCCGGCTCGCCGACGGGGCGGAGAACGTCGCAACCGCCAAGCAGATGCACGAGCGGCTCGACGCGGCGCGCGAGATCGTCCCCGAGCTGGCGCCATACGCCGAAGGGATCCGTGCGGCGTACGACGCGGTTGCCGACCTTCCCGCCGGCGTGCCGATCCAGCGGATCCACGGCGACTTTCACCTCGGCCAGGTGCTCCGGACCGACACCGGCTGGGTGATGATCGACTTCGAGGGCGAGCCTGCGCGGTCACTTGCCGAACGGCGCGCCTTGATGAGCCCACTGCGCGATGTGGCAGGCATGCTGCGCTCGTTCGACTACGCCGCGCGCCATCTGCTCGCCGAACAGACGACGAACCCCGCGCTGGAATATCGCGCGAGCGAATGGGCAGAGCGAAATAGAGACGCGTTCTGCGATGGATATGCGGCTGCGGCGGGGGCGGATCCACGTGATGACAACGCGCTGTTGCGTGCGTTCGAGTTGGACAAGGCGGTGTACGAAGTCGTCTACGAGGCACGGAACCGACCGACGTGGTTGCCGATCCCGCTCGGCTCGATCGAACGGCTGGTGAAGTGATGGCTAAAGCGAAGAAGACCTCTACTCCTGCCCCGGTGAAGACACGCGAGCTCGAGCAGCTTGTCGGCGGTGCGCACCACGATCCCCACAGCATCCTCGGTGCGCACCCGCACGAGGGCGCCGTAACGATCCGCGCGTTGCGACCGGATGCCGAACGAGTGGCCCTCGTCATCGGCGACCAGCAGCACGAGATGACCCATGAGCACCTAGGTGTCTGGGTGGCGGTGCTGGACGTCAAGGACGTGCCGGACTACCGGTTGCTGGTCAACTACGGCGATGGTTTCGAACACCGGCAGGACGACCCGTATCGCTACCTGCCGAGCCTCGGCGAGATGGACTTGCACCTCATCAGCGAGGGCAGGCATGAGCAGCTCTGGGAGGTGCTCGGCGCGCACGTCCGCACCTACGACTCGGCCGCCGGACCCATCACTGGCACGTCATTCGCGGTCTGGGCTCCGTCGGCGCGCGGCGTCCGCGTCAGCGGCGACTTCAACGGGTGGAACGCCGCCGCATTTCCGATGCGCACCCTCGGCTCGACGGGTGTCTGGGAGCTGTTCATCCCCGGTGTCGGGAGTGGCGCGAAATACAAGTACGACGTCCTCGGCTCCGACAGCGAGTGGCGGCAGAAGGCCGACCCGCTGGCGCAGCACACCGAGCATCCACCGGCCACTGCCTCGGTCGTCTATACGTCCGACTACGAGTGGAACGACGTCGACTGGTGTACCAAGCGTGCCCAGACCGACTGGCTGCGCTCCCCGATGTCGACGTACGAGGTCCATCTGGGTTCCTGGCGGCAGGGGCTGTCCTACAAGGAACTCGCCGAGCAGCTCGTCGAGTATGTGACCGAGGCCGGTTTCACCCACGTCGAGTTCCTGCCGGTGATGGAGCATCCGTTCGGCGGCTCCTGGGGCTACCAGGTCACGTCCTACTACGCCCCGACGTCCCGCTTCGGCTCGCCGGACGAGTTCCGTTATCTCGTCGACAGGCTGCATCAGGCCGGCATCGGTGTGATCGTCGACTGGGTCCCCGCTCATTTCCCCAAGGACGAGTGGGCACTTGCGCGGTTTGACGGCACTGCGCTCTATGAGCATGCCGACCCGCGCAAAGGCGAGCAGCCGGACTGGGGCACTTACGTCTTCAACTTCGGCCGACGGGAAGTGCGCAACTTCCTCGTCGCCAACGCGTGCTACTGGCTCGAGGAGTTCCACGTCGACGGGCTACGTGTCGACGCGGTCGCGTCGATGCTCTACCTCGACTACTCGCGGCGCGAGGGCGAGTGGGTCCCGAACGAGTACGGCGGCCGCGAGAACCTCGATGCCATCGCTTTCCTACAGGAGATGAACGCCACCGCCTACAAGCGCGTTCCCGGCGTCATCACGATTGCTGAGGAGTCGACCGCTTGGCCGGGAGTGTCACGGCCGACCCATCTCGGCGGCCTCGGTTTTGGCTTCAAGTGGAACATGGGCTGGATGCACGACACCTTGGAATACATGTCCAAGGCGCCCGTCTATCGCGGGCATCATCACCACCAGATGACGTTCTCGCTCGTCTACGCATTCAGTGAGCACTTCGTGCTGCCGCTGTCGCACGATGAAGTGGTGCACGGCAAGGGTTCACTGCTCGGGAAGATGCCGGGCGATCGGTGGCAACAGCTGGCCAACCTGCGCGCGTTGTATGCGTTCATGTGGGCGCATCCGGGCAAGCAGCTGCTCTTCATGGGCAGCGAGTTCGGGCAGGAGTCCGAGTGGTCAGAGGCCCGCTCACTCGACTGGTGGCTCCTCGACCTTCCTGACCACCACGGTGTCTACCAGCTGATCCGCGACCTCAACGCGACCTATCGCCAACACTCCGCACTGTGGTCACGCGACTCGGAGCCAGAGGGCTTCCAGTGGATCGACGCCAATGACGCCGAAGGCAACGTCCTGTCGTTTCTGCGGCGCGCGGAAGACGGATCGAGTGTTGCCGTCGTCTGCAACTTCGCAGGTGTCCCCCACGAGGGCTATCAACTGGGTTTGCCGGTCGAAGGCGAGTGGCGCGAGGTCGTCAACACTGACGCGGAGAGCTACTCGGGCAGCGGCGTCGGCAACATGGGTTCAGTGCATGCCGAGGCAGAGCCCTGGCACGGGCAGCCCGCGTCCGCGACGCTGCGGCTGCCGCCGCTCGGCGTGCTCTACCTCGCCGGCCCTCCCGCGCAGGCGGCTAAAACAGAGCGCTAGCCAGATCGCGGCGGGCTTTGACCAATCGCGGGTCCTCAGGGTCGAGCGACTCGAACAACGCCAGCAGCTTCGTGCGCGCATTGTCCCGGTCGGGGCCGCTGCTGCGCCGGACGAGGTCGAGCATCGTGCGCAACGCGTCGTCCACATGGCCGAGCACCATCTCGAGGTCAGCCAGCGACGCCTGCGCGTCGACATCGTCGGGAGCAGCTGCAGCGGCGCGCCGTACGTCGTCCTCATTCGCGCCCCTGGTGCGCTGCAGCAGCTCGCACCGCGCGACGGCGAGCTTCGCCTGGGCGTCGTTGGGGTTGCGCTCCAGCAACGCGTTGTATGCCGCCAGAGCCGCGTCCACGTCGCCGCGCTGAATGGCTTCTTGGGCGCGGAGCATGTCCGGATCGCTGGGCGCGGGCTCTGCGTCCAACCCGGCTGGCGCGCCCGGTCCTGAGAGCCCATTCTCGGCAGCGACGCGCAGAACCTCGTCCATCACCTGGCGAACCTGCTGCTCCGGCACGGCGCCTTGGAACAGCGGAACCGGCTGACCGGCGATCACCGCATAGATGGTGGGGATGCTCTGCACCTGGAAGGCCGCTGCGAGCCGCTGGTTGGCGTCGACGTCGATCTTGGCGAGGATCCACGCGCCGTCTGCATCGACGGCGAGGCGCTCGAGAATCGGCGACAGCTGCTTGCACGGGCCGCACCACTCGGCCCAGAAGTCGACGACCACCGGCACCTGCTGGGACCGGACGATGACCTCGGCTTCGAAGTTGGCCTCGGTGACGTCGATCACCGGGACAAGGGCGCCGCCGTCCGCTGGCGCCGCCGGGCTCGCCGCAGGGGTAGCCCGGTTGCGCAGCGCGGACAGATCGACTGCGCCGGACATGCGTAGCTCGCTGGGACGCATGAATCCACACTAACTGCGCGGCGTCACGGCATAGATCGAGACGTCGCTCGGGACGCCTTTGGGCCGGCTGAATCGCAGCGAGAGCTTGCGCCGTGCGGTCACCCGATGGGGATCGAGCTCGGCAAGAGCGGCGTCCGAGACGAGCGTCTCCCCCGGTCCGGCGTTCTCCGCCAGGCGGGCAGCGACATTGACATCAACGCCCACGAAATCGCCACCTATCGCACGCGGCTCCCCGGTATGCACGCCGGCGCGCAATTGCGGGTGATAGCCGTTGACTTCGACGTCAGCGAGACGCTGACGCGCTTCGAGCACGGCGCCATACGCGAGTTGCGCGGATGGGAAGACGGCCATGAGCCCGTCGCCGAGCCGCTTGACCACCCGGCCCCGGTTGGCCAGCACCGAGCGTTCCAGGCCGCGCGACACCTCGCGGAGCAGCGTCAGCGCATCGTCGTCGCCGGCACGGGCAGCCCAGACGGAGAATCCGACGAGGTCGGTGAACAACAGCGCGCAGCGTTGTGCGCCGTTCCCGCGACCGGTCTTCTCGAGGATCGACTGCCAGACCTGCAGTGCGCCGAGACCCAGCTCCTGGGTGGCGGTGGGTTCATCGTCGAAGAGTCGGTCTGCGATGCGAGCGATGGTGGCGGCGCTGTCCCGTCCAGCGGTCGACAGCGGATCCCCGAAGCCCGGATCCCCGGGCAGCACCCGGCGCAGCTTGCGCAACGCCTCGACGGTCGCCGGCCGGCTGTTGAATGCGCGCACACCGGAGGTGACTCGTCTGATCGGACGTTGCTCGGACACCTCATCGAGCCTAGGGACCCGCTGGAAGGAAGTGACCACCACGTCTCTTGGCGCCGGGAGGTACCCCGGCCGTCGCTACGGCCGGGGTACCTCGGTCAGGTGTCGATCAGCCGTGGAGCGAGAACGTGCCCGGCAGGCCGGCGCTGTTCGACGCAGTCTCGACGAACAGCAGGTTGCCGCCCTGGGAGATGTCCTCTTCGACGCCAGTCACGACCAGACGCGGATTTGTGCCCGTCCAGTTGGCGTTCGGACACCCGGCAGCTGCACCGCTCACGGTGCTCGCTGCAGTGAGGGTGCCGGTGGCGGTATAGGTCACGCTGCCGTTCTTGATCGCACCGGCCTTGATCGTGGTCGGGGTGGTTTGCGGTCCGACGTTCACCCTGTTCTGCCCCGGCGCGGCGTTGCCGCCCCCGTTGGTGCAGGTGTACGTCGCAAACCCGGTCAGCGTCGTGTTGATGACCAGGTCCGCGTTACCGAGACCGGACAGAGTGCCTGTGCAGCTGACGGTGGCGGTGCCGCCCGAGACGCTGAGGGTGCAACTCGGTTCGCCGCCCTTCTTGAAGTGCGGGCTGTCGGCGGTAGCGGTCTGAACGAGCCAGAACATCGCCAGAACCGCCGTCGTAAATAGTGCGAGACGCTTCATCGCTTCACCTCGGTGGGCTGAAAGGAAGGCTGGACATTTCCGCGCCCCCCGAAGCGCATCACGGCGCCTGTCGGTCGCGCTGACAGCAATGTCACTGGAGGTTCTCGAGCTCGCCGACCCATCAAGAACTCACCGACCCATCAAGAAGATGAGCCCAGCGACGCGTCAGGGATACCCCAACCCGCGCTGACTAGAAGGAATTGGGAATCGAGCGCAGAAGCCCGCGGCGACGACGTCACGCCGGAGGGTGATCATCATGCGCCGAGGCCGCCGTACGATCCTCCCAATCGCCGCATCGCTGGGCCTTGCCGCCGCGATCACGGCTGCGCCAACACTCGCTGCCGCGAAGAAACCGGCATGGAAGCCGGAGGCCGCGACATACGGTGATGTTGCGGTCACGAACGTGCACATCCCGATGAGTGACGGCGTCAACCTCGTCGGTGACGTCGTCTATCCCGCGGACAAGGCCACCGGCAACCGCGCAACCGGTCGCTTCCCGGTGCTCCTCACGCAGAACCCTTATGTGTGCTCGGTCAGCGCGGCCAACACCGGTGGTGGAAGCTTCTTCGCAGACCGCGGCTACATCTTCGCGAGCATCTGTGTCCGCGGCGCCGGTCGTTCCGGCGGCAAGTTCGGCTTCATGGATCGACGGGCGCAACTGGACGGCGTCGAGCTGGTCAATTGGGCAGCGCACGATCTGGCCGGCTCCAACGGCGTCGTCGGCTTGTACGGCTGCTCCTACCTCGGCCTGACTCAGATCTTCACAGCGGGTGCGCTTGGCCCCGACTCACCGGTCAAGGCGATGGCTCCATCTTGTGCCGGCACCGACATGTACCGCGAGTCCGGCTACTCCGGCGGCGTCCCCACCGAGAGCGTCGAGTACATGTTCCCCGGCATCTTCGGGTTGATCGGCGCACGTGCGGGAGTCTTCGGCGCAAAGGTGATTGCCAACGGCGAGCTGGGCGGTGACACCGCATACGACGGAACCTTCTGGCGCTCACGCACTCCCGGCGACTATGCCGCTCGCATCGTTGCGAACCACATCCCCGCACTTCTGTGGAGCGGCTGGAGTGACATCTTCACGCGCACATCAGAAGAGATGTATGCGGCTTTCCAGAACGCCGCCGCCGGTCGACCTGTCTATGGCCCGATGCAAGCCGATCAGGCGGCGTCGCCGCGCTATCAGATCGTCGTCGGCCCGTGGGGTCACGGCCAGGGCATCGACGAGAACCTGCAGCTCGAGTGGTTCGACACGTGGCTCAAGAATGAAGACACCCCGATGCTTCACACGCGCACGCCCATGCACCTCTACCAGCTCGGCACCAACACATGGGTCAACACCTCGGACTTCCCGATGGTTGACCGCTACACGCGCTACTACCTCGGCGGCTCCGGCGCCCTCACCTCTTCCGCACCGACAGCTCGCGGCACCGACTCGCTGCAATTCGCCCCGCCCCAGACCTCGTCGCTCACTTACACCACGCCGGCGCTCGCCAAGGGAGCAACTCTCGCCGGTCCAATCAGTGCATCGATCCTCGCCTCGACGAGCGGCACCAACATGGACATCATCGCCACGCTGTTCGACGTAGCGAAAGACGGAACCGCTACACAGATCACGCAAGGAAACCTTGCCGGGTCCTTCGCAACGCTGGACAAAGCGCGAACCTGGTATGACGCGAACGGCGTCGACGTTCGTCCGTATCCGCTGTTCGACGCCGATCGCTGGTTGACACCGGGCAAGCCGGTGCATCTCGACATCACGATCTCGCCGCGGATCTACTCGCTCGCGCCAGGACACGCGCTGCGCGTCGTACTCACGTCTATGCAAGATCCGTCGAAATGCGGTGCGCTGCTCGGCGTGCACCCGTGCTTCCCGAGTGCGACGCAACTGCGTACGTTCCCGGGGACCTATTCGGTTCTCCGTGGGGCGGGGCAACAGTCAACGATCAACCTGCCGCTGCTGCCGTACGGGTTCTTCAAGCCGACCGGCGGGAACGGCGCCGAGCCCGTCGGGCTCGGCTAGTCGCGTCAACGCCTCGTTGATGACATCGGCGATCTGACCGGGCACGTCGTTCGGTAGGAAGAAGACGTGACCCGGAATCGTCACGACCCGCACGTGCGGGCACGCCTCGAGGACCGACCGCTCGTGCGACGTCAGCCCGCCATCGCCCTTCTCTGCGTGCAGCATCCAGACGGGAACGCCTGACTCGCACAGCCTTTTGGCCGGGTCATCATCGCGCGCGAGCCACCGCCGATACGCCTGTAAGCCCTTGGCCAGATCGTGAACGTTGTTGCGTTCGAAGTCCGCCTTCAGCTCGGCCTGCCGCTCGGGGGACACGGACGCCTGCTTCACCATCGAGGCAACGCCCTTCTTGAGCACTGCTAGCGGCCACGCTCCCACGACTGAGGTGAGGTGGATGACTCCCCGGAAGAACGCCGGCTCGTCCGCCGCCGAGAGGCTTGCGCCAAGTAGCACCACTGGTCCGGCGAAGGCTCCTGACACGGCCATCTCGTAAGCGATAGTTGCACCCATGCTGAAGCCGACGACCACATCCGCGTTCACCTCGCGCGCCAGCGCGGCTGTTATCTGCGCGTAGTACTCATAGCTGAAGTCTGTTGGCGGCGGCGCGCCCGCATGACCTGGCATTGTCACCGCGACCAAGCGCGTGCTCGACAGCGAGGGTTCGGCCATGACCTCGGCGTACGACCGCGCGCTGCACATTCCCCCTGGCAGCAGCAAAACAGTGTGCGCGGCGGACGCGGGCCCGGACTCGACGATCTCCCACTCAACGCTCATGCCGCGGACGCTAGGCGCGTCGCATTGTCAGCGTCATGAGGCATCTGCCTCATGTGTACGGTGCTGCCGTGGATCAGCGGATCAGTCTCATCACTCTCGGCGTGGCCGACCTGGCCCGGTCGCGCGCGTTCTACGAGGCGCTCGGCTGGCAGGGGCAGGAGGTCCAGGAGACGGTCTTCTTCCAGACCGGCGGTCTCGCCGTCGTGCTCTGGCATCAGGACAAGCTCGCTGACGACGCGGGCCTGCCGACCCGCGCAAGCAACGACTTCCGCGGTATGGCGATCGCCCAGAATGTCCGGTCGCGTGCCGAGGTTGATGAGGCGATGAAGCTGGCCGCGACAGCCGGCGCAACTGTGACGAAGCCGGCAGCGGAGACGTTCTACGGCGGCTACGCGGGCTACTTCACGGATCCGGACGGACACGCGTGGGAAGTCGCGCACAACCCCGGCTTCAGGCTCGACGTCGACGGCTCGCTCACACTTCCCGATTTCGGCTAAGTCGCGAGCCCCTTCACCCGATTGGGTGCACAAACAACGCCCAGCGCCGTACCGTAAGCGCAGCCCTTCCCCGCGGAGGCGACGATGACCGTACTTTCGTTGCTGCGCCGAAATCGGAGACCGGACGCACCGCCCGGCCTCCGCGAGGCATTCGTGCTCTCCGGCGGCGGCAGCCTCGGCGCGATCCAGGTCGGCGCGCTGCAGTCACTCATGGCGGCGGGCATCCGCCCCGATGTCATCGTCGGCTGCTCCGTGGGGGCCCTCAACGCCACCTTCCTCGCCGTCGACCCACGCCGCGAAAGACTGGACGCGCTTGAGGAACTCTGGCTCGGGCTGAACCGCGCCGACATCTTTCCCGCGACGCGACGGTCGATCGCGGGACACGTCGTACGGCGGGACACGCACCTCTACGAACCGCACGGCTTGCGGGCACTGGTTGACCGCCTAGTGCCGGCCAGCGATCTGTCGGAGCTCGCGGTGCCGGTGCACATCGTGACGACGGACCTCTTCAGCGGCCAGCCGGTCTGGTGGACCAGCGGCGACCCGCGTGACGTGCTCGTCGCCTCGGCCTGCCTGCCTGGACTCTTCCCGCCGGTCGCGCTCGGCAACAGCCTGCACGTGGACGGTGGTGTCACCTGCCCGGTGCCGGTGCAGCGCGCCGTCGAGCTCGGCGCTGAGCGCATCTGGGTGATCGACGTCACCGGCGGCTCCCTGGGTCGCCGTGACGAACGGATGACCGCACTCGACATCTTGCTCACGAGCTTCGCGATCAGCCGTTACCGGCTCGCGAGCCTCGAGCTCGCCGACCCGCCGGCGCGGCCGATCATTCCGATGCCACGAGTGGAGCTCGGCAAGCACGAGCTGCGTGACTTCTCTCGGACGAAGGAGCTCATCGAGCTCGGCCGGGAAGCCGGCGACCGGATGCTGCAGAACGAGCTTGCACCGATCGGCTGAGCCGCCGGCCTAGAAGCGCGGGGGCTCCATGTAGCCACCCCATTCGGTGCGGAGCGCATCGCAGATCTCGCCGAGTGTCACCTCGGCGCGCACGGCATCAAGCATCGACGGGAGCATGTTGTCCTCGGTGCGGGCGGCCGCGATCATCCGCTGCAGTGACGTCTGCGCGGCTTCCTCGTCACGGGCCTTCTTGCGTTCGCCGAGGACTCGCTTCTGCTCGATCTCCACCTCGTGCGAGATGCGAAGGATCTCCAAGTCTTCGGCGACCGAGGAGTCGTGCACGTTGACACCGACGACCCGCTTGTCGCCCTTTTCGAGCGCCTTCTGATAGGTGAAGGCGGCGTCGGCAATCTCGGACATGAACCAGCCGTCCTCGATGCCGCGCAGGATCCCGCTGGTCATCGAGCCATCCGTGCCCATGTCCTTGATGCGGGCAAAGATCGCCTCGGCTTGGCGTTCCATCTCATCCGTGAGCGCCTCGACGTACCACGACCCGCCCAACGGGTCCGCCACGTTGACGACGCCGGTCTCCTCCATCAGCACCTGCTGCGTGCGTAGCGCAATCTCGGCCGCCTTCGCAGACGGCAGCGCGAGCACCTCGTCAAGTGCATTGGTGTGCAACGAGTTTGTGCCACCGAGCACGGCAGCCAACGCCTCGACCGCAGTCCGCACGATGTTGTTGTCCGGCTGCTGCGCGGTCAACGACACACCCGCGGTCTGCGTGTGGAAACGCAGCCACTGCGCCCGCTCGTCGGTCGCGCCGTAGACATCGCGCATCCATCGCGCCCAGATCCGCCGTGCCGCACGGAACTTCGCGATCTCCTCGAAGAAGTCGATGTGCGCATCGAAGAAGAACGACAGACCGGGAGCGAAGCGGTTGACGTCCAGACCACGCGAGAGCCCGAGCTCCACATAACCGAACCCGTCCGCGAGCGTGAAAGCCAACTCCTGCGCGGCGGTCGAACCAGCCTCGCGAATGTGATAACCCGAGACACTCAATGGCTTGTAGCGCGGGATCTCACGATCACAGAACTCCATCAGGTCACCGATGAGACGCAGGTGCGGCTCCGGCGGGAACAGCCACTCCTTCTGCGCGATGTATTCCTTGAAGATGTCGGTCTGCAACGTGCCGTCAAGCTTGGAGATGTCGGCACCCTGCCGCTCGGCCGCGACGAGATACATGCAGAACACCGGCACGGCCGGGCCGCTGATCGTCATCGACGTGGTGACGTCCTGCAGCGGTATGTCGGCGAACAGCACTTCCATGTCGGCTGCGCTGTCGATAGCGACGCCGCAATGACCGACCTCGCCGAGCGCGCGGGGGTCGTCGGAGTCACGCCCCATCAGCGTCGGCATGTCAAAAGCGACGGAAAGCCCACCGCCGCCGGCCGCCAGGATCATCTTGTAGCGCTCGTTGGTCTGCTGCGCGTTGCCGAAGCCGGCGAACTGACGGATCGTCCAGGTCCTGCCGCGATAGCCCGAGGCGTAGAGGCCGCGCGTGAACGGGTACTCCCCCGGCCACCCAATCTGCTCGAACCCCGGGTATGACGACTCCTCGGCCGGTCCGTAGACCGGATCGAGCTCGACGCCCGACAGCGTGGTGAAGTCGGCGTCACGCTTGCGCGACGCGTCATACCGCTCCTGCCAGCGGCTGCGTCCGCTCTGGGTGGGCCCGTCAGCTGCGTCGGTCATGACTACATACTAGGACGTCCTACTAAACCTGTCACGGCCGGTCCGGCGGGAAGTCGCCGGCATCGACCCGCAGGACCCGGAGCAGGTCGAAGAGCGCCGCGAGCCGCCCCTCGTCGTAGGCACCGAGTCCAAAATTCTCGGCCATCAGATCGGCGGTCGCGCGGGCAACGACGTCGCGCCCGGCCGGCGTGATCGCGGCGAGGACCCCGCGCCCGTCGTGGGGATTGGGCTGGCGCTCGACGAGGTCCTGGGCAACGAGCCGGTCGATCGTGTTGGTCACGCTGGTCGGGTGCACCATCAGGCGCTGGCCGATGACCGACAAGGGCAGCGTGCCGGCCCGACTGAAATGCAGCAGCACCAGTGCCTCGTAGCGGGCGAAGGTCAGCCCGTAGGGCCGCAGCACCGTGTCAAAGCGGGCGATCAGCAACTGCTGGGCGCGCATGATCGACGTCGCCACGCGCATCGCAGCAGCCGGTCCGAACCTCTCCTCCCACAGCTCGCCGGCCCGCTCGATCGGATCGAACGGCAGGTCCAGCGGTCGGGGGCTCACCCCGACGAGTTTGTCAGTTGCCGCCGCCGACGAGGACCGACTCGCGGGCAGGCTCGGCGTGCGGATGCGACTGCTGCACGCGGAGGACCTTCGCCATCCAGTCCGGTAGGTACCAGTTCCACTTGCCGAACATCGACACCAGTGCCGGAACGAGCAGCGACCGCACGATCGTCGCGTCGAGCAGAATGCCGAAGCCGAGCGCCGTCGCGAACGTCTTGAGATCGGTGCCCGGACCAGAGGCGAGCGCGACGAACGCGAGGAACAGGATCAGCGCTGCGCTCGTGACTAGTCGACCCGTTCGACCGATGCCGGTCACGACAGCACCGTCGGTCGATCCGCCACGGTCATATTCCTCGCGGATGCGCGACAGGATGAAGACCTCGTAGTCCATCGACAGTCCGTAGAGGAACGCGAAGACCATCAACGGGATCCAGAAGGTCACTGCGCCAGTCGCGTGGACGCCGAAGACCGCGTCGGACCCGTGGCCCTTCTGCCAGAACAACACCATGAAGCCGAGCGTCGCGGCCAGCGTGATCAAGTTGAGCAACACGGCCTTGATCGGCAACACGATGGAGCGGAACGCCCGCGCCAGCAACACGATCGTGAGCAATGCAATGAGCCCGAGCATCAACGGGAAGTTGCCGTAGACCGCCTTGAGGAAGTCGATCTGGTCGGCACCGATGCCGGCGACACCGATCACAGCCGGGTTGTTGTCGACAGCGTCCTTGACATGTCGCACCGCATCAACCGTCGACGAGTTGACGGTCTCCTTTGTCGGGAGAGCGACGACGATGCTGTGCGCGTTGGCAGTCTCTCCCTGTCCGGTTGCGACAACCGCCGCCTTAACACCGTCAACGGCCGCGACCTTGGCGCGAACGCTATCTGCCGCGTCGGAGCGGACCAGCACCTCCATCGGAGTCAGCACGCCCGTGCTCACGCCGCCCTCGCGAAGCGTCTGGAGCGCGTCATAAGCCTTGCCGTTCTTCGCGAGCGAGTCCGACGACGCAAGCCCGATCTTGACGCCGAGAAACGCGGCGAAAAGTGCGCCTAGGGCGACGAGCGCGACACCCGCCGCGAGGTAACGATGCTTGACGACCCCACGAGCCCACGCAGTCCACGCCCGGCTCGCCTTGTCCTCATGCCGGATCTTCGGCCAGTCCACTCTCGGCCCGATGCCGCCAAGGATGGCTGGCGTGAGCGTCAGCGTTGTGAGCACGCTGGCAAGCGGGATGAGAGCGCCACCTAGACCGATGCTGCGCATGAACGGAACGGGCAACACCACCAGGGCGAGCAGACCGATCGCGACGGTGACGCCGCTGAACACGACTGCGTGCCCCGCGGTCTCCATCGCGATGACGACTGCGTCGTGGTTGTCGCGGCCGTTGTCGCGTTCCTCGCGCCAGCGGTTGACCAGGATGAGCGAGTAGTCGATCGCGACACCGAGACCGATCAGGGCGACGAGGAACTCGACGATGAACGAGACGTCGGTGAGATAGGTCAGCGGCAGCAACAGGATGAATGTCGTGAGGATCGACGCAGCCGCAACGACAAGCGGCAGCAGTGCAAGGAAGGACGCGAACACGAACGCGAGCACCGCGAGTGCGCCGAGCGCGCCGAGCGCGACCTCCGCAAGCACGCCATTGCCGCCGCGGTCGTCGCCGACGGCCAGCGCATCTTCACCCGTGACGCCGATCGTCGATCCGTCTGGCGCGGCCTGCTGAAGCGTGGTGCGAATCGCATCTGTCGGCAGCTTGGCAGTCGGGTCATGCATGAACCGGTAGAACAGCAGCGCATAGGCGGTGCGGTCGTCCTGGGTCCGGAAGACGCGATCGCCGGTGTTGGCCTCGTCCACCAACCGGGTGTCCGGCACTCGCTTCGCAACGCTGGCGAACGCATCGCCGATCTGCGCTGACCGACTCGACACGGTTTGTCCGTTCGGCAGCGTGATCGTGATCACGTAGGGCGCGGTCTTGCCACCCGCATGGAACTCGCGATCGATCTGGTTGGCGGTGTCCGTGCCCGGCTGCCCGGGCAAGGAGAAGTCGATAACCAGTCGATTGGTGGTGTGTTGGGTGAGCGCGATTCCGGCAATGATCACGACGAGCCAGGTGAGGCCCACCATCCGACGGTGACGCAACACGAATTCAGCGATGCGACGCATTAACCAAACCCCCCTGGGTCGAGGCCCCGAGCGTATAAGCCATCAGTCAGTACGACGGTGAATGCGCGGCGAACTCATCTCTCGAGGGCCGAAACGTGGAGACTTGCGCGCATGGACTGGAGTTTGCGCGGTTGTTCCCGGCAAGGGCACGCGACTTATGCGCCGGATGAACCGGAACTGCGTCGGCGCTTGCAAGCTGACACCGCGCTCGGCGAGTCGTGGCGGTGCCTGCGCTGTGGCACGTTCGTGCTCGGGCCGCCACATGGCAGCGGCCCTGCCGACAACGCGCCGATCGTGCTTCGGGGCAAAGCGTTGCGCGAGGCGTTCATCCTGCGCATCCTCGCGGTCGAGCGATGGATCCGCGCACTCATCCTCGCGGCGTTAGCAGCGGCCGTCATCGAGTTCGAAAGCACACAGACATCGGTGCAGGCGTGGTTCGAGCGCGAGATTCCTCGGCTCGAGCCGGTCGCCCGCCAGTTCAACTACAGCCTGCAGAACAGCGGCTTGATTCATCACTTGCGCAAGCTGCTGAACTCGGGTCCCAACACCTTGCACTTCGTCGAGGCGTTCCTCATCGGATATGCGCTGTTGCAGGTCGCTGAAGGCGTCGGGTTGTGGTCGCTGAAGCGCTGGGGTGAGTACGTCGCCGCGGTCGGCACCAGCATCTTCCTGCCGTTCGAGATATACGAGCTGACCAAGGACGTGACGTGGCTCAAGGTCGTCGCGCTGCTCATCAACCTGGTGCTCGTTGTCTATCTCGTTTGGCGCAAGCGACTGTTCGGCGTCCGCGGAGGTCGCGCAGCGTTCGAGCGCGAGCGTCACGAAGACTCACTGCTCGAGGTCGAGGGCTCCGCGGCCGTCGTCGCTAGTCAGTGACGCCGGCGATGAGCTGGTCAGCGGCCGTGTAGGGGTCGACGTCACCGGCCACGACACGACCGGCCAGTTCGTCGAGCAACCCGCCGCCACGCACGTCACCCATCCGCTCACGCAGAGCGGTGACAGCGATGGCTTCGATCTCGTCGGCTGCTCGGACGCGGCGCTTGGCGTCGAGGCGGCCGGACGCCGCCAACCATTCCCTATGCTTGTCGAGCGCAGCCATCAGCTCATCGATCCCTTCGCCACGCGAGGCGACGGTTTTGACGATCGGCGGTTGCCACTGCGCGCGGTCGCCCAGCGAGAGCATGTTGCGCAGGTCTCGCGCCGCCGCATCGGCGCCGTCCCGGTCCGCCTTGTTGACGACGAAGACATCCGCGATCTCGAGGATGCCGGCCTTGGCCGCCTGGATGCCGTCGCCCATCCCCGGCGCGACGAGCACCACCGTCGTGTCTGCGAGCGAGGCGACTTCCACCTCAGCCTGGCCCACGCCGACCGTCTCGATGAGTACGACGTCACAGCCGGCCGCGTCCAACACGCGCAACGCTTGCGGAGTGGACCAGGACAGGCCGCCGAGATGACCACGGCTCCCCATGGACCGGATGTAGACGCCGCTGTCGGTCGCATGGTCCTGCATGCGCACCCGGTCGCCGAGCAGCGCGCCGCCGGAGAACGGTGACGACGGGTCGATCGCGAGCACGCCGACACGACAGTCGCGGCTTCGGAACGCCGACACGATTGCCGCCGTGCTCGTCGACTTGCCGACGCCCGGCGAGCCGGTGAGGCCGACGACATACGCGTGGCCGACATAGGGCATCAACGACGCCGTGATGTCACGCAGTTGCGGCGACGCGTTCTCGACGAGCGAGATCAGTCGCGCAACAGCGCGCGCGTTTCCGGACCGCGCTTCCTCAACCAGGTCCAATGCTCAGGCAGGCACGCGCAGGATCAGCGCGTCTCCCTGGCCGCCGCCGCCGCATAGCGCCGCAGCACCGGTGCCGCCGCCGCGACGGCGGAGCTCCTGCGCGAGCGTGAGCGCGATGCGGGCCCCCGAGGCACCGATCGGGTGGCCGAGCGCGATCGCGCCGCCGTTGACATTGACCTTGTCGGCAGAGACGCCGAGCTCGCGCGTGGACTGGATCGCCACCTGCGCGAACGCTTCGTTGATCTCGATGAGGTCGAGATCGTCCACGGTCAGCCCGGCACGCGACAGCGCCTTGTTGATGGCGTTGGCCGGCTGTGACTGCAAGGAGGCGTCCGGGCCGGCAACGACGCCGTGGTGGCCGATCTCGGCGAGGATCGGTGCTCCGAGCTCCTCCGCCTTGGCGCGAGACATCACGACGACCGCGCAGGCGCCATCGGAAATCTGAGAGGCAGACCCGGCGGTGATGGTGCCGTCCGGCGCGAATGCCGGCCGCAGCTTGCCCAGGCTCTCGGCCGTCGTCTCCGGTCGCACACCTTCATCGGTGGTGACGAGAACCGGATCGCCGCTGCGCTGCGGGATAGGCACGGGCACGATCTCGTCGTCGAAGAGACCGTTCTTCTGCGCCGCAGCCGCCAGCTCGTGGGAACGCGCGGAGAACTCGTCCTGCTCCTGGCGGCCGATGCCGAGCTTGGCGTTGTAGCGCTCGGTCGACTCACCCATCGCGCACTGATCGAATGCACAGAACAGCCCGTCGTGCGCCATCGAGTCGAGAAGCGTGCCGTTGCCGTACTTGTAACCGGCCCGGGCACCAGCCAGCAGGTGCGGCGCGTTGGTCATCGACTCCATCCCGCCGGCGACCACCACGTCGAACTCCCCGGCGCCGATGAGCTGGTCGGCGAGCGCGATGGCGTCCAGTCCGGACAGGCAGACCTTGTTGATGGTGATCGACGGGACCGTCATCGGGATTCCGCCCTTGACGGCCGCTTGGCGGGCCGTGATCTGTCCAGCGCCGGCCTGCAGGACCTGACCGAGGATGACGTAGTCGACCTGCTCGCCCGAGATGCCTGCCCGCGACAGCGCGCTCTCGACGGCGATGCCGCCGAGGTCGACGGCTTGGAAGCCCTTGAGGGCGCCGAGCAGCTTGCCAATAGGTGTGCGGGCGCCGGAAACAATGACGGAGCCGGGCATTTGGGCCCTCCTGTGGGCAACAGTGATCCTGCTGCCACGATAGCCGCGTGACCGACCCGCCCCGCGCGCAGAGGACGCCGCCGCTGTTGACGCGCATCGACCACGTCGGCCTCGCCGTCCACGACCTCGACAGCAGCATCGAGTTCTACGAGGCAGCGTTCGGGCTCACCGTTGCCGGCCGCGAGACCAACGAGACGCAGGGCGTGCGCGAGGCCATGCTCTACGTCGCAGACGGGCCGGCCGGGTCGTCATACGTCCAGCTTCTCGAGCCGCTCGGACCGGACACTCCGGTGGGAAAGTTCCTCGCGAGCAGAGGCGAGGGCGTGCACCACATCGGCTACGGCGTGGTGGACGTAGCGGCCGCGCTGGAGCAGCTGCGAGCCGACGGGATCAGGCTCGTCGACGAGCAGCCCCGCCACGGCTCGCTCGGCGCCTCCATCGCGTTCCTGCATCCCAAGAGCGTCGGCGGCGTCCTCACCGAGCTCGTCCAGGCAACCGGGGCTAGTTGACGCCGAGGGCTCGGGCCAGCTCGTCCCGGCCCATCTTGGAGCGACCGGCCAGGTCGCGCTTCTTCGCGATCTCGTAGAGCTCGGCGCGCGTCTTCGGGCTCGAACCACCGGTCCGCTTGCGCTGCGCGACCGCCGCACCCTGCTTGCCCAGCGCGGTCCGCGTCGCCTTCGGCATGTTCGAGATGGACTTCTTGTCGCGCGCGCCTTTCTGCGCCTTCTGCACATTGCGCCGCGCCGCTTGTCGTTGCTTCGTCGTCGCCATACGACCTTGCTTACCCAAGAGCGAGACGCAAACGCTCCGCAGTCGACGTGTCGGGGCCCGTTCAGCTACTGCCGAGTGGGACGCTGACGGGGTGTCCGACGACGACGCGCGCCGGGACGCTGCCGAGCACTCTGTGCCGCCGCATGACCCGGTCCTCGACACCGGAGTTCGCCGAATCGAGGCGGGCGTGGACGAAGACAACCCGTTCGGCAGGCGCGGCGAGCCATGGAGCGAGCAGTCACCCTTCCGCATCGCGTTCGTCGCGACGATGGGTGTTGCCGTTGCCGCGCTGATCGTCGAGAGCGTCATCCTCGCGCGACAGGTTCTCGTTCTCATCCTGGTCTCGGCATTCCTCGCCGTGGGCCTCGATCCCGCGGTGCGCTGGCTCGTGCATCACGGCTTCAAGCGCGGCATCGCCGTACTCGTCATCGTGTTCGCGGCGCTTGGCTTCTTCGGTGGTTTCGTGGCCTCGGTCGCCCCTCCGATTGCCACGCAGTCGTCGGCCCTGGTCAAGAAGGCTCCCGACTACGCGGAACGACTCACGAAGAACCCGACGATCAGGAGGCTGGACAACCGCTACCACTTCGTCGAGTCGTTGAAGAAGAAAGCTCAGACAGGCGTCCAGCTGAGCGCGTTCGGCGGCTTGGTGGGGGTCGGCAAGGCGATCCTCGGCCTCGTCGTCTCGACGCTGACGGTGATCATCCTGACGATCTACTTCCTCGCGAACCTCCCTGCGATCAAGAGAACGATGTATCGCGTCGTGCCGCGTTCGAGGCGGGCGCGAGTAGGACTACTGACGGACGAGATCCTCGACCGCGTCGGTGGCTACGTCCTGGGCAACCTGTTCACGAGCCTGATCGCAGGGGTCGCGACCCTGATCTGGCTCGAAGCCTGGGGGGTTCCCTACGCCGTCGCCTTGTCGCTGTTCGTCGCGATCACCGACCTGATCCCCCTCATCGGAGCGACGATCGGTGCGATCGGCGTCACGGCCGTTGCGCTCTTCCAAGGGATCCCCACGGGGATCGCGACCTTTGCGTACTACCTGGCCTACCAACAGTTCGAGAACTACGTCCTGCAGCCGCGTGTGATGAAACGGACCGTCGACGTGGCGCCGGTGATCACCATCGTGGCGGCGCTCCTCGGTGCGGCGCTTCTGGGCATCCTCGGAGCCCTCATTGCCGTCCCGATCGCGGCCGGAGTCCAGCTCTTGCTGACGGAGGTCGCGTTCCCCAGGCAGGACGAGTCCTGACGCTGCGTCCCCGCGCGACTACATTCTGCAACAAGTCGTGTTTGTCGTATTTATCCCCCGGGGACACCGTTTGTCAACCACCCAACTCGGAGGTTCGACAATGGCGTCTCCCAAGCCCAGCCCCCACGGCGCGCTCATCAGCGCTGGTATCGGCGTCGCCGCGTTGGTAACTGCTGCCGCCGCCGCGCTCCCCGCCGCCGCTGACTCGCCCCAGGGCAACAGCAACGGCCACGGCAACGCGAACGGGCACGCGAAAACCCACGGCAACAGCCAGACCAGCAACTCGGACCAGTCGACCGGGCACAACCCGCCCGGCAACAACGGCACCGTCAAGATCCACGACGTCTATGGCGACCCGGCGCACCACAACGTGCCGCACGTCGACTGCGACTTCGCCGTCGTCTTCTGGGGTTTCGACGCGAACCAGACACTGACCGTGTCGTTCAGCGGACAGGCACCAACCGGCGCCGGCCAGCAGCTCACCGTCACGGGTGCGCCGACATCGATCACGTCACCGGATGACGCCGGTGGCGGCAACGACCCGGACGGCGAGCTCGACTTCCGCGCGGACCAGCTCAACCTGTCCGTCCTCGGCGACCCCCACCCACAGCAGGGCTACCACGTCCGGCTCACGGTCGACACCGGCACCGGTGTCCCTGGTGGCGCCAAGACGAAGGTCTTCTGGATCGAGCCCTGCGCCTCGGCAGCCCCAACGACGGCGACGACCGGTGCGACCTCCACCTCGTCCGGCACCACGTCGGGCACCACGTCCGGTACGACGTCCGGTCCGACGAACGGGACCGCCGGGACCCAGACCGCTAACGCCGGTCAGTCGGCGAACGGCGCCACCCTCGGCACCGCGGCGACCCAATCGAGCTCCGGCATCTCGACCGAGGTCCTGGGCACGAAGTTCACCCGCACCCCGAGCGGATCAACCGCCCCGGCGGCATCCTCCCTGCCGTTCACCGGCGCAGAAATCAGCGCGATGGCGATCGCGGCCGCGGCGGCCATCGGCACCGGAGTGATCTTCCTCGTCGCCGGCCGGCGCCGGCGCCGACTCAGCTCGCGCTAACCGGCCACGTCCGCGGCAACGGCGCCGCTGACGGCTCAACCGCACGAACGATCTCGTCAAGCACCTCTTCGGTGAATCCCACGAAGAGGTGCTTGGCGCGTGCCACGGGCACGACCACGGCCTGCGGCACCAGCGCGAACCTGCGTTTCGCCTCCTCGGGGCGGAGGTAGTCGTCCAGCTCCGGTACGACGGCAACCAGCGGCTTGCCCGACTCCGCCCACCGCTCCAGGTCCTCGTCGGTGACGCTGTGCAGCGGCGGCGAGAGCAACACGGCTCCGACCACGGACGGGTCGCCGCCATACCGCAACGCGAGTTCGGTTCCGAACGACCAACCAACCAGCCACGGCGCCGGGAGGTCGGCGTACTCGACGAAGTCCAGCGCGGCTGCCACGTCGTACTTCTCGTTGTTGCCGTTGTCGAACGTCCCCTGGCTGCGACCCTGCTCGGACGCCGTGCCGCGGGTGTTGAAGCGCAACACGGCAAGGTCAGCGAGCGCGGGCAGTCGGTTCGCCGCCTTGCGGAAGAGGTGGCTGTCCATCATCCCGCCGTGTGTCGGGAGCGGGTGCAGCATGACCAGCGTCGCGAGCGGCGGACGATCCTCGGGCCGGGCGATCTCCCCGACGAGCCGTAGCCCGTCCGCGGTGTACAGGCTTACGGGTTCGCGGACTGCCGGCAGGACGGTGTTGGCGCGGATGTCATCCATACCGCGGGGCGTTCCTGGTCCGTTGGGTGCGTGTACGGCGCCGCAGCCGGGCTTGCCAGCACGGTCGGTGCCAGTGCCGGCGCGCATCCTCCTCGCCGACGCGCCAGGCAACCAGGTGAGCGAGACCGACAGTGATCTCCTGGTCACAACCAGGGCAGCGATAGACCTTGCCCGCACTCGCGCCGGTGACGGGACGGACCACCCACTCGCCGTCCGGCGCGCTCTCCGTGACCGGCACAATGTCGTCGCGCAAGGGGCGAGCTTCGTCCTCGCGGCGCCGGGCCCTGCGCGGGCTCAATGTTGTCCTCCCTTCACGTTTCCAGTGTGTCGCACCTGAAGATGATCTAGTCTCCGGAGCGTGCGGGGGAATGATCATGAACGCGCCTCCCCCGTCGACGTGGTCGAGCTTGCAGAAGCGTTGGAAGCGCGTTCCGATGATGTCGCCTTGGCCATGCACGAGCTCGCGCATCTACTTGTGTCCGAGGAGAGCGTTCCTGCCACCTTGCAGCGAGTCGCCGACCTCGCTGCCCGTGTCATCGACGACTGTGACGCGGCCGGCGTCACCCTCGTCACCGGCAGCGGCTCATACGAGACCGCGGCACACACATCCGCCCGCACCCTCGCCGTCGACTGCGGGCAGTACGAGCGCCGTCACGGTCCGTGCCTGCAGGCAATCGCCGAGAAGCAGGTCCTCCGGTTCGACGTCGAGGACGCCGAGGAGCTGTGGCCGGATTTCGTTCGCGATGCCCGTGCGAATGACGTGCGCAGCTTCTTAGCCGCGCCGTTGCTTGTCAGCGGATCTGCCATCGGCGCGCTCAACCTCTACAGCGCCAAGCCCTCAGGTTTCACCGCGCTGGACGATGTCTTGATCGCACTGTTCACCGGCCAGGCGTCGGTTGCGCTCACCAACGCGCGTGTCTACTCGGACGCGGTCCGACTGACCGAACAGCTGCGGGACGCTATTTCGTCGCGGGCGACCATCGAGCAGGCCAAGGGCATCCTCATGGCCCGCCACCGGATTGACGCGCTTGCCGCCTTCGGCCGGCTTCGCCAGGACTCACAGCGCCGCAACGTGAAGCTTCGCGAGGTCGCGCACGAAGTGATTGACTCAACGCAGGACTGAAACGCATTTCCGTCCAAAACCGGTTCAGCAAACAGCCGGGCGCCACATCCGCCAGGCAAGGAGGCTGACCGTGACGCCGGGCACCGACCCGATGCCCTTTCGCGTAACCGTGGTGCGCGGGCGCGAGCAGGCCGTGTTGCGACTGGAAGGAGAGCTCGACTACGCGTCGGTGCAAGAGCTCTCCGATGCCGTCGACCACGTCCTCGCGTGCAACCCGAGCGTCATCGTGGTCGATGCCGCGGACCTCGAGTTCGCCGATGTTGCCGGCCTGCGGCCCCTCATCGACCTGGCCGCCCGGCTGGGCCCTGGCACCGTTCAGATACGCCGAGCACCCCGTCAGATCCGGCGCGTGCTCCAGCTGCTCGACCTCGACGACCTGCTCGCCTGAACCGTCACCAGAGCCGAGGAGTGTCCGGCTCGAGCCCGCGCAGCTCGTCATAGTCGAGGACCACGCACTCGATGCCGCGTTGCGCGGCAAGAACACGTGCCTGCGGCTTGATCTCCTGCGCGGCGAAAACGCCGCGGACCGGCCGCAGCAACGGGTCTCGCTCCAGGCGCTCCAGGTATCGCGTCAGCTGCTCGACACCGTCGATCTCACCGCGCCGTTTGATCTCGACCGCGACGTGCTTGCCGTCGGCGTCACGACACAGGAGGTCGACCGGACCGATGTCGGTCGGGTATTCGCGTCGTACCAATCGCCAACCGGCGCCGAGCACCTCACACCGATCAGCGAGCAACTGCTGCAAGTGCGCTTCGACCCCGTCCTTGACGAGACCAGGGTCGAGACCGAGCTCGTATGACGTATCCGACAGCACCTCGTCGATCGTGATGGTGAGGGTCTCGCCGCCCTTGTTCGTGACGACCCACTGACCCGGCTCTTCGCGCAAGGTGCACGGCGGCGTCATCCAGTTCAGCGGCTTGTAGGCACCGCCGTCGGCGTGGATGGAGATGCTGCCGTCGGCCTTGACGAGCAGCAGGCGCGGCGCCATCGGCAAGTGCGCGGTGAGCCGGCCGGCGTAGTCGACTGAGCAACGGGCGATGACAAGGCGCATGGTGCTGATCAACCTATGCGCTGCGGGTGTCCGACTGCGTGACCTGCCTATCCGGTGCAAGATGAAGACGTGGTGGTCGAGGCAGTGCGTGGCAGGTCGGCGCAGCTTCGGTCGTGGCTGGGCGGCGAGCTGTTCCAACGCGTCGCTGGACCTGAGGGTGCACAGCGACATGCGCAGATCAGCGCGGCCGGAGATCGGTGGTTTGCCGAGGGCCGTCCTATCCGCCGCGTGCATGGCGACGCCGCGATGTTCGTGGGCGGGTTGCGGGCATTGCTGTTGCAATCGTTGCATCCGCTCGTCATGGCCGGCGTTGCCCAGCACTCGGACTATCGCGAGGATCCGTGGGGGCGGCTGCAACGGACCAGCTTCTTCTTGGCCGTGACGACATTTGGGCCGGCGTCGGAGGCCGAGCGAGCGATCGCCCGCGTTCGTGGTGTGCATCGGCGGATACGCGGCACGACCGCCGACGGTCACGCCTATGCCGCCGACGACCCGCATCTGCTGCGCTGGGTGCATCTCGCCGAAGTGGACAGTTTCCTTGCTGCCTATCAGCGCTACGGCATCGGCGCGCAACTGGACCAGCGTGAACGCGACAGCTACATAGCTGACACTTCGGTGGTTGCCGCCAAGCTGGGCGTCATCGATCCGCCGCGGAGTGAAGCCGAGCTGCGTGATCAGCTCGCCCACTTCCGGCCCGAACTGGCCGGCACCGCAGAGGCTCGCGAAGCGGCCCGGTTTCTGCTGCTGCCGAGACCGCTGCCGGTTGTTGCTCGGTTGCCCTACTCGGCGCTGGCGGCAGCGGCTGTCGGGCTGCTGCCCGTCTGGGCGCGCTGGCCGCTGCGGCTGCCATATTTCCCGGCCAGCGAAGCGACGGTTGGGCGGTTGGCCGGCCGCAGTGTCGTCGCCGGAATCAGCTGGGCGATGACCCCGGGCTAAAGAAAAAGAGAGGACATCGTCCTCTCCACTTCAAGATATAGCGCACCCCGGGGCTTGCGGCAAGACGTGGGTTGTGCCGCACAATCGCCCCTCGTGACCCCGCTGACGTCGAGCGCGTTTGATCTTCCCAGCAGTCTGCGCGCCAAGGCCGACCCTTCGCTGATCGCTGTCGATGAGCAACATTTCGTGGCGGTCGCGCAATGCCTGGAGCAGTCGATCGCAGACCTGTCGGACCAGCTCGACACAGAGCGCAGGGCACCGGGCGGCATCGGCCAAGAAGCGATGGACCGGGACATGCAGATCCACCGGTTGACCGCCCGCCTCCGACTCCTGCGCCGCTTCGGGTTGGACCTGTGTCTCGGGCGCATGGTTGGTGCAAACGAGGAGCCCGTTTACATCGGCCGACTCGGTCTCACCGACGCAACCGGTGGCCGACTGTTGGTGGATTGGCGCTCCCCCGCGGCCGAGCCGTTCTTCGGTGCGACGCATGCGAACCCGATGGGCCTCAACAGTCGACGCCGCTATCGCTGGACCCGTGGTCGGATCAGCGACTACTGGGACGAGGTGTTCACCTCTGCCGGCTTGCAGGGGCATGTCGCTCTTGACGACCAGTCCGCGTTCATCGCGAGCCTCGGCAGCAGTCGGTCCACTCGCATGCGCGATGTGCTCGCCACGATCCAGACCGACCAGGACGCAGCCATCCGCGCAAAGTCAGCCGGCGCACTCGTCGTCGACGGCGGGCCGGGCACGGGCAAGACCGTCGTCGCGTTGCACCGCGCCGCCTATCTCTTGTATGCCGATCCGCGTCTCGGTCATCACCGTGGCGGCGTACTCGTCGTCGGCCCGCATCAGCCCTACCTCGCCTATGTCGCCGACGTACTTCCGAGTCTTGGCGAGGAAGGAGTGCAGATCTGCACATTGCGAGACCTCGTCACCGAAGGCGCCGCGGCAACCGTCGAAGCCGACCCGGAGGTTGCGCGGCTCAAAGCGTCCGCAGATCTGGTGAAGGCCGTCGAGCCGGCCGTCAGGTTCTACGAAGAGCCGCCGACGAAAGGTATGACGGTCGAGACGGAGTGGTCCGACCTCTGGCTCAGCGCGGACGAATGGGCCGAGGCGTTCGAGGCGGCCGAACCCGGGATGCCGCACAACGAAGCGCGCGACGCGGTCTGGGAAGAACTGCTCACGATCCTGCTCGACAAGGACGACAGCGAGGCATCACCTGAATCGCTCCGCCGATCGTTGCTACGAAACCGAGAACTGGTCGCGACGTTCGGCCGGGCCTGGCCGCTGATCGACGCCACCGATCTCGTCGGCGACCTATGGACCGTCCCGGCATATCTGCGCCGATGCGCTCCCGGACTCAGCCCCGACGACGTCCAACGCTTACAGCGGCCGGATGCTCACGCGTGGACCACCTCCGACCTGCCACTGCTGGACGCGGCTCGGCAACGACTCGGCGATCCGGAGACGGCGCGGAAAAAGCGTCAACATGATGCAGCCGTCGCCGTCCAACGCGAGCAAATGAGCCGGGTCGTGGACGACCTCATCGAGGCCGTGCGTGGTGATGACGAATACGGCATCGGCTTGGTGACGATGCTTCGCGGCGAGGACTTTCACGACGCGCTGATCGACGAGTCCGCACTCCCCCGCACTGATCCAGATGTGCTCGCTGGGCCATTCGCGCACATCGTGATCGACGAGGCGCAGGAGCTGACCGACGCAGAGTGGCAAATGCTGCTGCTGCGTTGCCCGTCGCGGAGCTTCACCGTCGTTGGTGACCGGGCCCAGGCCAGACACGGGTTCACCGAGTCGTGGCAAGAACGGCTCGCGCACATCGGCTTCGATGACATCAACCTCGCAACGCTGCGCATCAACTACCGCACTCCCGAAGAGGTGATGGCGGAAGCCGAGCCGGTCATCCGAGCCGCCCTTCCTGACGTCAACGTGCCGACCTCCATCCGCCGCAGCGGCATACCTGTCAGGCACGGATCGATCTCGGAACTGCACGCGATCCTCGACGCCTGGGAAGCCGAGAATGCGGAAGGCATCGCCTGCGTCATACGGGCCGATGACGGCGGTGGTGAAAGCCTCGGCGGCAGGTCGCGGGTCCGCTCGCTGACCCCGGAACTCGCGAAGGGACTGGAGTTCGATCTCGTCGTCCTCATCGATCCGGAATCATTCGGAAGTGCCATCGAAGGTGCCGTCGACCGCTATGTCGCAATGACCCGGTCCACCCAACAACTCGTCATCCTCACGCGGTAGTCGAAGGGGTTGGATGGTCCCCCGCATCCTCTATGTTGAGGTCGATGTTCGATCTCGACAGCTTCATCGCCGACTGCCGAATCGCAGTAGCCGACGTCGATCCACGCGGCGCTGTCCAGGCCCTGCTCGAGCGCACAGTTGCCAAGCCCCACGACGTCGCCGCGGCGCTGGGCCGCGACGAAGGCGGACTTCATCTCGTCTATGGCGCCGACGACCTGACCATCCTCAACGTCATCTGGCCGCCACATTTCACTATCTACCCGCACGACCACCGGATGTGGGCGGCGATCGGGATCTATGGCGGAGCTGAGGCGAACACGCTCTACCGGCGGGGCGAGGAGCGACTCCAGCCCGGCGGTGGCCGACTGCTCGAAACCGGCGACGTGCTGGGCCTCGGCGCGGAGGCGATTCACTCGGTGAACAACCCGCGGACCATGTTCACGGGCGCTATCCACGTCTACGGCGGGGACTTCGTGAACCAGCCGCGCAGCCAGTGGGACCCCGACACCTTGTTGGAGGAGCCCTACGACATGGACGAGGTACGACGACAGTTCGCCCAGGCCAACGAGGAGTGGCGGGGCCAGCTGGGAACCGACGTCGACGAGTCCGTCCGCTGACCCGCCAACCGATTGACCGCCCAGCCGGGAGGCCCGCTGACAGCTTCTGTCCAGGTAGGGTCCTAGCGCGCCTTACTCACCGACAGGAGCCAGGATGAAGCGAGCCCTAGTCGTCGTTGCTGCCACCGCGACGCTGTCGACAAGCTTCGCTGTCGCGACAGCCTCGCCATCCGGGCCCACTGCCCGCGCGGCGTCCTCGATCAGCTGGGGCAAGTGCACGGATCCGGATCTGTCGAGCGCTAGCGCCCAATGCGCGATGCTGTCAGTGCCCTTGGACTACGCGCATCCCAGCGGCAAGAAGATCAAGCTCGCGATCTCGCGCGTCCAGCACACGTCCTCTGCCGCCGACTACCAGGGCGTCATCCTGGTGAACCCGGGCGGGCCGGGCGGTTCTGGTCTGAGCCTGTCGACACTCGGTCAATACGTGCCGAAGGGCGCCGGCGGCGACTATGACTGGATCGGCTTCGACCCACGTGGCGTTGGATCGAGCCAGCCTGCGATGCACTGCGACGGCAACTACTTCCACACCAACCGGCCTGACTACCGGCCGACGTCACAGCACAACGTTGATCTATGGCTGGCACGGTCGAAGAAGTATGCCGACACATGCGCGGCGAAGTATCCGGCGCTCATCAAGCACATGACGACGATCGACGCAGCCCGCGACATGAACCAGATCCGCATTGCACTCGGCGTCAACCAGATCAGCTACTACGGCTTCTCCTACGGCACCTACGTCGGCGAGGTTTTCTCGACGCTTTACCCGGCGCGCGTGAAGCGAATGGTCCTTGACTCGAACGTCAACCCGAAGCGGGTCTGGTACCAGGCCAACCTCGACCAGGATCGCGCGTTCGATCGCAACAGCGCGATCTGGTTCAAGTGGGTCGCGAAGTATCACGGCAGCTTCCACCTCGGCAGCACCGAGAAGGCTGTCCACGACCTCTACTACAAAGAGCTCAACAAGCTCGCCGCACATCCGGCTGGTGGTCAGCTCGGACCGGACGAGTGGTCGGACGCGTTCCTTTACGCGGGCTACTACCGCTTCTTCTGGGTCGAGCTCGGCCAGATGTTCGCGAACTTCGTCCATCACAACTCGTGGAAGCCACTCGTCAGGTTCTTCAAGCTCGTCAGCTCGACCGGCGACGACAACGGCTTTGCGGTCTACGCAGCAGTCCAGTGCAGCGATGCGTCATGGCCGCGCAGCTGGAGCACTTGGAAGGCCGACAACACGCGAGTCAACGCCAAGCACCCGTTCCTGACGTGGGGCAACGCGTGGTTCAACGCGCCGTGCCTCTACTGGAAGGCGCCGATGCATACGCCGTTGCAGATCAGCGGCGCGCGAGTGCCGAGTGTGCTGTTGATCGACGAGACGCTCGACGCGGCCACGCCGTTCTCGGGCAGCCTCGTCGTCCGCAAGCTGTACCCGCATTCCAGCCTGCTGGCCGAGCCAGGTGGCGCGACGCACGCTGACTCTTTGTCGGGAGACGCCTGCGTCGACAACGCAGTTGCGACCTACCTGGCGACGGGTAAGCGACCGCCGCGGCAGCGCTGGAACGGCCCCGACGCCTTGTGCAAGCCGTTGCCTGACCCGGTGCCGCCGAAGGCAAGCTCACACCACAGTGTGCGGCCCGCGGTGAGGCCGCAGATCACACCGCTTCTGCGCCTGCAGTAGTCGATCGCTCGACGATCAGCACGCGGTGCAGCCTGGTCGCGAGCAACAACCGGTCGATCCGGGCCGGAACTGACTGCAACACCAAGCGACGACCGACGCGGTCCGCACGTCGGTGCGCTCCGACGAGCACACCCAAGCCGGTTGCATCGACGAGTTCGACGCCAGCGAGGTCGACGACGAGGTCGCCGATCCCGCCGTCAATCGCTTCGGCTAGCGCAAGACGTACGTCGGCAACTGTCGCGGCGCCGAGCCGCCCGTTGATCGAAAGATGGCAGCCCGGATGGAGAACGCGGATGTCCATCCGGCCTCCTTGTATCGCGGCTTCTCACGGTATTGACGAATTGGCGCACGATTTGGTTGCCACGCCGAGTGCACCAACTGTCACTACGAAGCGACAAATCAGACAAGAACGTCGTCGTCGCGGCGAGCGACACTCGCACCTAGGTCTCGTAACGACTCCACGAACCGCTCGTAACCGCGGTCAACATGCTGCACGTCGGTGACGGTTGTCGCGCCTTCGGCAACAAGCCCGGCCAACACCAGAGCGGCGCCGGCGCGAATGTCAGTCGCGCGCACGGGGGCGCCGGACAGGCGTTCTTTGCCGCGCACGATGGCGTGATGCCCGTCCGTGCGCACGTCCGCGCCGAGTCGGACAAGCTCGTCGATGAACATGAAGCGTCCCTCGAAGACGTTCTCGGTGACGAACGCTGCGCCGTCGGCCACGGAGTTCATCGCGATCGCCATCGGCTGCAGGTCAGTAGGAAATCCCGGGAACGGCAATGTCACGACGTCAACCGCCTTGGCGCGCTGGTCGCAGCGCACCCGGAACCCGTCGTCGAGAGTCGTGACGGTCGCGCCCGCTTGCGTCAGCTTGTCGAGCGCGAGCTCGAGATGCTCGGCACGTGCTCCATGCACTGAGACGTCACCACACGTCATCACCGCACCGAACGCGAACGTACCGGCGACGATGCGATCGCCCACAACGTCGTGATGGCAACCGCGCAGCCGGTCGACCCCGATCACCTCGAGCGTCGACGTGCCGACACCGCCGATCTGCGCACCCATCGCCACCAACATCTCGCAGAGGTCGACGATCTCGGGCTCACGCGCGGCATTGTCGATAACCGTCGTGCCTTCGGCGAGGATCGCCGCCATGAGGATGTTCTCGGTGGCGCCGACGCTAGGAAAGTCGAGCCAGATCTGCGCGCCGGACAGCTTCGGTGCCTCCGCGACGAGATAGCCGTGCGAGTTGTCGAAACTTGCACCGAGGCGCTCCAACCCCATGACGTGCAGATCAAGCGCTCGGGAGCCGATGGCATCACCGCCGGGCAACGCGACACGTGCACGACCGGCACGTGCGATCAGCGGTCCGAGCACACAGACCGAGCCGCGGATTCGACGTACGTGTTCGTAGTCCGCTTCATGACCCAGCTGTGCGGGCACGGTGATCGTGATCTCCGGCGCGTGGCCGGTCACCTCAGCACCGAGGCCACGCAGGATCTCGCTCATGATCGGCACGTCGATGATGTCGGGAACCCTGGACAAGGTGGTCGTGCCCTCGGCCAGCAGTGCAGCGGCCATCACCTTCAGAACACTGTTCTTCGCGCCGGTGACGCTGACGTCACCCGCAAGCCGGCCACCACCGGAGATCTCGAAGACGTCCACCCACGGATGGTACGGGCCCCCGCTGCGTGCCCCGGTAAGGTCAAGCGCGTGGCAGCGAGACGTGGCGAGGACGCAAAGTCCTCGACGGTGCACCTGACCCGCATCTATACCAAGACAGGTGACGACGGGACGACGGGGCTCGGTGACATGAGCCGCGCCGCGAAGACCGACCCGCGCGTGACGGCGTACGGCGATGTCGACGAGGCAAACTCTGCCCTAGGCGTCGCCATTGCACTAGGTGACCTGCCTGCTGAGGTCGTGACGCTGCTCACGCGTGTGCAGAACGACTTGTTCGATGTCGGCGCGGACTTGTCCACGCCCATCGACGCGGAGCTTTCATGGAAGCCTTTGCGTGTCGATGAGAGCTACGTCACCCGGTTGGAAGCGGCATGCGATGAATACAACGCCAACGTGCTGCCACTTGACTCGTTTGTGTTGCCGAGCGGCAGCGCTGGGTCGGCATTGCTGCATGTCGCCCGCACGGTGACGCGACGAGCCGAACGTTCTACTTGGGCGGTGTTGACTGCCGAACCAGAACGTACGAGCCCCGTGACAGCGACTTATCTGAACAGGTTGTCCGACCTGTTGTTCATCCTCGCGCGCGTCGCCAACGGACCGGGTGGCGACGTGAAGTGGGTGCCGGCGGCGAACCGCTAGCCGCCAATCCGCTCGCTCAGGTGCGCGGGTCGCTGCAACGGCTGACGGATTCGGTTGGGGCTGGCTTCCAGCCATGCCAGGAAACCGATGACCGCGGGCGCCGGGAGCGCCACCTCGACGATCGACTCGCCGGTCGAGCACTCGAGCACGATCGCGTCCTGGATCAGTGACCAGGCTTCACCGTGGCGCGGGGCCCGCCGAGCACTGACCTGCACGGCGCCTCGCGACAGCGAGCATCGGGGCCGAGGGCTCAAGCTGAAGGTGCGAAACCACTCCAGCCGGTCGCGTTCGTAGCGTCCGATGCCGAAGGTCCAGTGGCGCAGCCGCCAGGACATCTCGACCGTGCCACCCTGCCGGACGAGCAGATGCCGTCGTACGACGAAGCTGATCAGCAACAGGCAGGAGGCCAGCAGGACCGCACCGATGACGTCTAGCGCGGCCACCCCCCGACGACCTCGGTCAGACCGTCTCGCCGACAGCGCGCAACCGCGCCGTCGCGCGGCGCGCTGCCGCTTTGGACTCGTCGTCGTCGTTGCCGCTCGCCGAGTCAAGCGCTTGGCGGGCGCGCGAGGCATCGATCTCGTTCGCCAGCTCGACCACTTCGGCGAGGATCGACACCGATTCGCGCGTGACAGAGAGGAAACCGCCGTGGACGGCGGCCACGAGTTCCTCGGCCTCACCGTGCTTGATGCGGACCGGGCTCTCGACGAGCACACCGAGAACCGGCTCATGGCCGGGGAGGATGCCGATGTCGCCTTCGGTGGTGCGAGCGATGACCATCTCCGCCTCGCCGCTCCAAATCTTGCGGTCAGGCGCGACCAGCTCGACAGTCATGGTTGCCACGGAATTGATTCTACGGAACGGGTTTCGTGGCCTTGATCACGACCCGGTGGCTACCTGGTCTTGCTGATCGTCGCCGCCCGGCAGCGCGGTGAGCGTCACCCGGCTGTGGACGTCGGCAGTGACGGTACGGCGGGCTCGCGCCATTATCCCGTCAGCTTCCCGCCTGGCTCGCTCGAGCATCGCGCGAGCATCGCGTTCGGCGGCGCTCATGATCTCCAGGGCGGCGGTCGTGGCGGCCGAGCGGACCCGTTCGGCATCGTCGGTCGCCCGGTCGCGCATCTCCAGACAGGCCGCGTCGGCGCGCTCGAGCATTCGGCGAGAGCGTTCGCGGGCGTCTTCGAGGGTCATGGCGGGCGCGTCGAGGGCGCTTTGCAGGGCGTTTTCGAGATCGGTCACGTGGGCGCGCAGCGCCGCCACTTCCTCGGCAAGCGCCGCAAAGTCCGGATGCGGTGCCGCGTCCGGGGTCATGTCCGGCTCCGGAGTGATGTCCGGCTCCGGGGTGACGTCCACGACCGGCGCCAGTTCCTCGACCGATTCGACGTCAACGGGTGCTTCGACCTCGAACGCTGTGAACGCGGAGTGGCTGACGAGGCTGACCAAGGCCGCGAGTCCGGCGGGAGCCGCGGCGGCGACGAAGGCGGTGGAGACGCCGTACCGGTCAAGCATCCAGCCGGAAAGCGCCGTCCCCAGACCGAGGCCGATGAAGTTCGCCGTACCACCCCAGGTGAACGCCTCGGTGCGCACCGATTCGGTGGTGATGTCGGCCATCGTGGCGAGCTGAAGGACGACGCTGACCGCGACGCTTGCTCCGAAGACCAAGAGGCAGAGGACAACCACTGTCGTGGTCGGCGCGCTGGCGACACCCACAACGGCGCCGGCCGACAAGAGCAGCGTGAGGACGAGCAGGGCCGGCCGGCGACGCGCGCCGAACCGCTCGCTTCCGCCGAACAGGAAGCCCGCGACGATGCCGCCCGCGCTGATGAGTCCGATGTAGAGACCGGCCGAGGCAAGTCCGCCATGGTGGCGGGCATAGGCGGTGATGGCCACCTCGACCGCACCGATCGACGCTGTCGAGGCGCAGACGACGAGCAACAACCGGCGCACGCCCCGGACCGCCAGTGGACCCCACCGGTTGGTGCAGGCCGAGGCACGCGGGACGGACCGGGAGGCGTGCGAGGCGCGGAAGGTCAGCGCGGCGGTTCCCATGAGGAGCCCTGCGACGGCCACGGCAAGGGCCGGTCGACCGAGCAGGAGCAGCAGGCTGATGAGCAGCGGGCCGATGAGCTCGGCAACCTCGACGACGACGCCTTCGATGGCGAAGCCGGCCTTGCGCGCCTCCTCGTCGGGAAGCAGCCGGCTCCACAGGACACGCATGCATGCGGCCACGGGCGGCAGGCTGGCTCCGGCGACGATTGCGGCGACGATGAGGAGCGCGTACCAGCCGCGCTGGGCGGCAAGAGCCGCTCCGACCAGGCCGGCCGGGTGGATCAGACCTGTCACGAGCAGCACCGATGACTGTCCGTGACGATCGACGAGTCTGCCGAGGACAGGCCCCGCGATCGCGACCGAGACGGCGTACAGTCCGCAGACAGCACCGGCTCGGTGGTAGCTGCCCGTCTCTGACTGGGTGAGTAACAACAAGGCCAACGGCGCCATCGTGAGCGGCAACCGGGCTAGGACATAAGGGACCAAAGCGGACAGCACGTCACCGCGGCGAAGAACGCTGCGATAGGCGCTGCGCACGGTCACCCCTGTCCCCTTTTGGTCTGGCGCTTGCGTTACCTCTCGGTTGTTCCCCCGGACGGGTGAAGTGCTTGATCGGGATCAGACTCGGAATCGTCCGAACGGGCTAATGACTATTTCCAAAGGACGATGTTCCGAGGCGCTTTAGCAGCCGAAGCCGTAACCGGTGCACCAGAAACGCGTTGCACTGGCACCGCAGAACCGACGTCCTGCCCACGTCGCCGTTCGCGGCGGGAGCCGACGGCGTCGCGGGAGGAGGTGGTGACGTGAGTAGCGCCGCACTAGCCGGCGTCAAGTGGTGATCTGGTCGCCCGGGTCCTGAACTCGGGCATCGGTACAGATTCCTTCAGAACCTACCGAGAATCACGAGAGGACCAGATCATGACCGCTTACACCGGACACAAGTGGTGAGTTTCGGCACGCTGGTCGCGGGGGCTCTGTCCCCCGCGACCTGCCGTCGAACTCCCGGGGGGAGATAGGCAAGCCGATGTCGAGGCAGCAAAGCGCTCGCCGGCTCCACGCCCTTGTGCTCGCCGTGTGCATCGGCGGCGTGGGTGTGGTGGCCGCGTCGATCGTCGGCGCGCTCACATTTGCCCCCGTGCACCTCACTGCCACCCTGATCATCCTGGGAGTCGCGCTCGTCCTCGGCGAGCTGCGACCCGTCAAGGTCGCCCGGGGTGAAGAGGGCGACGACGAGATCACGATCTCCAGCACGTTCGCCATGGCCCTGGTCATCACCGGGCCGCTGATCTTCGCCATCGGTGCGCAGATCGGCGCGGCGCTGTTGGACGATGTACGCCGGCGCAAGCCGCTTCGTCGGGTCCTGTTCAACGCCTCGCAGTACACCCTTACTCTTGCGGCCGCCCGGATCGTCTACGCGACGATCACCGGCCAGTCGATCCTTGGCACCACGCCGACGATGACAACGCGCGGAATCATCGCCGCTGTCGCGGGCGGGGTTGCGTTCTTCGTCGTCAACCACGGGATCGTCGGCACCGCCGTCGCTCTCGACATGGGCGTCGACGTCACGAAGCGTCTGCGTCAGGACGTCCGCTTCCAGCTGTCGACGTCCGGCGTGCTGCTCACCTTCGCACCGGTGGTCGTCGGCACGATCAGCGTGACGATGCTCCTGCTGCCACTGCTGCTGCTGCCCATCGCCGCGATCCACAAGACCGCGGCGCTTGCGGCCGAGCGCCAGCAGCAGGCACTGCATGACGACCTCACCGGGCTGCCCAACCGCGCGCTTTTGCAGGACCGTACGACGCGGCTGCTCATCGACCGAGCACACAACGGCAACCGTCTCGCGGTGATGCTGCTCGACCTCGACCACTTCAAAGAGATCAACGACACGCTCGGCCATCACGTCGGAGACGTGCTCATTCGCGAGCTCGGTGCCCGACTGCAGACGGCGGTGCGTGAAGGTGACACGGTCGCGCGCCTCGGCGGCGACGAGTTCGCGATTCTTGTTGCCGGGATGGACACGGCCGACGACGCCGTCTATGTCGCGGAGCGCATCGTCCGCGCACTCCGGGAACCGTTCAACATCGAAGGGGTGCGGCTCGACGTCCAGGCGTCGATCGGCATCGCCATCTCCCCCGAGCATGGGCTTGACGTCGAGACACTGATCCAGCGCGCCGACGTCGCGCTCTACACAGCCAAGGAAGAGCGCGGCTGCTGGTGCATGTACAGCCCCGAGGCGGACCGCTACACGGTCGAACGGCTCGCGCTGCTGGGTGAGCTGCGGAGCGGTCTCGAGTCGGGTCAGCTGACCGTTTACTACCAGCCCAAGTCGGACGCTCGCACCGGCGTGATCGTCGGCATGGAAGCCCTGGCCCGCTGGCAGCACCCGACCCGTGGTCTCGTCCCGCCGGACGAGTTCATCCCGCTTGCGGAGAACACCGGCCTCATCGGCCAACTGACTTTCGAGGTGCTGCGCCAGGCGCTGGTCCAGGTGCGGAAGTGGCACGACGCGGGCATGCGACTCGGCGTCTCGGTCAACCTCTCGGCGCGCCAACTGACCGACCTGGATCTTCCCCGCGACATCGACGCGCTGCTCGTCGAGTTCGGGTTGATGCCGTCGGTGCTCACGCTCGAAGTGACCGAGAGCACGATCATGGCCGACCCGTCACGAACGATGACGGTCCTGCGCTTGCTCGCCGACCTCGGCGTCGCCCTGTCGATCGACGACTTCGGCACCGGCTATTCGTCGTTGTCCTACCTCAAGCGCGTGGACGCGCATGAGCTGAAGATCGACAAGTCGTTCGTCATGGGCATGAGCCACAACTCCAACGACGCTGTCATCGTTCGGTCGACTATCGAGCTCGGACACAACCTCGGACTGCGCATGGTCGCCGAAGGCGTCGAGGACGCCGAGACCTGGCGACTGCTACGTGCGCTCGGTTGCGACGTGGTCCAGGGCTATCACCTGTCCCGGCCGCTCCCCCCGGAGCAGATCACTGACTGGCTTCGCGAACACGGCTCCCGCGTCCCGCTAGAACTCGAAGCCGAAGCCGCCGAGGCCGTCGCCTAGGCTCAGCCTTGGAGTTGTTTTGCCTTCTCTTGGACGTCGTCTACTCCACCGCACATGAAGAACGCCTGCTCGGGGTACTCGTCGAACTCGCCGTCGGCGAGACGCTTGAACGAGTCGATCGTCTCTGCGATCGGGACGAACTTGCCCGCGATGCCGGTGAACTGCTCGGCGACGAAGAACGGTTGCGAGAGGAAGCGCTCGATCCGGCGGGCTCGGTTGACTGTCACCCGGTCTTCTTCGGACAGCTCGTCGACACCGAGGATCGCGATGATGTCCTGGAGCTCCTTGTAGCGCTGCAGGATGTTCTTGACCCGCTGCGCGACGTCGTAGTGCTCCTGGCCGATGTAGCGAGCGTCGAGGATTCGCGACGTCGAGTCGAGCGGGTCGACGGCCGGGTAGATGCCCTTCTCCGAGATCGACCGCGAGAGCACGGTCGTCGCGTCGAGGTGGGTGAACGTCGTGTGCGGCGCCGGGTCGGTGATGTCGTCGGCGGGCACGTAGATCGCCTGCAGCGACGTGATCGAGTGACCACGCGTCGAGGTGATCCGCTCCTGCAGCTCGCCCATCTCGTCGGCGAGTGTCGGCTGGTAGCCCACCGCGCTTGGCATCCGGCCGAGCAGCGTCGACACCTCGGAGCCGGCCTGGGTGAACCGGAAGATGTTGTCGATGAACAGAAGCACGTCCTGCTTCTGTACGTCGCGGAAGTACTCCGCCATCGTCAGCGCGGACAGGGCAACGCGAAGACGAGTGCCCGGCGGCTCGTCCATCTGACCGAAGACGAGAGCCGTGTCCTTGAGAACGTCGGCTTCTTCCATTTCGAGAAAGAGGTCGTTGCCCTCACGAGTGCGCTCGCCGACGCCGGCGAACACCGAGCGGCCACCGAACTCCTGGGCGACGCGGCGGATCATCTCCTGGATGACGACGGTCTTGCCGACACCCGCACCGCCGAACATGCCGATCTTGCCGCCGCGCACGTATGGCGCGAGCAGGTCGATGACCTTGATGCCCGTCTCGAACATCTCGGTCCGGGGCTCGAGGTCCTCGAGCTTCGGAGCCGGCCGGTGGATCGGCCAGCGGTCCTTGACATCGACCTTCTCGATGTCAGTGTCGAGCGGGATACCCAGCGTGTTCCACACGTGGCCGAGCGTCGCGTCGCCGACCGGCACCGTGATCGGGGCGGCCGTGTCGGTGACCGGCGCACCGCGCACAAGACCGTCGGTCGGCTGCATGGAGATCGCGCGGACCATGTTGTCGCCGATGTGCTGCGCAACCTCGAGCGTCAACGTCCGGGTCTCGTCGCCGAGCGTCCGCTCGACGTGCAACGCGTGGTAGATCTCCGGAATGTCGTCCGGGCCGAACTCCACGTCGACAACGGGACCGATCACGCGTACGACGCGGCCGGTGCCTCCCTGCGCGGTCGACGACTGCTCTGTCGCGGTCGCGGTCATCCTTCACTTCCCGTCTTCGCCAGCGCCTCGGCGCCACCGACGATTTCCATAATTTCTTGGGTGATCTCCGCCTGGCGGGCGGAGTTTGCATCACGGGTGAGCTTCTTGATCAGCTCGTCCGCGTTGTCCGTGGCGGACTTCATCGCCCGCTGCCGGGCCGCCTGCTCACTGGCTGCTGCTTCGAGCATCGCGGCGAAGATCCGCGCCTCGACGTAACGCGGCAGCAGCGCGTCGAGCACTCCTTCTGCGCTGGGCTCGAAGTCGAACTGCGCGGCATCCACTGGTGCGTCATCTTTGTACTCGATCACCAGCGGCAGCATCCGCTTGGCGATCGCCTTCTGCGACGCGAGCGAGAGAAACTCCGTGTAGACGATGTGAATCTCGTCGACGCCCTGGCCGCCGGACTCGGTCTCGCCCTCGCCACCCGCGACGAACGCGGCAATCAGCTCGTCGGCGACAGCCTTCGCGTCGGCGTATGACGGCTGCTCGGTGAAGCCGGTCCACTGCCGCGAGACGTCGCGGCCGCGGAAGCGGTAGAAGCTCACGGCCTTGCGTCCGACCAGGAACGGCACCGGCTGCTTACCGTCGTCGCGCAGCAGCGAGTTGAGCTCCTCGGCGGCGCGCAGCACGTTGGCGCTGTAACCGCCGGCGAGGCCACGGTCGCTGCACAGCACGAGAACGGCAGCGCGAGTCGGGTTCTCCCGCGGCGTCGTCAGTGGGTGGTCGACGTTGCCACTCTGGCCCGCGACGGTGCCGACGACACCCGTGATCGCCTCGGCGTAGGGCCGCGCCTGCTCGATGCGGCCTTGCGCCTTGACGATCCGGGACGCCGCGATGAGCTCCATCGCGCGCGTGATCTTCTTCGTCGACTGCACCGACTTGATGCGTCGGCGGTACTCGCGGACCTTGGCACCCATGTGTCAGCCTTGCTTCTTCTCGGGAGCCTTGCGGTGTGCGGTGACCTTCTCCTGGCCGAGCTCGCCCTCGTCCATCGCCTCGGCGGGGTTGTCGATCGGCTTGCCCTCGTGGGTCTCGAACGTCTTCTTGAAGTCCGCGATCGCCCCGGTCAGGTCCTCGATCGCCGAGTCGGACAGCTGCCCGCTGCTCGCGATGCCTTCGTAGACACCCGCGTGCCGGTGCGCGACATAGTCGAGGAACTCGCGCTCGAACTTGCGGATGTCGCGAACCGGGACGTCATCGAGCTGTCCGGTCGTGCCGGCCCACACCGAGACCACCTGGCGCTCGACCGAGAACGGCGCGTACTGCGGCTGCTTCAGCAGCTCGACCAGTCGGGCACCACGCTCGAGCTGCGCCTTGGACGCTTTGTCGAGGTCGGAGCCGAATGCCGCGAAGGACTCCAGCTCACGGAACTGCGCGAGGTCGAGACGCAACCGGCCGGCGACCGACTTCATCGCCTTGACCTGGGCGTTGCCACCGACCCGGGAGACCGAGATGCCGACGTTGATCGCCGGGCGAACACCGGCGTTGAACAGGTCGGTCTCGAGGAAGATCTGACCGTCGGTGATCGAGATGACGTTGGTCGGGATGTAGGCGGACACGTCGTTGCCCTTGGTCTCGATGATCGGCAAGCCGGTCAGCGAGCCGCCACCGAGGTCGTCGGAGAGCTTCGCGCAACGCTCGAGCAACCGCGAGTGGAGGTAGAAGACGTCACCCGGGTAGGCCTCACGACCGGCCGGACGGCGCAGCAGCAGCGAGATGCTGCGATAGGCCTCGGCCTGCTTCGACAAGTCGTCGAACACGATCAGTGCGTGCTCACCCTTGTACATCCAGTGCTGCGCGATGGCCGAACCGGCGTACGGAGCGACGTACTTGAACGACGCCGGGAACGATGCCGGCGCGGCGACGATGACGGTGTACTCCATCGCGCCGACCTCTTCGAGCGACGCCTGCACCTGCGCGATCGTCGAGCCCTTCTGGCCGATCGCGACGTAGACGCACTTGACGCGCTTCTTGACGTCGCCGCTCTTCCAGTTGTCACGCTGGTTGATGATCGCGTCGAGCGCAACGGCGGTCTTGCCGGTCTGCCGGTCACCGATGATCAGCTGCCGCTGGCCACGACCGATGGCGGTCATCGCGTCGACGGCCTTGAGGCCGGTCTGCAGCGGCTCCTTCACCGGCTGGCGCTGGACGACCGACGGCGCCTGCAGTTCGAGCGGACGACGCTCTTCACTGGCGATGTCGCCCTTGCCGTCGAGCGGGCGGCCGAGCGGGTCGACGACGCGGCCCAGGAACGCGTCACCGACGGGGACCGAGAGGATCTCGCCGGTACGACGGACCTCCTGGCCCTCCTCGATGTGCTGCGCGTCGCCAAGGATGACGCAACCGATCTCACGGACGTCGAGGTTCAGCGCAATGCCGAGCACGCCACCCTCGAACTCGAGCAGTTCGTTGGTCATGCACGAGTGCAGGCCCTCGACGCGCGCGATCCCGTCACCGGTCTCGGTAACGACACCGACCTCGTCACGACTCGCACCCGCGTCATACGACGAGACGATGCTCTCGAGCGCGTCCCGGATCTCCTCCGGGCGGATCGACAACTCGGTCATCAGCAAAAACTCCCTAGTTTCACAACGACGGCTACCGGCCGCCGGTCAGTTGCCTTCTAGCTGCGTCCAGGTGCCGCGCAACGCTGCCGTCGATGAGCTCATCGCCGACTCGCACGGTGATGCCGCCAATCAGGTCGGGGTCGACGACAACCTGAAGCCGGACCTCGTGGCCGAACTCACGCTTGAGTGCCTCGGACAGCTTGGTCTGCTGCTCTTCGGTGAGATCGACCGCGCTGGTGACGTGGGCGACAAGACGCTCGCGCCGCTTGGCCGCGAGCTCGCTGTAGGACTCGAGCACCCGCTCGATCGTCCGACCACGGGGTGCGACGACCGCGCGCTCGATGAGCGCCGCCGACACCTCCGCGACCTTGCCGTCGACGAGGCGATGCAGCAGCTCGGAACGAACAGAGATCGGAAGGTTGCGGTCGGTCAGTGTGGCGCGCAGCTCCGGCTCGCGGTCGACGATGCGCCCGAACCGGAACAGCTCGTCCTCGACCTCGTCGAGCGAGCCGTCGGCCTCTGCTTGCTGCAAGGCCGACTCAACGGCAAGCTCTTCCAGGGCATCGACGACATCCCGTGGCTCAGACCAACGCAACCGCGCGAGTGCCCGGAGGATCTCGACGGCGGCGGAGTCGAGGCGACTGGCGAACAGGCTGTCGACCACGCGGGCCTTGGCGTCCGGCTCGATCGCCGGGTCGGACAGTGTCCGGCGCAGCGAGCCCTGCCCGGCAAGCAGCGAGACGACAGAGAACAGCGACTCGGAGAGCCCGCCCAGCGCAGCCGTAGCCGCGCCGCCCGTCTGGTCGGCGAGGACCTCGCGCAGCGACGCGAGCGAGGAGCGGCTAGCGCCCTGCATGCGTCGTCTCTGCCTCGAGCTCGACCGTGGCGCCGACGCCGGCAATGAAGTCATCCACCAGGCGACGCTGGCGGTCTTCCTCGCGCAGCGACTCGCGGACGAGCTTCTCGGCCAGCGTGAAGGCGAGCTCGCCGATCTCGGTCCGCAGGCCCAGCAGCACCTGCTGACGCTCGGTTGCCAGCCGTGCCCGCTCCTGCTCGGCCACAGCCTCTGCCTCGGAGCGCGCGGTCGAACGCGCTTCTTCGATGATCTGCGCGCGCTCGACATTGGCCTCCTCGCGCAGCCGGCTGATCTCCCGGCGCGTCTCGGCAAGCGCGTTCTCGTACTCCTCCTTGGCCTTCAGCGCGTCGCTGCGGGCCTTCTCGGCGTCGTCGAACTGCTGCTTGATCGTCGCCTGGCGACGCTCGATCATCTCGTTGATCCGCGGGTAGATCTTCTTCACGATGAACACGAGCACGAGAATGAAGACGATCCACTCGAAGAAGAACGTCCCGTTGGGAATCAGGAAGTTGTTCGCCGCGAGTGTGGCGGGGTGCGACATCGACGTCAGCTCACTTGCCGAGGACGAAGGCGAACAGCGCGGCAAACGCCAGGTTGATGAAGTACGCCGCTTCAACCAGGCCGACGGTCAGGAAGAACTGACCGGTCAGCTGGCCCTGGGCCTCCGGCTGGCGGGCGATGCCGCTGATGAGCGCGTTACCGGCGACACCGTCACCGATACCTGCGCCGATAGCGCCACCGCCGAGAGCGAGTCCACCACCGATCAGACCGCCTGCGGTCTTGATAGCGCTGGTGTAGTCAGTTGCGGCCATGTCCTTGTCTCTCCCTCGAGATAGGTCAGTGCTCTTCAGCGGTCGCGAAGCCGAAGTACAGGATGGTTAGGAACGAATAGATGAACGCCTGGATAGGCGCGATGAGGCCGGAGTCGAACAGCCGCCAACCGAAGTCCGCGAAGCCGTACAACGGGAACAGATAGAACGGCAGCAGCGCGATGACGGCGAGCATGATGCCACCGGCAAAGATGTTGCCGAAAAGTCGGAGGGACAGCGAGAGCGGGTTGACGACCTGTTCGAGAACGAGGATCGGACGCCGAATCGCCGGCTTCGCGGTGAACCAGTCGCCGACGTAGCGGAAGCCCTTCCGCTGGATGCCGAGATAGCTGTAGGCGATCACGACGGTGACGGTCAGCGCGTAGACGAAGTTGACGTCTGACGTCGGTGGAGCAAGACGCTCCGGGTGGTGCCCGGACGGGAACCAGCCGAGCCAGTTCGCGAACAGGATGTAGAAGAACAGGCACACACCCATCGGCACCAGCCACGGCGGCACGTCGTGGCCGACCGCCTGCTGCACGTAGGTGCGGGTCTGCGTGATGACCAGCTCGGTGACGACCTGAAACTTGTTGGGGACGCTGTCGGTCGCCTTCTTCATCACGTAGTAGAGGAAGCCGGTCGTCACCACTGCGACGATCACCGTCGCGTACATCGTGTCGACGTTGAACGTCATACCGAGGAACTGGACGGTCGGGTGCTCGCCGACCTTGATGTCCGCCGCGAGGATGGCTCCTGCGCCGTTCATGAGTGGACTCTCCCGTGGACTGGCGGACGAACGATCTTCTTCAGCGGCGGCAGAACGGCCACGACCATCACGACCTGGAAGACGACCAGACCCAGAAACACTGTCCAGCCGAGCGGCCGGTAAGCCAGCGCGATGAGGAAGGCCAGCAGCGTGATCAGCCCGAGCCGCTTGCCGGATGCCGCGAGCGCGGGTCCGCGCACGCGGTCGCCCGCTTCGACCGACCCGCTGGTCAACAGTTTGGTGTCGGTCCACAGCCGCCGGGAGTTCCAGCTACCGAGACCGAGACCGACACAGATGAAGACGCCGGCCAGCCAGTGTCCGGCCACCGTCGACGCAACGACGGCAGCCGCCCCGACTACGGCCGCGAGTATCAAGGCGAAGCGATAGCCGCGCGCGACGGCGCTCCACTGAGCGTCGAGGGCCACGATCAGTCCTTCGGTGTTGGCGCCCCCCTGGAGGCGTCGGTGACAAACGGCCGGATGACGTAATACGCGCCGGTCGCAGCACCCAAGATACCAACAGCCAGGCCGAGGAAGACGAGCAGGGGTGACGTCCCTAGCGCGCGGTCGAGAAGTAGCCCCACAACGGTGCCGATCCCGATGCAAAATCCGGCCATCGCACCGATCTGGAGCAGCTCCCCGAGGCCGGGCGTGCCACGGTCAGACACGAGGCTGGCTGCGCAGGCGCGGCAGGTTGCTGGCGATGAGCAGTATGGCGCCGGCCCCCAGGTAGCCCGACAGCACGAGCAGTGGCCGGTTGTGGGCGAACGCGATCGTCACCGCGCCGCCCGCGATGAGGGCAGACCAGAGATACATGATGAGAACGGCCCGAGCATGCGAGTGGCCGAGACGCAGCAAGCGGTGGTGAAGGTGCAGCTTGTCCGGTTCCCACGGGGCTTGGCCGCTTCGAGTACGTCGTACGACCGCGAGTAACAGGTCGACGAACGGCACTGCCAGGACCGCCACCGGTAGCAACAGCGGCAGCAACGCCGGGAAGTAGCCGTAGGTCGCGGTCGCGTTCGGATCGAGCCGCCCCATCAAGCTGACCGTCGCCGCCGACAGCATCAGGCCGAGCAGCATCGAGCCGGAATCGCCCATGAACACGCGGGCCGGGTTGAAGTTGTGCGGCAGGAAGCCCAGACATGCGCCGGCGAGCACGATCGTGATCAGCGTGGGCGGGCTCGCCCGGTCGAAGTGCTTGACCACCGACAGCTCGTAGGAATACGCGAAAAACGCCATTGCGGCGATCGCTACGACCCCGGCTGCGAGCCCGTCGAGCCCGTCGATGAAGTTGACCGCGTTGATGGTCACGACGACGAACAGGACCGTGAGCGGGACACCAATGTTGGGGGCCAGCGAGAGTGTGTTGCCGGGCAGCGGCAGGTAAAGCAGCTGCACACCCTGCAGCACCATGACGCCGGCGGCGAGGATCTGGCCGGCCAGCTTGGTCAGCGCGTCGAGTCCCCACCTGTCGTCAGCCGCCCCGATGGCGACGAGAAGGAGGCCGCCGAAGAGGACACCGCGGACCTCGCTCGTGTCGAAGACGCGTTGCAACGTCGGCAACCGGCTGGCGACGAGCAGGCCGGTGCTGATGCCCGCGAACATCGCGACACCGCCGAGCCGCGGGGTCGGGATCGTGTGCACATCACGGTCTCGGACGGCCGTGTAGGCGCCGACCATCTCGGCAAAACGCCGAACGAGCGGGGTCAGGAGGTAGGTGACCGCCGCGACAACAAACGCGGTGAGCAGATATTCACGCACGTGGATACGCCGGGTGCCTGGACACCAGTGCGGTCACAGCCGCACGGATGTCCGCCGCACCCGAGCCATCCGGGTCCCGGACGGCGCGGGCGATGAGGGCGGCAACCTCCTTCATCTCGCCTTCGGCCATGCCCTGCGTCGTCACGGCGGGGGTGCCGACGCGGATGCCAGAGGCAACCGCGGGCGGCTCAGGGTCGAAGGGGATGGCGTTCTTGTTGAGCGTGATGCCGGCCGCGTCGCAGCGCGCCTCGGCGTCCTTGCCGGTGACGCCGGCGCCGCGCAGGTCGATCAGCGCAAGATGCGTGTCAGTGCCTCCGCTCACCGGTCGCATGCCCTCGGCCGCGAGACCTTCGGCGAGCGTCTGGGCGTTGGCGACGACCTGGCGGGCGTAGGCCTGGTAGTCGGAGGTCGACGCCTCCTTGAGTGCGACCGCTTTCGCGGCCACCGAGTGCATGAGCGGGCCGCCCTGAGTGAACGGGAACACCGCCTTGTCGATGCGCGGCGCGAGCTCCTCGGTGCAGAGGATCATGCCGCCGCGTGGGCCACGCAGCACCTTGTGCGTCGTGAATGTCACGACGTCGGCGAACGGCACCGGCGACGGGATCGCCTTGCCTGCCACCAGCCCGATGAAGTGCGCCGCGTCGACAACGAGCCAGGCGCCGACCTCGTCGGCGATCTCACGGAACTTGTCGAATTCGATCAGTCGCGGGTAGGCGGTCGCCCCGCAGATGATCATCTTCGGCTGGTGCTTGATCGCGAGGTCGCGCACCTCGTCGTAGTCGATCAGCTCGTTGTCCTCACGCACCCCGTAGGGAACGATCGAGAACCATTTGCCCGAGAAGTTCACCTTGCTGCCGTGGGTGAGGTGACCGCCGTGCGGCAGCGACATTGCGAGCACCGTGTCCCCCGGCTCGCAGAGTGCGGCGTAAGCGGCGAGGTTGGCGCTCGCACCCGAGTGCGGCTGCAAGTTGGCGTGGGCAGCGCCGAACAGCTGCTCGGCGCGGGCAATGCCGATCTCTTCGGCCCGGTCGACGACCTCGCAGCCGCCGTAGTAGCGCCGCCCGGGATAACCCTCGGCGTACTTGTTGGACAGAGTCGAGCCCAGCGCGGCGAGAACAGCAGGTGAGGTGAAGTTCTCGCTGGCGATCAGTTGTAGTCCGCCGCGCAGCCGGTCGAGCTCGTCGACGATCACCGCCGCGATCTCGGGGTCCTCCGCCTGAAGGGCGGAGAAATCGGGTCCCCAAAAGACATCTGCGGTGTCGGCCATAACGGGAACTCTACGGCTCGACCTGAAGCTCCGGTACGACGGCGCGCAGCGCATCTACGTCCAATGCACCAGCGCGCAGCAGACGCGGCGCATCGCCGGTGAGGTCGACGATCGACGACGGCACTTGCGGCCCGCTGGGGCCCCCGTCGAGATAGACCGCGACCGCAGCGCCGAGCTGCAACCGAGCGTCCATCGCGGTGGTCGCCGGCGGCCGGCCGGACCGGTTGGCGCTGGACACCGCCAGGGGTCCGGTCTGCTCGATGAGAGACGTCGCGAGCGGGTGGTCAGGCATCCGCACCGCGACCGTGCCCCGCGCCTCACCGAGATCCCAGGCCAGATGCGGCGTCTCGCGCAGCACGAGCGTCAGGGCACCGGGCCAGAAGGCGTCAACCAGCTTCGCTGCCGCGTCGGTGACCTCGATGACGACCGCATCCAGCATCGCGCGGCTGGAGACAAGAACAGGGACCGGCATGTCGCGGCCGCGGCCCTTCACGGCCAGGAGCAGGTTGACCGCGGTCGGCGAGAACGCGTCGGCCCCGACGCCATACACGGTGTCGGTCGGGATCACGACCAGCTCGCCGCGACGGACCGCGGCAGCCGCCTCGGACAGGCCGCCGGAGCGCTCGTCGTTGATGCTGCAGTCAAAGGTGCGGCTCACGGCTTGCGCCCAATGGCGACGCGGGGGCGGCGGGTCAGGTCAGGTTCATCACGCACATCGACGAATCCTGCCTCCCGCAGGATTTCGGGAGCCGTCTCCCCCTGCCGGTCCGAGTGCTCGACGACGACCCAGCCGCCCGGCCGAAGCAGCCGCATGCCCACGGCGGCAACGGTACGAATCACGGCGAGCCCGTCCTCGCCCGCGACCAGCGCCAGGTGCGGATCGTGCTCGCGCACTTCGGGGTCGACGAGCTCGAGCTCGTCGCTGGCGACGTAGGGCGGGTTGGAGGCGACCACGTCGATGCTGCCGTCGAGCTCTGACAACGCCAGGGCGATGTCACTGTGGTGCACCGTCACGGGCTTGTCTCCGGCCGCAGCGCGGGCATCGGCGTTGCGCACAAGCCAGGAGAAGGCTCCGGCGTCGAGCTCCACCGCGTGCACGATCGCCGCCGGTACCTCGTTGGCGACGGACAGTGCGATCGCCCCCGAGCCGGCGCACAGGTCGACGACCGTCGGTGACTCCCCCGCGGTACGCGCGAAGTCGACGGCGAATCCCGCGACCACTTCGGTCTCGGGCCGGGGCACAAAGACTCCCGGGCCGACGGACAAGTCGATGTAGCGGAAGCCGACTGAGCCGACGAGATGTTGCAACGGCGCTCGGCTGGCACGCCGGCGGACAAGCTCTGCGAAGTCGGCGCCGGTCGTCTCGGCAAAGGCGGCCAGGGCGCGCGCGTCGTGCTCGGCGCTCGGCACATCAGCCTCGACGAGCAAAGCGATGGCTTCGCGAACTGTCACTCGGCGCCGCTCAGCTGCGCAGCAACGTCGGCGTCGACGAGGGCCTGAACGACCGCATCCAGATCACCGTCGAGCACCTGATCGAGGTTGTAGGCCTTGAAGTTGACCCGGTGGTCGCTGATGCGGTTCTCGGGGAAGTTGTAAGTGCGAACGCGCTCGCTTCGGTCGACGGTGCGCACCTGTGAGCGGCGCGCGGCTGCGGCTTCGACGTCAGCGGCTTCCTGCGCCTGGGCGAGCAAGCGAGCACGCAAGATCCGCAGCGCGGTCTCCTTGTTCTGCAGCTGGCTCTTCTCGTTCTGGCAGGTCACCACGATGCCGGTGGGCCGGTGGGTGATCCGCACCGCGGAGTCGGTGGTGTTGACGCTCTGCCCACCGGGCCCGCTGGACCGGTAGACGTCGATCTGCAGGTCGTTCTGGTCGATCTCGACCTCGAGCTCTTCGGCCTCCGGAAACACGAGGACGCCCGCGGCGCTCGTGTGGATGCGCCCCTGCGACTCCGTCACCGGGACGCGCTGCACGCGGTGCACGCCGCCTTCGTACTTCAGCCGGCTCCACGGCATCGGCTCGTTGCGACCGCGGACCGCGAGCGTGACGTCCTTGTAGCCGCCAAGGTCCGACTCGGTCGCGTCGAGGATCTCGGTCTTCCAGCCTTGCCGTTCGGCGAAGCGGAGGTACATCCGCGTGAGGTCGCCGGCGAACAGCGCAGACTCCTCGCCGCCCTCCCCCGCTTTGACCTCAACGATGACGTCCTTGTCGTCGTTGGGGTCCGTGGGCAGGAGTAGCAGCCGAAGCTGGTCCTCAAGCTCGGTACGGCGCTGCTCGAGCGCGGGAACCTCGGCGGCGAACGAGGCGTCCTGCTTGGCAAGCTCGCGGGCCGCTTCTAGGTCGTCAGTGACCGAGCGCCATTCGCGGAAGGCGGCCACCAGCGGACCGAGCTCGGCATACCTCTTACCTAACGTCCGAGCCTGGTTCTGGTCGGCGTGCACGCTCGGGTCGGCGAGCCGCTGCTCCAGCTCGCCGTGCTCCCGCACGAGCTCTTCGACCTGCTCGAACACCGGCGTACCTCTCTACTGTTCTTGCGCTGGACATACGCTCTGTAGCCGGGCATAAAAAGCGGCGCCGGCGCACCTGATGGTGGCCGACGCCGCTCGGTAGCTACTTGGACTTCTTCTGGTACCGCTGTTCGAACCGCGCGACCCGGCCGCCGGTGTCCAGGATCTTCTGCTTGCCCGTGTAGAACGGGTGGCAGGCCGAGCAGACGTCGGCGTGGATGACGCCGTTCTTCGCCGTGCTCCGCGTGGTGAACGTGCTGCCACACGTGCAGGTCACGGTGGTTTCGACGTACTCGGGGTGAATGTCGGGCTTCACTGTTGCTCCGTCTCCGCGGCCGCCGGGTCACCCGAGGTGGGTGTGAACCGGAACCGCCCTAAGAGTGTGCCAGAGGTTGAACGCCAGCCGCGAACCCCGCATTCCGCTTCTACTCCTCGGAGCCGAGGCCCATGTGGGTGGTTTGTTGTACCTGGCGGAGGAACTCGTAGTTGGACTTGGTGCCCTTGAGCTTCTCGAGCAGCAGCTCGACCGCCTGCTGCATCTCCAGCGCGTGGAGCACCCGGCGAAGCTTCCAGACGATCTGGAGCTCCTCGGCCCCCATGAGGATGTCCTCGCGCCGGGTACCCGAGGCGTCGACGTCGATCGCCGGGAAGATGCGCTTGTCCGCAAGCTTGCGGTCGAGCTTGATCTCCATGTTGCCGGTGCCCTTGAACTCCTCGAAGATGACCTCGTCCATCCGCGAGCCGGTCTCAACCAGCGCGGTTGCCAGGATCGTCAGCGAGCCACCGTTCTCGATGTTGCGGGCCGCACCGAAAAACTTCTTCGGCGGATAGAGCGCAGTCGAGTCGACGCCGCCGGACAGGATGCGCCCGCTCGCGGGTGCGGCGAGGTTGTAGGCCCGGCCGAGGCGCGTGATGCCGTCCAGCAGAACGACCACATCATGACCGAGCTCGACCAGTCGCTTCGCGCGTTCGATGGAGAGTTCGGCGACGATCGTGTGGTCGGTCGCCGGACGGTCGAACGTCGACGAGATGACCTCTCCCTTGACGGCGCGTTCCATGTCCGTCACTTCCTCAGGTCGCTCGTCGACGAGCACGACCATGAGGTGCACCTCAGGGTTGTTGGTGGTGATCGCGTTGGCGATCTGCTGCATGATCATCGTCTTGCCGGCTTTGGACGGCGAGACGATCATCCCGCGCTGTCCCTTGCCAAGCGGTGCCACGAGGTCGATCACACGCGTCGACAGGATGTGTGGCTCGGTTTCGAGACGCAGCCGCTCCTGCGGATACAACGGCGTCAGCTTGCTGAAGTCCGGCCGGCTGCGCATCTTCTCCGGGTCGCCGCCGTTGACGGTGTCGAGCCGGACGAGTGCGTTGAACTTCTCGCGGCGCTCGCCTTCACGCGGTTGACGTACGGCGCCGGTGACGGCGTCACCCTTGCGGAGTCCGTGTCGACGGACCTGTGCCAGCGAGACGTAGACATCGTTCGGACTCGGCAGGTAGCCCTCGGTCCGCACGAACGCGTAGTTGTCGAGAATGTCGACGATGCCTGCGACCGGGATGAGGACGTCGTCCTCGGTGATGACCGGCTCTGAGTCGCCGCCGCTGAAACGCTCACGGTTTCCACCCCGACCGCGGTTGCGCTCGCGGAAGCGGCCGCGGCGGCGGTTGCCGCCGAAGTCGTCGTCGCGCTGAGCGCCACCTGGGGCACCCTGCCCGCCTTGACGCTGCCCTTGCTGGTTGCCCTGGCTGCGCTCGCGCTGGCCGTCGCGGTCCTGGGAGTCGCGCGACTCTTCGTCGCCGTCGTCGCGGGTGTCGACACCGCTGCGGCGCGGTACGGATTCGGACGCAGGCGCGGACCCGTTGTCCGACCCATGTGCTGATTTCTGGTCGCCGGTTCGACCACTGCCGCCTTGTGCGCCCTGAATAGCGGCGATGAGCTCGCTCTTGCGCATCTTGGCGGTACCGGAGATCCCGAGGTCACCTGCGATCTGCTGCAGTTCCGGCAGCAGCTTGCTCGACAGTCCGCTGCCGCGACGCTTCGGTGCGCCGTTCGAGGCAGTGGTGTCGACCGTGGCGGTGCCACCCTCGGAGGTGTTGGTGCTATCGCTCACAAAGGGTCCTTCCCTGGAGCGGTACGCCGGTGGATTCCCGGCGTCCCGTAGATATGGCCGGCTACCCGGCCAGCCCACCGTCATGACGGTGGGACGTCTGCAAAGACCGGTTTCCAGTCGGGGCTGCGATCCGCGGAGAAGACGCGCACTCTCGCTTGGATTCCGGGAGGGCGATTAGCCGATGGTGCGGCTATGTCGCTGCGGACAGCGTAATCATCGCTGCCAGCATGGGCAACAACCTCCGTCGAACACATATTCCCCGGCGTGTCCGGGCTCAAGGCCGCCGGCAGCCCCGGCTAAGACTGCAACGGCACTAGCGACGCACCGCTCCGGTCCACGTCGAGCGCGAGCGCAGACCAGCCGCGGCGGGCAAATTCCAAGGCCTGGCTACGAGTTTTCTTCGTCGTCAACGCCAGGACGGTCGGACCGGCGCCGGACACGATCGCGGGGATACCAGCCATTCTGAGCTCCTCGACGAGGGCTGCGGTGCGCGGCATGGCAGACGCACGGTAAGGCTGATGTAACCGATCGTCTGTGGCCGCCAGGAGAAACTCCGGCCGGCGCCGGAGCGCCTCCACCAGCAGTGCGGCGCGACCAGCGGAGTGGACAGCGTCGGCATGCGACACGGTTTCCGGGAGGAGCTTTCGCGTCGCTTTCGTCGACGATGTCGAACCGGGAACGAGCGCCACCGGTGCGAGCGCAGCCGCGACGTCGAGGCTTGCTGCGTGCACGCCGACATCGTCGGACCACGACATCGTCAACCCACCGCGCAGGCACGCGGCGACGTTGTCCGGGTGCCCTTCCATCTCTGTGGCGAGCTCGAGTGTTGCGTCGTCGTCGAGGCGTTCGCTGGCGCCAACGACGAGCGCGCGCGCGGCAACGATGCCCGCGACGATAGCTGCCGCAGATGAGCCCAGACCGCGTCCGTGCGGGATGCGGTTTGCGCAAACGACCTCGAGACCTGGCGGCTTGCCGCCCAATCGCTCAAAGGTGATGCGCATCGCGCGGACGACAAGGTTGCGTGCGTTGCGCGGCACGTTGGCAGCACCCATACCGGCGACATCGACACTGAGGCCGGGCTCATCGGTGACGCGTACGACGACGTCGTCATACAACGTCAGTGCTAGGCCCAGCGCATCGAATCCGGGCCCGAGATTTGCGCTGGTTGCGGGCACGCGAACGCGCACCGGCGCAGCACGAAACGTCAGCCGCGTCCGCGCCATCAGCTAGCGCTGCAATCCGAGTGCGTCCGCGGCTGCAACAACATCAGCCGGGATGCGCAACGGTGCGGGTGCACCGGAGATGGCCCACTCCGGGTCCTTGAGTCCGTTGCCCGTCACGGTGCATACGACGCGAGAACCTGCGGGCAAAGTGCCTTGCGCGTGCGCTTGCAACAAGCCGGCGACACTCGCCGCACTTGCCGGCTCGACGAACACGCCTTCTTCACGAGCGAGCCGCCGATAGGACTCGAGGATCAACTTGTCGGTCACCGACTCGATCGCGCCGCCGGACTCGTCACGTGCCGCGAGCGCTTGCTTCCACGACGCTGGATTGCCGATGCGGATTGCTGTGGCGATCGTCGACGGCTTGGCCACGGGAGTGCCGGTGACGATGGGAGCCGCGCCCGCTGCTTGAAAACCTCGCATGACCGGCCGCTTCGACGTCACGCCGTCCTCGGCATACTCGACATAGCCCTTCCAGTACGCCGTGATGTTTCCGGCGTTGCCGACGGGCAAGCAGTGGATGTCGGGTGCATCACCGAGCGTGTCGCAGATCTCGAAGGATGCGGACTTCTGACCTTCGATGCGGAACTCGTTGACGGAGTTGACCAACGACACCGGATAGTGATCCGCGAGGTCGCGGGCGAGAGTCAAGCAGTCGTCGAAGTTGCCGTCGACCTCGAGTAGCCGCGCGCCGTGCACGAGTGCTTGCGCCATCTTGCCCAAGGCGATTTTGCCGGTCGGGACGAGCACGGCGCACACCATGCCCGCGCGCACGGCGTAGGCAGCCGCGCTTGCGGAGGTGTTGCCCGTTGACGCACAGATGACGGCCTGCGAGCCCTCCTCGGCAGCCTTCGAGATCGCCATCGTCATGCCGCGGTCCTTGAAGGAACCAGTCGGGTTGAGTCCTTCAACCTTCAGGTAGACGTCGCAGCCAGTAATTGCCGACAGTCTCGGCGCCGGTACCAGGGGCGTCCCGCCTTCGAGAAGCGTCACGACGGGCGTCGCGGCGGTTACCGGCAGCCGGTCGCGATATTCCTCGATGACGCCGCGCCAGCTGCGACCGCTCACGGTGTGCCACCTTCGACTCGCATCACACTGGCCACCGCTCGAACGGCGTCGAGGCGTCGCAGCTGGTCGACCGTGGACGACAACGCCGCATCAGATGCGGTGTGCGTGACGAGCACGAGAGTCGCATCGTCACCATGTCCTTCCTGTCGCACCGTCTGAATCGAGACATCGTGCGCCGCGAACGCGTGCGCGACGTTGGCAAGTACACCAGCCTTGTCCGCGACATCGAGGCTCACGTGATAGCGCGTGGGCGTCTCCCCCATCGGACGGATTCGCAAGGCGGCATAAGCCGACTCGCCCATCCCGCGTACGCCACTGAGGCGGTTGCGCCCAACAGCGACCAGGTCGCCGAGCACGGCGCTTGCTGTCGGCGCACCACCGGCACCGCGGCCGTAGAACATCAGCTGACCAGCGGCTTCCGCTTCGACGAAGACGGCGTTGTAGGCATCACCGACGCTGGCCAGCGGGTGGCTGCGAGGAATCATCGCCGGATGCACGCGTACGCCAACTGAGTCGCGTCCGGCGAGGTCGGGGCCGCGCTCGGCGATGGCGAGCAGCTTGACGACCGCTCCCATCTCGCGGGCGCTTGCCACGTCGCCGGCGGTGACGTCGCTGATGCCTTCCCGATGCACGTCGGCGGCAGTCACACGGGTGTGGAACGCAAGCCCCGCCAGGATCGCGGCCTTGGCAGCTGCGTCGAACCCGTCGATGTCTGCGGACGGATCAGCTTCGGCGTAGCCGAGCGACTGGGCTTCTTCGAGCGCCTCTTCGAAACCAGCACCGCTCTCGTCCATCCGCGAAAGGATGTAATTGGTCGTGCCGTTGACGATGCCCATGACGCGCGTGATGCGGTCGCCGGCCAGCGACTCACGCAGTGGCCGAAGCAGCGGGATGGCGCCGGCAACACTCGCCTCGTAGTAGAGGTCTGCGCCGCCGCGGCGAGCGGCGTCATACAGGGTGGCGCCGTCTTCCGCCAGCAGCGCCTTGTTGGCGGTGACGACACTTGCGCCGCGATCAAGTGCGGCGAGCAGAAGCGAACGGGCCGGCTCGATGCCGCCGATGACCTCGATGACGACGTCCACATCGGAGCGAGTGACAAGCCCCATGGCATCAGCGGTGAACAGCTCAGGATCGACAGGCAAGTCGCGGTCGCGGGTCGGACGGCGTACGGCGATGCCTGCGATCTCGATCGGAGCGCCGACGCGCTGCGCAAGGTCGTTGCGGTGTGCGTCAAGCAGGCGGACGACATCACTGCCGACAACGCCACAGCCGAGCAGCGCAACGCGCAACGTCGTGGTCATGACTCGTCCAAGGCAAGAAGGTCATCGACGGTTTCGCGGCGCACAAGCACGCGGGAGGTCCCCGCACCGACGCCGATGAGGGGCGGACGAGGCACGTTGTTGTAGTTGCTTGCCATCGACCGGCAGTAGGCGCCGGTTGCGGCGAGCGCGAGCAGATCACCGGGTGCGATGTCGCTCGGCAACCACGCGTCGCGCACGATCACATCTCCGCTTTCACAGTGTTTGCCAACGACTCGTGTGAGCATCGGCGCCGCCTCGCTGATGCGCGACGCGAGTGTCACGGTGTAGGACGCGTCGTACAGCGCGGTGCGAATGTTGTCGCTCATCCCACCGTCGACACTGACATAGGTGCGGATGCCGTCGACGTCTTTCACCGTGCCGACTTCGTAGAGCGTGACTCCACCCGGACCGACGAGCGCGCGACCCGGCTCAACGGCGAGCCGGGGCATCGGCAGCTGCGCGGCGGCGCACTCGCGCTGCACGATCGCGCGCAGCTGCTTGGCTACCGAATGCGGATCGACGGGATCGTCGCCGGCCACATAGGCGATGCCGAACCCGCCGCCGAGATCGAGCTCGGGAAGTGTGACGCCCAGCGTGTCGCGCACGGCGGCGAGCAGCCCGGCAACACGGTGCGCCGCGACGTCGAACCCGGCCGTGTCGAAGATCTGCGACCCGATGTGACTGTGCAACCCGACGAGCTCCAGCGACGGCAACATCAGCACGCGGCGGGCCGCTTCGAGTGCCGCCCCGCTAGCGAGCGAGAAGCCGAACTTCTGGTCCTCGTGGGCGGTGGCGATGAATTCGTGCGTGTGCGCTTCGACGCCCACGGTGACGCGAACCAGCACACGCTGCCGGACGCCCGCCTCATCGGCGATGTGGGCGAGCCGCGCGATCTCCATGTCACTGTCGAGCACGATCCGGCCGACCCCCGCCTGCACGGCCTGACGAAGCTCATCGATCGATTTGTTGTTGCCGTGCATGAGGATTCGCTCGGGCGGAAAGCCGGCCGCCAGCGCGACCGCGAGCTCGCCACCGGTAGACACGTCGAGACCGATGCCCTCTTCGGCCATCCAGGTGCACACGGCGCGGGTAAGCAGCGCCTTTGCGGCGTAATAGACGTCACCGTCGTCGCCGAAGGCTTCGCGGTAGGCCCGGCACCGCGCCCGAACATCTGCCTCGACGAGGACGTAGGCGGGTGTGCCGTGTTGCGAGGCAAGATCGCGTACGTCGACCCCGCCGAGCACGACGGCCCCGGCCCGGCGCTCGGTCTCGAGCGGCCAGATCCCCGGGTCGAGCTCCGCGAGGTCGGCCGGTGCCGGCGCGACCTGCTGGCTGAGCGGCGCAACATCGCCGTGCAATGCCCCCGCTGGATGAGCTCGCATTACATTCGCTCCGGGGCGGTGACGCCGAGCAGGTTCAAGCCGTTCGCGAGAACAATACGCGTCGCCTCGACCAGCCACAGCCGAGCGGTCGTCAGCGACGTCGCGGGCTCGTCACCGAGCGGCAACACCCGGCACGCGTCGTAGAACCGGTGATAGGTGCCCGCCAGCGATTCGAGATAGCGCGCGATGCGGTGCGGCTCGCGGAGCTCGGCAGCACCCGCGACGATGCGCGGGAACTCGCCCAGAGCACCGAGCAGGTCTGCCTCACGATCTTCGGCGAGCAGCGCCGGGTCGAAGTCCTCACCGCGATCGATGCCCAGCTCGTTGGCGTTGCGCAGCAGCGAGGAGATCCGTGCGTGGGCGTACTGGACGTAGAAGACCGGATTGTCGTTGGTCTGCTTCGTAATCAGCTCGATATCGATCGTGAGCGGCGAGTCGGCGGGATAGCGCGCGAGCGTGTAGCGCGCTGCATCGACACCCACTGCGTCGACGAGCTCGTCGAGCGTGATGATGTTGCCGGCACGCTTCGAAAGCCGGACCTCAGCACCGCCTCGAACCAGCTTCACCAGCTGGCCGATCATCACCTCGATGTTCTTCTCGGGGTCGTCACCCGCGCAGGCTGCGATGGCCTTGAGCCGGCCGACATACCCATGGTGGTCCGCACCGAGCATGTAGACGCAGCGGTCGAACCCGCGCTCGCGCTTGTTGATGTAGTAGGCCGCGTCGGCAGCGAAGTAGGTCGGCTCACCGTTGCTGCGGATCAGCACGCGGTCCTTGTCGTCGCCGAAGTCCGTCGTGCGCAGCCAGACGGCGCCGTCCTGCTCGAAAACGTGCCCCTGCTTGCGTAACTCGTCGAGCGCATGCTCGACGGCCCCGGACTGATGAAGTGAGCGCTCGGAGAACCACACGTCGAACTCGACGCCGAACCGGCGCAGGCTCGTCTGCATCTCGCCGAGCATGAGCACCAGGCCCTGCTCCCGAAAGGCAACCACCGCTTCGTCGGCGGGAAGGTCGAGAATGCCAGGGGTGGCGGCGATGATGCGCTGGGCGACATCGTTGATGTAGTCGCCGGCGTACCCGTCCTCGGGCGTCGGCTCACCCTTCGCGGCTGCCAGCAAAGAGTCGCCGAACCGCTGCGTCTGCACACCGGCGTCGTTGACGTAGTGCTCGCTGGTGACCTCCGCCCCCGCCGCCTCCATCAGCCGGTGCAGCGAGTCGCCGATCGCGGCCCACCGGGTGTGTCCCAAGTGCACGGGCCCGGTCGGATTGGCGGACACGAACTCGAGGTTGATCCGCTCCTTCGCGAGCTCATCGTTGGTGCCGTAGGCCTCGCCCGCGCGGACGATCGTGCGCGCCATCTCCCCCTGTGCGGCCTGCGACAGCCGGATGTTGAGGAAGCCGGGCCCGGCGATGTCCACGGCCTCGATGCCTGTTTGCGCCTGGAGATGGGCAGCGATGATCGCCGCCACGTCACGCGGCGGCCGCCCCACGGGCTTCGCGAGGCGCATGGCCGCATTGGTCGAGTAGTCGCCGTGTTCCTTGTTCTTCGGCCGCTCCACAGTGATGTCGCCGTCCCCGGTCGGACGGACCTCGGGCGGCAGTTCGCCGGCGTCGACCGCAGCACTGATCGCCGCGGCGACCAGGTGGGCGAGATCGGCGGGAGTCACGCGGGTGAGGTTATCCCAGTGCGGAGAAGTTGATCTTGGTCATAAACCGCTGGGGAACGCGTATGACGGCGGCGGTTGCGGAAGCTTGCCGGTGGGGCCGTATTCGATCGCGATCTCCTGATGCTTCTTCAAGACCAGCTGGGTTGGATCGCCGGTGTAGCGACTGCCGTCAACGAACACCGCAAGCTCTTTGCCGTGTCCGGCGCAGAACGGGCCGAGGCAGGTCTTCGTGAACCGCACTCCCCACTCGATGAAGAACTGTCCTAGATAAAAGGTGGCGGGCACGCTGTTCTCGATGTGGATGATGCCGGAGTTGTCGTGCGTGTGCAGCGGCGCCAACCCGACAACGCTGTTGCCTTGAACGACGAAGCCGATGTACTGCGGGACCACCACCGGGCTTCCGTTCACGTTCACATCGAGATGTGCGTGGTAGTGCACTGACAGCATCTCGGCGGCAAACGGCAGGCCCGCGGCCTCGACGTACGCGGCACTCTGCTGCGGGTTGGTGATGACCGGCGGCGCCCACGGCGGCGGCGAGGTACTGAGCGTCACGTTTCCGGCCGGCAGCGATGGCGGTGGTGCGGTGTATGTCGGAACGGCCGATGGGGCTGCGGATGTCGCCGATGGCTTCGGACCGGCCGAGCCGCCACTCGTACAACCAAGCAGAGTCAGCGAGAGCGCGAGAAGGGTTGCGGCCAGCCTCGGCAGCCTCATGCGCCGACCGTGCCGGAGCGCGTGATGAGGCTGCGCACCGTATCGATGAGCTCGTCCGGGTCGAACGGCTTGGTCAGGTAGGCGTCGACGCCGATACGTGTCCCCCGCTGGATATCCGCCTCCTGGGCGCGGGCGGAGAGCAGGATGACCTTGATGTGCGCGGTCTCCGGATCGCTGCGCAGGCGCTCGGCCGCTTCCCACCCGTCCAGGCGCGGCATCATCACGTCGAGCGTCACCACGTCGGGGTTCGCACCCTTGACCTTGTCGAGGGCGTCCTGGCCGTCGACCGCCGGGATCACCTCGAAGCCTTCGAGCTCGAGGTTGACCGTGATCAGCTGCCGAATGACGTCGTCGTCGTCCACGACGAGGACACGTCCAGCGCTAGCCACGTTGGGGAGGTTACCCGCGTGTCCTATTCGTCCAGGTGACGCCACTCGATCACTGCTAGCCTCGGTCGGTCCCTAGCGGCTGTGCAGCCCCCGTAGCTCAGGGGATAGAGCACCGCCCTCCGGAGGCGGTGGCGCAGGTTCGAATCCTGCCGGGGGCACTCACTGCGATGTCGCGCGACATGGTTGACACCTGTCTCGCGACATCGTTGCATTTTCAGGCCAGTGGCTGGTAGTCCCGGCTCGGGTCGAGGGTGAGTTCGCGGAGTAATTCGCCGTTTTCGGT